>JAESGX010000284.1_pt1 | contig 25322 bp, 13 predicted proteins | sample 9269801 | NCBI WGS metagenome assembly JAESGX01 (sample SAMN16773122, study PRJNA677054) | algae metagenome | isolation source: Pleurocapsa minor GSE-CHR-MK-17-07R and co-occurring heterotrophs from wet... | place: USA: Lower Calf Creek Falls, Grand Staircase Escalante National Monument, UT ... | reverse complement strand
CTTCGTCCCCGCCGAGCAGAAGCTCTACACATGGTGGTCCTACCGCGCGAAGGACTGGGCGGCGGCGGATCGCGGCCGCCGTCTGGACCATGTCTGGGTCAGCCAGGATCTGCGCGGCAACCTCGCGCGGCACGAGATCCTGAAGCCCGCCCGCGGCTGGGATAAGGCCAGTGACCACGTTCCCGTGATGGTGGAGATGACGCTGTGAACGCCTGGAATTTCGTGACGCTCGACGTCTTCACCGATACGCGCTTCGGCGGCAACCAGCTCGCCGTCTTTCCCGATGCGCGCGGCCTGACGGATGCGCAGATGCAGTCGCTCGCCTCCGAGCTGAATCTCAGCGAGACGACCTTCGTCCTGCCGCCGGAATCCCCGGGCAACACGGCCCGCGTGCGCATCTTCAACCGCGTGGCGGAAATGCCCTTCGCCGGCCACCCCAATGTCGGCACCGGCTTCGTGCTGGCGGAGCGCGCGACGGATGGGTTGCTGCGCTTCGAGGAGATCGCGGGGCTGGTCGAGGTCGCGGTGCTGCGCGATGCGGCGGGCGCGGTGACGGGGGCGGAGATCGCGGCGCCGCAGCCGCTGTCCACCGGGCCGGACATGCCGGCCGCATTGGTCGCGGGCTGCGTCGGCTTGACGGAAGCCGATGTGGTGACCGGCGCGCACCTTCCCGTCATGGCCTCGGTCGGCAATTCCTTCGTGCTGGCCGAAGTGACGGCCGAGGCGCTGACCCGCGCCAAGCCCGACCTCGCGCGCTTCGCGGCGGCGGCGCTGGAATTCCCGCATCTCGGCCCGCGCCGGCTGCCGCTCTACCTCTATGCGCGCGCCGGGGAGGGGCGGCTCGATGCCCGCATGTTCTCGCCGCTTTCGGGCACGGTCGAGGATGCGGCGACGGGCAGTGCGGCCACGCCGCTGGTGGCCCTCCTGCTCTCGCTGGGCGATGCGCCCAGGCTGAGCCTGGAGATCACGCAGGGCGTGGCCATGGGTCGTCCGAGCCTGCTCAGCGCCTCGGCCTTCCGCGCCGCCGATGGTATCCGGGCCAAGGTGGCCGGCCGCTGCGTCCCGGTCTTCGAGGGCCGTTTCCGCCTCTGAAAGAAGGTCCAGGAAACGGATTTCCTGGCGGAAGAGCGCGAGAGGGCAGCGCCCTCTCGCTTATCGTGCCGCGCTCCGCGCCAGCCCGAGCACCACCTGCCGCGCGACGGTCTCATCGGGCAGGCCGGTGGATTTTGCCTGGCGCTCGGCGCGCAGCAGCGCGGCCCCCAGCGCCTCCAACCGTGCCACGGACCAACGGGAGAGCGCGCGCGTCATCGCGGGCTTCGCCTTCCAGAAAACCGGTGGGCGCAGCGCGCTGACGGCCTCATCGGCCGAAGCGCCGCCTTCCATCGCCAGCCGCGCCATATGCAGCCGGTGGGTGTGCCGGAGGGCGGCGCGCAACACCTGCACCGGGTTCGCCCCTTCGCCGAAGGCCTTGGCGATGGCGCGGTCCGCCACCGCCACCTCGCCCAGCGAGGCCGCCATCAGCGCCTCGTCCAGGTCCAGCATGCTGCCCTCGCCCAGCAGCTCCATCGCATCCTCGACGGTGATGCGTTGGCCGGGCTCGGCATGCAGGGCCAGCACTTCCAGCGAGCGGCGCATGGCGAGGCGATCTTCGCCCGCGCGCTCGGTCAGCCAGTCGAGTGCGGCGGGCTCGGCCGTGGCGCCAAGCTCGGCCAGGATGCGCGTGATGGAGGCGGTGAGGTCGCGCCCGCGCTCGGCGTAGCATTCGATGATCTGGCCGCGTGGATCGCCCGCCACCAGCGCCTTCAGCTTGGATTTGCCCGTCAGCCCGGCGCCCTCGATGATGACGAGCCCCGGCCCCGGACCGGCCAGCGCGGCCTTCACCGCCTCGGCCCAGGCATCGCGCGCATCGCGCAGGCGGATCGCCATGCGGCCGCCCATCAGCGGCACGGATGCGGCCTCGCCGGCCAGTGAGCCGTGGTCGCGCGCCGCCTCGCGCGGGGGTTCGGTGATGCAGATGGGGTCGTCGCCGGCCACGGCGCGCACCAGGGTTGCCGCGCGCTCATTCACGAGGCCGGCATCATCGCCGATGAGGAGGACGACGCGGCAATCGGCCGGCGGGTCGGCCAGGAAACCGGGAAGACGCCGTGGCTCGAGCTTGGCGACCATCCGCTCAGGTCGCGGCCGGCGCCGTGTTCCTGCGGCGCAGCGCGACCGCCACGCCCACCACCACGCGCTCGCTCAGCTCCGCCACCAGGCGGCGCTCCATATCCTCGCGCGAGGCGTCGGCGGCGAAGAACTGCAGGTTGGGCAGGTTGTAGGCGTCCACCGTCCGCGCCGAGCCGCGGTCCACGACCTCGCGCGGGACGCTCATGGTGGCGAGCAGCCAGTTGGCGGTGGCGACGATGCGCACGCGCGTGGCGAGGCCGTCCGTCTGGTAGCCCAGCACCTCGGTCGCGTAGTTGAGCGAGACCTCCAGGTCATAACGCGCCTGGATGCCGGGTTGGCCGCCCTCAAGCTGGCGTTGCAGCGCGCGACGCAGCAACTGCCCATTGCGCTCGGGGATGAGGCCGACACGGACCGAGGCCAGCGCATCGCGCAGGCTGGGCTCGCTGGCACCCACGCCGGCGGCATTGCTCTCGCCGTTCGGTCCGTAGAGGGGGCGGAACCCGCAAGCGCCGAGCGCCAGGAGCGGCGCGGCGAGGAGGGCGCGTCTAGATGACAAGGTTCACCACCCGTCCCTTCACATGGATGCGCTTCTTCACGGGCTTGCCGTCCAGCGCGCGGATCACATTGGGCTCGGCCTCGGCCAAAGCAAAGACCTCTTCGTCGCTGGCATCCACCGCGACCTCGATGGTGCCGCGCAGCTTGCCCAGCACCTGCACCGCGAGGGTGACGCTGTCGGCGCGCAGCAAAGCGGGGTCGGCCTCCAGCCAGGGGAGCTGCGCGACCAGGCCGGCGCCGGGGTTGAGCGTGGCCCAGATCTCCTCCGCGAGGTGCGGCATCATGGGGGAGGCGAGGCGCAGCAGCGCCTCCATCGCCTCGCGCCGGGCGGCCAGCGGGGCGGCGGCGCTGTCGCCGATGGTGTTGGCGAGTTCGTGGATCTTGGCCACGGCCACGTTGAAGGTGAAGGCCTCCAGCGCCTCGGTCACGGCGGCGATGGCGCGATGCGTGGCCTGGCGCAGCTTCTTGCCGACAGCTTCGTCAGGCATGCTGCCCGGCGGATTCAGACCTGCGGGCCCTTCGGCCCTCCGGTCATCCGACGGGGCGGCGTCCACCATATTCTGCGCGAGGCGCCAGATGCGGCCGATGAAGCGGCTGGCGCCGGCGACGCCCGCTTCCGACCACTCCATGTCCCGCTCGGGCGGGTTGTCGCTCAGGATGAACCAGCGGGCGGTGTCCGCGCCGTAGCGGTTGATGATGGCGCCCGGGTCCACCGTGTTGCGCTTCGACTTGGACATGCTCTCGATGCGACCGACCGTGACGGGCTCATTCGTGCCCTTGACGATGGCGGTGCCGTCCGCGCGCTTCTCGATTTCCTCGGGGTAGAGCCAGCGGCCATCGGCGCCCTTGTAGCTCTCATGCGTGACCATGCCCTGGGTGAAGAGGCCCGCGAAGGGCTCGTCCAGCTTCACATGGCCGGTCGCCTTCATCGCGCGGGTGAAGAAGCGGCTGTAGAGCAGGTGCAGGATCGCGTGCTCGATGCCGCCGATATACTGGTCCACCGGCAGCCAGGCATCCACGGCGGCCTGCGTCACCGGCTGCGTCGCCCGCGGCGAGCAGAAGCGCGCGAAATACCAGGAGCTGTCCACGAAGGTATCGAAGGTGTCGGTCTCGCGCCGCGCGGCCTTGCCGCAGCTCGGGCAGTTCACGTGTCGCCAGGTGGGGTGGTGGTCCAGCGGATTGCCGGGGCGGGAGAAGTCCACATCCTCGGGCAGCACCACGGGCAGCTGCTCGGCCGGCACGGGCACCACGCCGCAATCATCGCAATGGATGACCGGGATGGGGCAGCCCCAGTAGCGCTGGCGGGAGACGCCCCAATCGCGCAGGCGCCAATTCGTCACACCCTGGCCCTGGCCGAGTTCCTCGATGCGCGCGATGGCGCCGCGCTTGGCGGCGGCCACGTCGAGCCCGTTCAGGAAGTCCGAGTTGAAGCTGATGCCATCATCCGTGAAGGCCTCGTCGCCCACGGTGAAGGTCGCGGCATCGGCGCCGTTCGGCAGCACCACCGGCGTCACGGACAGCCCATATTTCCGGGCGAAGTCCAGGTCGCGCTGGTCATGCGCGGGGCAGCCGAAGATGGCGCCCGTGCCGTATTCCATCAGCACGAAATTCGCGATCCAGACCGGGTATTCCCGCCCTGTGAAGGGGTGCTTCACGGTGAAGCCGGTGTCGAAGCCCTTCTTCTCGCCCTGCTCGATCGCCACTTCGCTCGTGCCCATGGCGCGGCACTCGGCGATGAAGGCCGCGGCCTCGGCGGAACGCGCCGCCGCGGCGGCGGCCAGGGGGTGCTCGGCGGCGACGGCGAGGAAGCTCATGCCGAAGAGCGTGTCCGGCCGGGTGGTGAAGACCTCGACCTCCTCATTCCCGTCCACCGGGGCGGCCAGTTGAAAGCGAACGCGCGCCCCCTCGCTGCGGCCGATCCAGTTCGCCTGCATCAGCCGCACGCGCTCGGGCCAGCGGTCCAGGGTGTTCAGCGCCTCCAGCAGGTCGGGCGCGAATTTGGTGATGGCGAAGAACCACTGGCTGAGCTTCTTCTTCTCGACCGCGGCACCCGAGCGCCAGCCCTTGCCGTCGATCACCTGCTCATTGGCGAGCACGGTGCCATCCACAGGATCCCAGTTGACCCAGCTCTCCTTGCGCTCGACCAGGCCCGCTTCCAGGCAATCGAGAAACAGCTTCTGCTGCTGGCCATAATATTCGGGGTCGCAGGTGGCGAATTCGCGCTCCCATTCGAGCGAAAGGCCCATGCGCTTCAGCTCGGCGCGCATGTTGGCGATATTGGCATAGGTCCATTTGGCGGGGTGCGTGCCGCGCTCGCGCGCCGCATTCTCGGCGGGCAGGCCGAAGGCGTCCCAGCCCATCGGGTGCATCACGAGGTGGCCCTGCGCCCGCTTGTAGCGCGCGACCACGTCGCCCAGCGTGTAGTTCCGCACATGCCCCATGTGGATCTTGCCGGAGGGGTAGGGGAACATCTCCAGCACATAATACTTCTTGGCCCCCGCCGGCGGCACGTCGGGCACGGAGAAGCAGCGCGCTGCTTCCCAGGCCCCCTGCCAGCGCGGCTCGGCGGCGGCGAAGTCATAGCGGGCGTCGGTCTGGAGCGGTTGGGGCGTGTCGGGCATGATGGAAGGTGAATAGAGCCGCAAGCCGGGCACCTCAAGGCGGTGCGCGCGCGGCCCAGGCTTGCGACGGGGCGATTTGTGCCAAACTCCACCCCATGCGCTGGCTTTTGATCGCCCTCCTGCTGTGTGCCCCCCTCGCCGCCCGCGCGGATGAGGTCTCGCATGCGCGCTTCTTCTCGGCCCGCAGCATCCCGGTGGCGCTGCCATCCACCGGCCTCTCCATTTCCTTCACCCAGCATTACCGGGGCGCCGTGCCGCACGCGGCCTTCGCCTTCGCGCAGGGCCCGGACGGCAGGGCGGCCTGGTCCATGGTCTCCGGCCAGGACAGCCCGGAGGAGGCCGAGCGCACGGCCCTCGCCAATTGCAACCGCCAACTCTCCCGCATGCGCGGCGAAGGCGTGGGCAGCCCCTGCCGCATCCTGGCGGTGGATGGCGACCTGCGCGGCCCTGGCGGGCAGCCGCAAGCCGGCGCGCCGAGCGTGAGCCCCGAGCGCGGCGGCATCGGCCCCTTCACCCGCAGCCCCTTTCACCTGCATCGCGGCCCGCGCGCCGCGGAGGGCGCGGTCATCTGGGCGCATGGCTATGGCGGCGCCGAGGAGGATCATCGCGGCCATGCCCTGCCGGGCCTGGTCACGCCGCTGAACGAGGCAGGCTTCGACGTCTTCCGCTTCGACCGGCACCCCGGCGATGACGGCCTCTTCGTCACTCTCCCGCGCCTGGTGCGCGCCCTGCCGGCGCTGCGCGAGGCGGGTTACCGCCGGATCATCCTGGGCGGGCAGTCGCGCGGCGCCTGGCAGGCGATCCTGGCCGCGGCCGAGCGGCCGGACCTGGTGGACAGCGTCCTCGCCGCCGCACCCGCCGCGCATGGCGAGCGCCCGGAGCAACGCAGCATCGCCCTCGAGGATTTCCGCCGCGTGATGGGCGGCCTGGATGACCGCCGCACCCGCGTCGCCATCATGCTGTTCGACCGCGATGAATTCGACCCCTCGCCCGAGGAGCGCGCCCGGATGGTGGCGGCCCTGGCCCAGCGGCGCAGCGTGCCGACGCTGGCCATCTGGGCGACGGGGCCGGCGCGGGGGCATTCCGGCGTCTCCGACTGGCGGTTCACGCGGGATTACGCGGGTTGCGTGGTGACGCTGGTGCAAGCCCCGCCGGCCGCGGCCCCGCGTGGCCTGCGGCGCGAGGGCTGCGGCGGCGGCTGAGCCGGCCCAGGCTTCCCACACGGGGCATGATGGCCAAAAAAACCATCCTCCGGTTCAGCTGGATGTCAGAAAATCAACCTTTGCTTGTGCGGTCCGGCGCCCCGCTGGCAGCGCCGCCGCAAGCCATCCTGGAAAAGACCATTCTTTCCGAAGCTTCTAGGCCGTAGCTGCGGCCGACCGCGAACTGTCGCAAAATTGATCTGCGCGGGTTGGATCGCGCAGTGATTAATTGACGGATCATCTCAAAAAACGTAAAAACTCTCTTAACGGGAATTGTTGCCGCCCCCGCGGCCCCGTTGGGAGGCCAAAAACGCCATGTCTGCTCGTCCGATCGTTTCCTTTCTCGCCGGCTCGACCCTGAACGCCCCGATCGGTGGCCTGCAGACACTGACTGTCCGCTTCGACAACGTGCCCGACGGCGCGCCCGGCTCCAATGTCGGCTACTCGCCCTACATCAACCTCATGCTGCCGACGAACGGCGTGGATGGGGCGGGCTCCGGCAGCGCCGGCGGCTTCGTGAATGACGGCGTGGTCTTCCAGGGCGCCACCTATCTCGGCGCCGCGCTCGAACAATGGATCATGGAGTTCCCGGCGAGCGGGACCGTCACCCATCCCTTCAGCAAGGATGCGGCGGGCAACGCGCTCACCGTCACCGGCACGCCGGGCGAGACGTTCGTGGTGCTCCGCCTGCCCTTCGGCAGCTTCACCCCCGACCAGACGGCGGCCGATGTCGAGATCAAGCTGCAGGTCTCGAACTCGGCCGATCTCGGCGCGCCGCTGAACCTCCAGGCCAGCGGCGGCTTCGCCTATGGCCTCGACCCGCTGGTGAACCCGGGGACCGATTCGCCCGTCTTCGGCCCCAGCACCAACCTCGCCATCACCCCCACCGTCATCGCGGTGGATGTGGATTATGTCGGCCCCGAGCAGGAGACGGCCACCGGCCCCTCCTATCCGCGCGAATGGCTGGTCAAGGCGCTGATCGCCGATGGCCAGACCATGACCGGCCTGACGCTGCGCGACACCATGCCGGACGGCACCTTCATCAAGTCCGTCTCCATCGTGAACGGCACCGGCACCACCAGCTTCGACAATGCCACGGGCGAAGTGCGCGCCGACTTCACCGGCAGCTACACCGGCGGCGTGGGCGGCGTGCCGACGCTGAAGATCGAGTTCTTTGTCCCGGAATTCCTGCGCGACGGCGTGACGCCCGTGCTCGATCCGGTGAGCGGCGCCTTCCGCGTGCTGGAGAACAACGCCCGCCTGGACGCCACCTGGGACCCCACCGATGCGCGGGACCCGATCGAGGTCTTCGCGTTGAACCCGGTGGGGCCGGAGGATGTCATCACGGCGAAGTCCATCGCCGTGCAGAAGTCGGTGGAGCCGCTGACCACGCTCAAGGCGGGCGAGAACCTGCAATGGACGCTGGACGGGCAGGTCTCCAACTATTTCAACATGGATGACCTCATCCTCGTGGACAGGCTCAGCGATGGGCAGGTCTTCGACGCGACTCAGCCCGTCACGATCCTGATGCGCGAGGGCGGCGCCACGCTCTTCTCCGGCACCATCGCGTCCAGGAACATCAACGTGGTGCGCGATGCCGCGACGGGCATCTCCACCATCACCTTCGACGTCTCGCAGGAGATGCGCGACCGCGGCATCGACGACGTGCTGAACGGCGAGGTGAACAACATCTACAACCAGGCGACCGTCCTGGTGAAGTTCCAGAGCAAGATCCTCACCAACTACGAGGCCGCGGTCGACGCGCCCCCCAACGAGGATTTCGTGGACCAGGGCGACCCGCTGACCAACGGGATCGACTTCGGCGGCGTGGTGGACGAGACCAATCGCTACAAGGCGGACAACAGCGGCGCCGGCGTGATGCTGCCCGTCAGCGAAGTCTCCAAGTCCATCTACGCCATCAACGGCAACACCAGCTTCACGCCGGGCCCCGTCTCGGCCGGCGACGAGATCACCTTCCGCCTGAAGCTCGCCATGCCGCTGACCGGCGCGCATGACGTGGAGCTGCGCGACTACCTGCCGCTGCCGGTGCTGCAGGCCATCTCGGGCATGACCTTCACCGACCTGGTCAGCGCGGCGACGCCGGGCGCGAACCAGGCCAAGTGGGGCCCGGGCGCCACCTATGACATCTCGGGCGATCCCACCACCACGCCCGTCATCACCTATGACAGCACCAGCAATTCGCTGAAGTTCGATTTCGGCGAGGCGCGGGCGCCCGGCAACCCCGCCTCCACCATCGACCTGCTGTTCACCGTGGTCGTGCAGGACCAGGAATTCGGCGACGGCCTGCTGCTGACCAACCAGGTCACGAGCACCGAGACCAACAGCTTCGGCCGGGAATCGCAGGACAACGCCATCGTCCAGTTCGTGCTGGGCGAGCCCGAGCTGAACATCACGAAGGGCGTGATCGCCGACACCAACCCGGCCGCGACGACGACCGGCTCGGTCGGCCCGGTCACCTTCACGGCCCCGGGCAGCGGCGGAAACCGCTTCACCGGCGTCATCAACAGCACCAACCTCGCTTCCGCGCCGATCAACGCCGACCTGAAGGGCGCCGATGCGGGGGATCGCGTCTCCTTCGCCATCGTCGTCGAGAACACCGGCTCCTCGCTGAAGGGCGCCTTCGACGTCCTGATCCGCGATACGCTGCCCACCGGCTTCGAAGTGCCGGCGGGCGGGCTGAACCTGCGGATCACCGATGGCGCGGGCAACCTCATTCCCTTCACCATCGAAGGCAGCAGCATCTTCGACCCGGCCGGCGGCATCCACCTGGGCGACGCGATGAACAGCGGCGCCATCGGCGCCAAGAGCGCCACCAGCGGCGACAACATCATCGTCATCACCTACGACCTCGAGCTGGTGGACAATGTCGCGGCCTTCGGGGCCAAGCTGACCAACACCGCCACCATCGAGCACTTCGCCGCGATGGAAAACGGCATCGACCGCACGCCCTTCGCCCCCGGCGGCACGCTGACCGACACGGCCATCGTCGCCACCCAGTCGCCGACGCCGGTCAAGGCCGTCTTCTCCACCAGCGAGACCCACACGGACAAGCTGGCCGGCAACGACAACCTGGACGACGTGACCATCGGCGAGACGGTCACCTGGCGCATCACCGTCACCGTGCCGGAAGGCCGGATGACGGATTTCCGCGTGGAAGACTGGCTGCCCACCTCCAACGCCAATGGCGGCGGCGTGATGGAGGTGCTGGCGGCGCGCTTCGTGGGCGTGACCGGCCTCGGCTTCGGCAGCGTCTTCGACGAGACGCCCGTCATCACCCTGTCCGACAGCGACGGCCTGAACGGCAATGACCGCGCCACCTTTGGCTTCGGCGATGTGCTGAACACGGCGAACACGCTGGGTACCCAGGCCGCCACCGTCACGGTCGAGGTGGATGCCCGCCTCAAGAACCATGGTGACAATGTCCGCGGCGACGTCCTCACCAACACGGCCATCGTCAGCGCCGCCAACCCGAACGGCAGCGGCCGCACCGAGACTTCGACCACCTCCAAGATCGAGGTGGTGGGCCCCAACATCGTCACCACCAAGACCTCGCCCACCGGCACGGCCGACGCCTTCGACAACATCACCTATACCATCACGGTCGAGAACCAGGGCCGGCCGGCGGCTGGCAATGGCGGGGGCGACTTCACCGCCCGCGCCTGGGACGTCAGCATCAAGGACACCCTCGCCGACGTGCTGGCCGATGCCACCATGCAGGGCAACGTCACCATCACCGGCGTGGCCGCCGGCCGCGTCACCGACGTGACCGCGGCGAACCTGCAGGATGTGGACTACCTCATCGACTTCCTCGACCCCGGCGAGAAGGTGACCGTCACCTACACCGTGAAGGTGGATGGCGACGCCGATGCGGGCGAGACGCTGGTCAACACCGCGACCGGCGCCGGCACCTCGATGGATGACGCCGCGCCGGATGACCGGCTGAGCACGACGAACGCCACCAAGACCGTCACCATCGCCTCGCCCAGCATCACCAAGGCTGTCATCGCGACGTCCAACGCGGATACCGGCACGGCCCGCTTCGGCGGGACCCGCCAGGACATCGCGATCGGCGAGGAGATCACCTACGAGATCACGCTCCGCCTTCCCGAGGGCGACAGCACCAACCTGCGCATCACCGACCTGCTCGAAGACCAGATCAGCTCCGCCAACGGCACGCTCACCTATGTGGCGAATTCGCTCGAGGTCGTCTCGATCGGCTCTGGCCTCCAGACCTTCGCCGGCGGCGCGCTGCCGGCCCACACGCTCACCACCTCCTCGCCCGGCAGCACGACGGGCATTGACCAGTTCGTGCTGAACTTCGGCGATGTGCGGAACACGACGGTCAACAGCCAGATCGCCTATGACCCGCAGAACAACCAGGAATTCATCGTCATCCGCCTGAAGGCGGTCGTAAACGACCTCGCGCACAACCTGGACGGCGCCAACCTTCGCAACACCGCCAGCTTCAACACGGGCACCACCGGCAACCCCTCCACCAGCGGAAACACCAATGTCGAGATCGACGTGGTGGAGCCGCTGCTGGTCATCGACAAATCCTCGGCGCTGGCCGCGCCCAGCCAGCCGCTCGATGCCGGCGCGCTGGTGAACTACAGCATCACCATCCGCCATGACGCGAACTCGGACGCGCCGGCCTATGACCTGGCGCTGACCGACCTGATCCCGGCCGGGATGCAGCTGGTCACCGGCACGCTCTCCGCCAGCGCAGGCACCGCCAGCAACACCGGCAACGCCATCTCCTGGCGGGCCGACCAGCTCCTGCTGACGGATGCCACGATCACCATCACCTACCAGGCGCGCGCGCTGGACACGGTGACGCCCGGCCAGCTGCTGTCGAACACGGCCCGCCTGACCTACGACACCAATCCCGCCGACCCCGTGGATCCGCTGAACCCGACGATCCCCGAGGATCTCGCCAGCCGCAGCTACAACACCGCCGACACCGAGACCCGCGCGGTCGCGCTGGCGCCCACCATCAACAAGTCGGTCATCGCGACCGGCGACGCGAATACGCTCGCCAACTTCGTCAACACCAACAATCCCGATGCGGCGCCGGGCGAGACCGTCACCTACCGCCTGACCGTCACGGTCGGCGAGGGCACGCAGCGCCTCGTCGTCTCGGATACCATGCCGAGCGGCCTGCTCCTGGAGAGCGCCTCGGTCGAGAGCATCGGCAACACCATCAGCGGCTCGTCGCTGGCGGTGGGTGCGGGCGCGACCTCGGTCGTGGGCGGCGCCTATACCTTCGATTTCGGCACCATCGTCAATGCGGGCGACAATGACCGCGATGCCGGCGACACCATCACCATCCTGGTCAATGGGCGCGTCGCCACCACGGCCACGGCCGGCAGCACGCTGACCAACGCGGCGCGCGTCGAGACCTTCGGCACCGGCGGCGGCAAGCCCGGCCTCGCCTTCGCCACCAATGACGCGAAGATCGACGTGGTCCGCCCCGACCTCGTGATCGAGAAGGACGTGATCGCCGGCAATGGCGGCGATGCCGGCAACCTCGTCACCTACCAGATCAAGCTGACCCATGCGGCGGGCAGCACCTCGCCCGCCTATCTGGTCAACCTCTCCGACGTGATCCCGGCCGGCGTGACGCTGGTGGCGGGCACTGCCACCGCCTCGGTGGGCACGGTGACGGAGACCGGCGGCAATATCGGCTACACGCTGCCGCAATTCCTGCTGGGCGCGGCGCCCGTCGTCATCACCTACCAGGCGCGGCTCGCCGGCAACATCGTGGATGGCCAGGCCATCACCAACACGGCCAGCGTCACCTACAGCTCCGCCCCCGTGCTGGGCGCGAGCGTGACCGAGACCGATCCGGCCCTGCTGACCACCGATATCGTGAACTCGGTGGTGAAGACCCTCGTCTCGACCTCGCTCGGCGCCACCATCGGCAATGCGGTGGGCATCGGCGAGGAAGCGACCTTCCTGGTCACCGCGACGCTGGGCGAGGGCTCGCAACGCCTGGTCCTGCGCGACGTGCTGCCCACGGGCCTCGACCTCGTGAGCAGCGAGCTGGTCTCGCTCGGCGGCATCACCGGCGCCTCGCTCAGCGTCGGCGCTTCCGGCACCTATGATGCGGGCACGCGCACGCTCTCCTTCAACCTGGGCGACATCAACAACGCCTTCGACAACGCCATCACCGCCAATGACCAGGTGGTGTTCCGCGTGGTGGCGAAGGTGGCCGACATCGCCGGCAACACGGCCGGCAAGGTGCTGGACAACCAGGGCCAGGTGGTTTCCTCCGCGCCCGTGAACCCCTATGCGGTGGCGCCCGGCTCGTCCCTCACGACGGTGACCGAGAACGAGGCGGTGCAGGTGGTGCGCGCCTCGCTCGGCGGCGTCGCCTTCACCGACGTGAACGGCAACGGCCAGCGCGGCGTGGGCGACACGGTGCTGGCGGGCATCCTCGTCACGCTGCTGAATGCCGATGGCACTTCGACCGGCCGCACGGCGACCACCGGGCCCGACGGCTCCTATCTTTTCGACGGGCTGGTGCCCGGCAGCTACCGCGTCCGCTTCGACGAGAGCGGCGGCAACAAGCGCACGCTGGACAACACCGGCCCCGACGCCTCGGACAGCGACGCGGCGCAGGGCACCGGCATCACGCCCGCCTATACGCTGGCGAGCGGCGACAATGTCCGCAACGTGGATGGCGGCTTCTACAAGCTCGCCACCATCGGCGACCGCGTCTGGGAGGACATGAACGGCGACGGCCTGCAGAATGACAACGCCACCGGCATCGTCGGCGCCACGGTCCAGCTGCTGAACAGCGGCGGCACCGTCATCGCCACGACGACCACCGGCACGGATGGCTTCTACCAGTTCACCGGCCTCATTCCCGGCAGCTACTCCATACAGGTCCTGCCCGCGGGCTTCACCGCCTCGACGCAGAATGCCGAGGCCAACGCCAACGAGCCGACCGACAGCGACGTCAATGCGAGCGGCCGCAGCGATGCCTTCACCCTGGTCAGCAACCAGAATGAAACGCGGCTGGATGCGGGCTTCTACAAGCCGGCCAAGCTCGGCGGCACGCTCTTCGAGGATGTGAATGGCGACGGCCTGCAGGGCGGCCCCGGCGAAGGCGGCATCGCTGGCCGCGTCGTCACGCTGCTCGACGGGGCGGGCAATTCCACCGGCGTGACGACCGTCACCGACGGCAACGGCAACTACCTCTTCGAAGGCCTGCGCCCCGGCGTCTATTCGGTGCAGTTCACGCCGAGTGCGGCCACGCCTTTCACCAAGCCCAATATCGGCCCGAACAACGGCATCGACAGCGACGCCAACGTCACCACCGGCAAGACCGAGGCGGTGATCATCCTTTCGGGTGGCGATGACCGCTCGCTCGATGCGGGCGTCTATCGCCCGGCCATGATCGGCGACACGGTCTTCGAGGATGCGAACGGCAATGGCCAGCAGGATCTGGGCGAGGCCGGCATCGCCGGCGCCACCGTCCGCCTGCTGAACGCCGATGGCACCCCGGTCGCCGGCGTCTCGCCCATCACGACCGACAGCACGGGCAGCTACAGCTTCACCCAGCTGGCGCCGGGCGATTATCGCGTCGAGATCATCAAGGCCGGCTACGTGCCGACGCTGAAGGACAGCGCCCCCGACGGCGCGGACAGCGACATCGCGGCCAATGGCCGCACCGATGTGGTGAACCTGGTCTCGGGCGAGGTGGACAACTCGGTGGATGGCGGCCTCTACCGCCTCGCGTCGCTCGGCAACTTCGTCTGGCTGGACGCCAATAATGACGGCGACCAGGATCCGGGCGAGGGCGGCGTCGCCAATGTCACGGTGCGCCTGCTGCGCGCCGACGGCACGCCGACGGGCCTGACCACCACCACCAACGGCTCGGGCGCGTACAGCTTCACCAACCTGGCCCCGGGCGACTACCGCGTGGAGTTCGTGGCGCCGCTCAACCGCGCCATCGGCAAGCAGGACCAGGGCGGCATCGACGCGCTCGACAGCGACGCCAACCCCACCACCGGCCGCACCGGCATCATCAGCCTCGAATCCGGCGAGAATGACGACAGCGTGGATGCCGCGATCGTCGAGCTCGGCGCGCTCACCGGGCGCGTTTGGGTGGACCGCGACGGCGACGGCGTGGAGGAGCCGGGCGAGGCCTCGCGCGCCGGCATCACCGTCAACCTGCTGAACGCCGACGGCACGCCGACCGGCCGCACCACCACCACGAACGCGAGCGGCGAATACCTCTTCGACGAGGTGGTCGCGGGCCAGTACCGCGTGCAGTTCGTCATGCCCGCCGGGCTGAAGCTCACCCTGCAGGACCAGGGCGGCAACGACGTGACGGACAGCGACCCGAACGCGACCAGCGGCATCACCGCCCCGGTCAGCGTCGTCCCGGCGGCAACGACGCGCGACGTGGATGCGGGCGTCTATGTGCCGGCCAGCCTGGGCGATCGCGTTTGGCACGACCTCGACGCCGATGGCGTGCAGGACCCGGGCGAGGCCGGCCTCGCCAACGTCACCGTGCGCCTGCTGGCGGCGGATGGCGTCACGGTGATCGCCAGCACCACGACCAATGGCAGCGGCCTCTACAGCTTCGGCGACCTGGCCCCGGGCCAGTACGGCGTGCGGGTGCAGGCCCCCTCGGGCTACGAGACCTCGCCCATCGACCAGGGCGGGATCGATTCGGCCGACAGCGATGCCAATGCCGCGGGCGTCATCGCGCCGGTCATGATCTTCTCGGGCGATGCCCGCACGGATCTGGATGCGGGCCTGTTCCAGCGCGTGGCCATCGGCGACCGCGTCTGGATGGACAGCAACGGCAATGGCCTGCAGGACCCGGGCGAGGCCAATGCGCGGGGCGTCACCGTCCGGCTGGTGGATGCCGGCGGCACCATCATCGCCACCACGGCGACGGATGCGGCGGGCGCCTACAGCTTCAGCAATCTGCTCCCGGGCACCTACAGCGTGAGCTTCGTGGCGCCGAGCGGGACGGTCTTCACCACGCGCGATGCCGGAAATGACGCGCTGGACAGCGACGCCAACATCAACAGCGGCAGCACCGGGCGCATCACGCTGACCTCCGGCCAGACCAACAACACGCGGGATGCGGGGCTGCAGCTGGCCGCCTCCATCGGCGACCGCGTCTGGGCCGATCTCGACCGCGATGGTCAGCAGGATGCGGAGGAGCCCGGGATCGGCGGCGTGACCGTCCGCCTGATCTCCTCGGCCGGCGCGGTGCTTTCCACCACGACCACCGATGCCGGCGGCTTCTACAATTTCGTCAACCTCCGCCCCGGCAGCTACAGCGTGGAGTTCGTGACCCCCGCCGGCACCACGCCCACCCTGCGCGACACCGGCAATGATGCAAGCGACAGCGATGCCGGCGCCGGCGGCCGCACCGGAAGCTACACCCTGGCGCAGGACCAGGACCTGACCACCGTGGATGCGGGCTTCATTCCCAACGTGGTCGGCGCCTGCGACCTGCCGACCACGCTGCTGACCCCGGGCAACGACAACGCCGTGGGCACGGCCGGCGGGGACCACATCGACGGGCTCAGCGGCAACGACGCCATCCAGGGCCTCGACGGCGACGACTGCCTGCAGGGCAATGACGGCGACGACGCGGTCTTTGGCGGCAACGGCAACGACAAGGTCCAGGGCGGCCGCGGCAACGACCTTGTGCACGGCAATGCCGGCAACGACGTCCTCTTCGGCGGCGACGGCGATGACGTGATCGAGGGCGGCAACGACAACGATTTTGAGGATGGCGGCGCCGGCAACGACAACATGCAGGGCGAGCTGGGCGACGACACCATGTTCGGCGGCTCCGGCAATGACAGCATGACCGGCAACGAGGGCGATGACATCGTCATCGGCGGGGCCGGGAATGATGACATCCGCGGCTCCATCGGCCGCGACACCATGGCGGGCGGCACCGACACCGGCACGATCCGCCTGGTTTCGGGCGTCTTCACCAACGTCGTCATCGGCGACAGCGTGCAGGGCGATGCGGGCGCCGACAGCTACATCTACCAGCGCGGCGATGGCGTGGACATCGTCTACTCCTTCAAGCCGGCGGAGGGCGACACGCTGACCGTCTACGGCATCGCCGGGCCGACCGCGATCGGCACCTGGAACACCATGCCGGTGCTCTATTTCGGCGAGAACAGCGCGATCATCCTGCACAGCTACCAGGGGCCGCCGCTGACCTTGGGCGGTCCGCTGCCCGGCATCACCTTCGTGCCCGGCACGCCGGTGGCGCCCCTGCCGGCCGCGCGCGCGCCGATCCAGGGCGGCATGGGCGACGACAACCTGACCGGCACCACGGGCAATGACCTGATCGAAGGCCTCCAGGGCAATGACACGCTCGTCGGCGATGCCGGCAATGACTCGCTGGAGGGCCAGCTGGGCAATGACCTGCTGATCGGCGGCGCCGGCGCGGATGCGCTGGATGGCGGCGCGGGCAATGACACGGCGAGCTTCCTGGGCGCGACCGCGGCGGTCACCGCCAACCTCGCCACCGGCCTCGGCACCCAGGGCGTCGCCGATGGCGACAGCTACATGGGCATCGAGAACCTCATCGGCGGCGGCTTTAATGACCGCCTGGCCGGGGATGGCGGCGCCAACCGCCTGGAAGGCATGGCGGGCCGGGACGTGCTTGTCGGCGGTGGCGGCGATGACACGCTGATCGGCGGCGCCGGCCGGGATACGATGACCGGCGGGACGGGGGCGGACCGCTTCACCTGGGCCGCCCTGGGCGAAAGCCCGGCCGCCGACGCGGACCGCGTGGTGGATTTCGCCTGGGCCGAGGGCGACCTGCTGGACCTCTCCGCCATCGACGCCAACCTGACGCTGGCGGGCGACCAGGCCTTCACCCTGGTGGCGGGCAATGTCTTCGCCGGCGGCGGCCAGGGCTCGATCCGCCAGTCGCAGAGCGGCGGCGACACCCGCCTCGAAATCGACCAGGGCGATGGCGGCGCGGCCGAGGCGGTCATCCTGCTGAGCGGCCTGCATGTGCTGGTGAACACCGACTTCGTGTTCTGACGCGGGGCTGACATGCCCTGGCCGGGTCCGGCCAGGGCATTTTTGCCGGGGGGATGGCTGGTTGAGCCGCCCCCATTGGCGCAGAATGGCGGAAGCCCGATCCCGTCGAGGAGCCCTGCGCCATGAACGAACTCTCCATCCCGCGTCCGAACAACCTCGACGCCTTCTGGATGCCCTACTCGGACAACAAGTATTTCAAGGACACGCCGCGCCTGCTCGCCCGCGCCGAGGGCATGCTCTACTTCACGCCCGAGGGCCGCGAGATCCTGGACGGCACCGCCGGCCTCTGGTGCTGCAATGCGGGCCACGGCCGCCGCGAGATCACCGAGGCGATCCAGAAGCAGGCCGCCATCCTCGACTTCGCCCCCACCTTCCAGCTCGGCCACCCCATCGCCTTCGAGGCGGCGGCGCGCGTGGCGGAGCTGACGCCCGAGGGGCTGGACCGCGTCTTCTTCACCAATTCCGGCAGCGAGAGCGCCGACACCGCGCTGAAGATCGCGCTCGCCTACCAGCGCGCGCGCGGCCAGGCGCAGCGCGTGCGCCTCGTGGGGCGTGAGCGCGGCTATCACGGTGTCGGCTTCGGCGGCATGTCGGTCGGCGGCATCGGCCCGAACCGCAAGCAGTTCGGCGCCATGCTCCCCTATGTGGACCACCTGCCGCACACCCACCTGCCCGAGCAGAACGCCTTCTCGAAGGGCCTGCCCGCGCATGGCGCGCATCTGGCCGATGAGCTGGAGCGCCTGGTGGCCCTGCATGGCGACACCATCGCCGCCGTGATGGTCGAGCCGCTGGCCGGCTCCACCGGCGTGCTGGTGCCGCCCGTGGGCTACCTGAAGCGCCTGCGCGAGCTCTGCGACAAGCACGGCATCCTGCTCATCTTCGACGAGGTGATCACGGGCTTCGGCCGCATCGGCACGCATTTCGGCAGCGAGCGCCTGGGCGTCACCCCCGACATCATGACCATGGCCAAGGGCCTGACCAATGCCGCCGTGCCCATGGGCGCGGTCGCGGTCAAGAACGAGATCTACGAGACCATCATCCAGGGCACGGCCGCGGGCATCGAGTTCTTCCACGGCTACACCTATTCCGGCCATCCGCTGGCCGCCGCTGCCGCTCTCGCCGCCATCGACATCCATGTGCGGGACGACCTGCCCGGCCGCGTCCGCGCCATCGAGGATTACTGGGAGGGTGCGGCGCATTCCATGCGCTCTGCCCCCAATGTGGTGGATATCCGCAACCACGGCCTGATCGCCGGCATCGAACTGGCGCCGCTGGCCGGCAAGCCCGGCGAGCGCGCCATGCGCGTCTTCCGCCGCTGCTTCGATGACGGCCTGCTGGTGCGCGTGACGGGCGACATCGTGGCCCTCAGCCCGCCGCTCATCATCGAGAAGTCCCATGTGGACCGCATCTTCACCACGCTGGGCGATGCGATCCACAAGGAAGCCGCCTGAGGTTTCCGCGGGCTTGCAGGGCGTGGGCGGCCTCGCCCGCCGCCCGGGGCGAGCGGCTCAGCGCTTCCCCCGGCCCACCTGATCCTTGAGCGCGCCGGCGACTTCACCCGAGGCATCGGGTTTCGCGGCCGGCGTCTTCTCCTGGCTTGCCCGCTCGCTATGGGGCGTCACATCGTCGGCCTTGCGTCCGGAAAGATCGGTGCTGCGCAGGTCATGCTCGCCGACCTTGGCGCTGCCGGGGACGGGCTTGGAAGCGGGGCGCTTGGTCATTTGCCGGCCTTGCCGCCGCGCTGGCCGCCGCCATCCTGCGCATTGACCGTGGCCCAGGCCCGGCGCTCCGCCTCCGGCTCAGGCGTGCCGCGCGCCTTGTAGCCCTCCTCGATGTGCTCGGCCTTGCGCTTCTGCTTCTCGGTGTACGTCGCCTTGGAGCCTTTCGGCATCTTCGCCTCCCTCGTCCCCACCCCGCAACGCCGGGGGCAGGGCCGGGTTACAAGCCCAGCTTCGGCCGGCCCCCCTTGGCCTTCCCGTCCGTGGCAGCCCATATAGGCGCCAGAACCGTCGCCCCCCTTCGCGGAGCCAGTGCCCCATGTCCGACCAGATCCCCGTCACCGTCCTCACCGGCTATCTCGGCGCCGGCAAGACCACGCTGCTGAACCGCATCCTCACCGAGAACCACGGCAAGAAATTCGCCGTCGTGATCAACGAGTTCGGTGAGCTCGGCGTGGACAATGACCTCGTCGTGGATGCCGACGAGGAAGTCTTCGAGATGAACAATGGCTGCATCTGCTGCACCGTCCGCGGCGATCTCATCCGCATCCTCTCCAACCTCATGAAGCGGCGCGAGAAATTCGACGGCATCATCGTGGAGACCACGGGCCTGGCTGACCCCGCGCCCGTCGCGCAGACCTTCTTCGTGGATGAGGATGTGAAGCGCGCCACCAAGCTGGACGCCATCGTCACCGTGGTGGATGCCAAGCACCTGCTGGCGCGCCTGAACGACACCAAGGAAGCCGAGGAGCAGATCGCCTTCGCCGACCTCATCCTGCTCAACAAGATGGACCTGGTGAGCGAGGAGGAGGCGGTCGAGGTGGAGCGCCGTATCCGCGCCATCAACCCGATGGTCGAGCTGATCCGCAGCACCAAGTCCGACGCGCCGATCGACAGCGTGATCGGCCGCGACGCCTTCAACCTGGAGCGCATCCTGGTGCGCGAGCCCGATTTCCTCTCGGGCGAGGACCATCACGAGCATGACAGCGACGTGAATTCGGTCTCCTTCGAGGTGTCCCGACCGATCGACCCCGAGAAGTTCAACACCTGGATGACGGACCTGCTGGCCGCCAAGGGCCAGGACCTGCTGCGCACCAAGGGCATCCTCGCCTATCCCGGCGAGGATCGCCGCTTCGCCTTCCAGGCCGTGCACATGATCGCGGACGGCGACTATATCGGCCCCTGGAAGGAGGGCGATCCGCGCAAGTCCAAGATCGTCTTCATCGGGCGGGACCTGAACCGGCCGCAGCTGCGGCGCGGCTTCGAGGCCTGCCAGGCCTAGGCCCACTCGGCGCGGGCGCGGGCGAGCAGCCCGTCCGCGCCGAGCACGATCGCCTGCGGCGGCCCGCCATTTGGGCTGGGCAACTGCGGCGCGGTGAGCGCCACCGGGCCGTAGCGCCCGGCCGCATCCACCGTCAGATCCGCGGCGGCACGCAGGCCCGGCTCGCCTGCGGGCTTGTTCGCATCCCCCACCACGCTCGGGCAGGCCAGCACCAGCGGCAGCGTCCGGCCGGCGAGCTTCTGGCCCACGAAGCTGTCGCTCGGGTAGTGCACGCCCAGCACTTCGCGATTGCGCGCGATGCGCCGCGCCATGACGCGCAGCGGGGATTGGTCGGCGGCCGCGCACAGCCCGGGCGGCAGGATCTGCTCCAGCACCAGCGCCATCAGCATGGATTCCGTCGCGTGTCCGCTGGGATAGGCGGGGTGGCCCGGCACCTCGATGGGCGGCAGCAGCGTGGGGTCCAGGCGGGAGGGACGCGGCCGGGCGAATTGCCGTTTCCAGTGCATGTGCACGAAGACCGCCGCGACCTCCGCGATATCCATCATGAGCGCGGTGTTGCGATGCGAGGAGGGGGTGAAGTTCAGCACCCCCCGCAGATAGCTCTTGATGCCCCAGCGCTGCGCCAGCGCCTCGTCCAGCGCGCCGCCCCGATACTCCGTCAGGGCGCGCAAAATCTTGAGTTCGGCAAGGATGACCGCCTCGCGCGCGTCGTCATCCTGCCCGGGATCGTAGCGGTCCTGGTCCAGGGACAGCGTTTCGGTCCAATGCGTGGCCGCGGTGCCCAGCACGCGCTGCTGCACGAACTCGGCCAGCATCGTGTTGATGAGGAACGGCGCCGCCCAATCGGCTTCGCGGAACTTCGTCGCGAGGGAGACCGGGGGCCAGCTGTCGGGCTTCGGCGGCATCCAGCGCTCGCCCGTGAAGACCTGGGGGGATCCGGCGGGCAGGCCCGTGAGGGCTTCGCGGCTCGGGCTGATCACCATTGGGCGGAACAGCGCATCGCCGGTGGCCGCGCCATTCGCGCCGGCGGACATGCCGGTCATCCCTGTCATGCCCGTCATGCCGGTCATTCCCGTCATGCCCGTGAAGCCCGAACCGCTCATCCCTGCCCCTCGCCGCCTGTCGCCGCTGCCTGGAGATGCAAGCACATGCGATCGCGTATTTCCACGTTCTCGAAGACGCGCAGGCGGGGCAGGTAGGCCGCGAGGTCGAAGCCGGGCTCGATGCGCAGCATGGACCGGTAGGCGAGGCGCGCCTCCTCCATCCGCCCCTGCGCGGCGAGGGCCACGCAGAAGGTGCGCCAGGCCGAGCCATGCGCGGGATTGGTGCCCAGCGAGATGCGGCTGTGCTTCTCGGACCGCGCGAGGTCGCCCGCCTGGTACAGCGCCATGGCCAGCAGGTGATGCTGCACATAGCCCAGCGGATCATGCGGTGAGAGCCGCAGCCCCAGCTCCGCCCGCCGCACGGCCTCGGTGCCATCGCCGAGATAGGAGAGCGTCGCGCTCGACAGGGTCATGGCCATGGCGCTGTTGGGTGAGGCCTCGAGCGCGCGGTCGAACAGCGCCTCGGCCGTCGCGCAATCCTGCCGCAGCAGCGCGGTGTTGTGCCCCAGCACGGCCAGCGCCAGCGGGTTGCGCGGATCGGCGGCCAGCGCCCGCTCGCAGAGATCGAAGGTGGCCTGGCGATCCGCCGCCAGATCCTCGGAGAGGCCGATGCTGATCCGCAGGTTGTGCCAATAGCCGCGCCAGGCGAGGGCGAGGGAGAACTCCGGATCCTCCGCCGTCGCCCGTGCCAGATGGACGCCCGCGGCGCGGAACCGCTCGGGGTCGCTGCAGCTGAGCGTGTGCACGCCGCGCAGCATGTGGTCATAGGCGGTCAGGCTCTCGGGGCGCTTGCGCATCGCGGCCTGCAGCGCCGCGGCGCGGATCGTGGGGGCCACCCCCTGGACCACGCGCGTCGCCAGGTGTTCCTGCACGGCGAAGATGTCGCGATCCGCCGCGTCGATCCGTTCGGTCCAGAGCTGCTCGCCGGTCTGCGTGTCCATCAGCCAGAGCGAGGCCTGGAACCCCCCGCCCCGCCGGCGGAGCGAGCCCGCCACGGCGAAGCGGACGCCAAGCGCGCGGGCCACGCGCTGCGGCGTGGGCGACTGGCCGAGAAACATCCGCGCACTCTCGGGCGCCACCACGAACAGCTCATGCAGCCCGGCGAGGGAGGCGGTGACATCCTCCACCACCCCGGCCGCCAGATGCTCATGCGCGGGGTCGCCGGAGAGGTTGGCGAGCGGCAGCACGACGACCGAGGGCAGCAGGCTCGGCGGCGGCGGCAAGGGCACCGGCACCTGCCGCGCGGGGTCGAGCGAGACGGCCCGCACCGCCCGGGAGAGGTTGCGGAGCGGCAGCTCGCCCAGCTCCCGCGCGCCGGCGGGCAGGCTCTCGCCCAGCAGGGCGGCCGCCGGCTCCGAGAGCAGGGTGCCGCCGGGCGTCGCGTATTCCTGGAGCCGCGCGGCGAGGTGCACCGCATCGCCCATGATGCGATCCCCCGCCACGAGGACGGAGCCTGCATGGATCGCGATGCGGAAGGTGATGGGCGCCTCCTCGGCATCGGCCGCGCGCTCGGCCGCCGCGTGCAGCCGCCGCGCCCATTCCAGCGCGGCCGAGACGTCGGGGAACTCCGCCAGCGTGCCATCGCCCTGCAGATCCACGATGCGCCCGCCAAGCGCCTCGGCGGCCGGCGCCACCACCTCGCGGAACATCGCCATCCAGCGCGCGGCGGTCCGGACCTCATCGGCGGTGGCGAGGATCGAGTAGCCCACGATATCGGCAAAGGCGATGGCCGCCAGGCGACGGGGCAAAATGGCTTCCGAGCCAGGAGTTGAGAGCGGAAACGCCATGGGGAACTCGACCTGTCCGGTCATTTCTGCCGCTCTCCTCAGCCTCCTGGCAAGACCGCGCGCCGCGTCCTTCGCATGATTCTTTGCCGCGCCGCCGGTCTTTGCGGCAGAGTGGAACCACCATGCGCGACAGGGGTGAAACATGCGCCTGATGGTGGAAATGCGAAAGGCGCAAGGCCTCGAGGACCAGCTCTACCGGGATTATGCGGCAGGCGATTCGCTCGGCCTGCTGAAGGAGATGGCCAGCCGCTACGCGCTGCGTGACCTGCCGGACCGCGTCATGGAGCTGCCCTCGCTCGGCTTCGAATCACCCGCGCCACCGGGCGGCTGGGCCGCACCCGACCGCGACGACCTGCTCGGCCGGCTGCGCAGCCTCATCATCCCCGTGGAGTTCGACGACCCCGCGCGGGTGCCGGAGTTCGTCGAGCGCATCCGCCGCGCGGGCGGGCGGGTCGGCGCCGATCCGCCGATCGGCACGATGGGCGCGCAGTGGAACCCCTATGGCGACACGCCGCCCCTCTTCCACACTCGCCAGGCGGCCGAGGCGCTGATCCGCGCCGATGCGCTGCAGGCCCAGGGCCTGGACGGCGAAGGCGTGAACCTCGTCTTTTTCGATGAAGGCATCTCCGTGCCGGCTCTGGCCACGCGCTTCGCGCAGCTGCCCCGGCACCCCGCCAAGGCCCGCCCGGGCTTCGTCGGCGGCTGGAAGGTGACGCAGCCGGGCTTCGTGCCGCGCACGCCCGGGCGTGCCGAGCCCCGCAGCCATGGCACGCTGGTCGCGCTGAACGCCCTCTCCCTCGCCCCCGCGGCGCGCGTCTTCGACCTGCCGGTCCTGCCCGACCGTGTGCGCGACGTGGTGGCCTTCGCCAGCTCCGCGGCGGCGGCGCTGATCTGGGCGCGGCTGGAGATCGCGGAATGGCTCTCGGCCGCCTATCCCGGACCCTGGGTCTTCTGCCACGCCTGGGGCGTGTTCAACCGGGACCTGGAGCATCCGCGCGGCGGCTTCACGGCGGACCCGCAGAACCCCTTTCACCGATGGGTGGCGATGCTGGATCACGAATTGCGGGATGACCAGGTCTTCGCCGCGGGCAATGGCGGGCAATTCGCGCCGCACCCCTATTGCGGCGCGGGCGATATCGGGCCGGGCCGGAGTGTCCTGGGGGCCAATTCCAGCCCGCATGTGCTCACGGTGGGCGCGGTGCGGGCCGATGGCGCCTGGATCGGCTATTCGGCGCAAGGTCCTGGGCAGGAGGCGTTCCAGGCCTCGCCGGCGACGGGGCTGCAGTTTCCGCTGCCCATCGAGAAGCCCGATCTCTGCGCCCCCAGCCATTTCATGGAGCCGGGCGATGCCGCCTGGGTGTCCAGCGGCACCTCCACCGCCTGCGGCCTGGCGGCCGGCGCGGTGGCGGCGCTGCGGAGCCAGGGTTCTCCGCTGGCCAAGCTCAGCCCGGCCGAATTGCGCGTGCATCTCCGCCAGGCGGCACGCAAGCCGGCCGGCGAGGCCGCGGGCTACGACATTCGCTTCGGCCACGGCATCCTCGACCTCGCGGCCGCGTTGCCACCGCCGGCGTAACGCGGCAAGAAAGGCCATGTCCGAGAGCACCGATATCGAATTCCTGCTGGCCCAGCGCGGCACGTCCCGCACGCTCGGCGCCTGGGTCATTGGCCTGGCCTTCGGGCGGGAGGGGCGCTCGCTGCATGCGGGCCTGGGCGATGGCACCGTCCATGTGACGCAGGTGGCGTCCCCCACCGAGTGGCTGACGGTTGCCGCGCACAAGGGCGCCGTCATGTCGCTTTGCGCGGATGCGAAGGATGGCGCGCTGA
>JAESGX010000283.1_pt1 | contig 25572 bp, 22 predicted proteins | sample 9269801 | NCBI WGS metagenome assembly JAESGX01 (sample SAMN16773122, study PRJNA677054) | algae metagenome | isolation source: Pleurocapsa minor GSE-CHR-MK-17-07R and co-occurring heterotrophs from wet... | place: USA: Lower Calf Creek Falls, Grand Staircase Escalante National Monument, UT ... | reverse complement strand
TGCGCGCCGGGGCGAAGAGCGCCTGGAAGATGGTGGTGGAGAGCGCGACCCCCTGCTCCTGCAAGGTCGGCACCTGGGGCAGCAGAGCGAGGCGCGCGGGCGAGAGGGTGGCGAGGATGCGCACCCGGCCATCGCGCGCCAGCGCCTCGGCCGCGCCGGCCGGCATCACCATCGAATCCACCTGGCCCGCCGCCAGCGCCTGCTGCGCCGGGGCCGCGCCGGTGAAGGGCACATGCAGCATTTCCACGCCCGCCGTGCCCGCGATGCGCAGCATGGCGATCTGCGAGACGCTGCCCACGCCCCAGCTTGAAAAGGTCAGCGCGCCCGGCCGCGCGCGGGCGGCGGCGATGAAGGCCCGCAGGTCGCTGACGCCCGACTGCGTCGGACCGACGGCGAGCGCCAGCGGCACGTTGGTGATGTTGCTCACCGGCTCGAAGTCGCGGTCGGGGTCATAGGGCAGGTTGCGCATGGCGGCCGGGTTCACCGCATGCGTGTCGGTGACGCCCACCAGCAGCGTCAGCCCATCGGCCGGCGCGCGCGCGACGAGCGTGGCGCCGATGCTGCCATTGGCACCGGGCCGGTTTTCAACGACGACGGTGTTGCCCAGGATGGGCGTCAAAGCCTGCGCCATGCCGCGCGCCAGGATGTCGGTGATGCCGCCGGGATTATAGGGCACGACAAGGCGCAGCGTGCCGGAGGGCAGCGCGCCCGCGGTCTGCGCCTGGGCGCGCTGACTGGCAGCGAGGAGCGAAGCCGCAAGGACGGGAAGGCCGCGGCGGGACAAATGGATCAAGGGGAGCCTCCTGGGGCGTGATGCGCCGGCCAAGCAATCCGCGCGCCAGGGCCAGGGTGCCCGGCGTGGCGGGCGCGGACCCGGCGGGCTGGCGTCAAAGCGGGCGTGCCCCCTCGCCCCTGCCCGCATTTCGGGCAGGCCGGGGCTGGCGCCGCCCGGGCACCCCATCCCGGCGCTTGCGGTCGTGGCGCGCCCCGCGCATATGACACGGCGTTCACATTCCTGCCTGGAGGCCTTCGCATGGTCACGCTGTCCCGCCGTTCCGCCCTTGCCGCGGGCACCGCCATCCTCGCTGCGCCGAATGTGGTCCGCGCCCAGGCGGCCCTGAAGCTGACGCTGCCCTGGCTCGCCCAGGGCTCCACGGCTTACGCCTTCATCGCGCGCGAGATGGGCGCCTTCACCCGCCGTGGCCTGAACGTGGAAGTGACGCGCGGCTTCGGCTCCGTCGCTGCCGCCCAGGCGCTGGCCCAGGGCCAGTTCGACTACGCCATCATCGGCGCCGGCCCCATGATCCTGGCCGCCGCGCGCGAGCTGCCGGTCGTCGGCATGGCCACCGTGAACTACGACATGACCATGGGCATCGCGCTGCGCGCCGACAGCCCGATCCGCACCGCGAAAGATCTGGAGGGCAAGCGCATCGGCGCCGTGCCGACATCGGCGGAATTCCCCTTCTGGCCGGCCTTCGCGCGCCGCGCCGGCATCAACCTCTCCACCGTCACCATCCAGCAGATGGACAACCGCGTGCTGGAGCGTTCGCTGATCGACCGCCAGGTGGATGCGATCACCGCCATCGGCTCCTCCACGATCCCGGTGATGCAGGCGCAGAACGCGGCGCACCGCTTCATCCCCTATTCCTCGGCCGGGCTGAACTTCTACGCGAATGTGATCTGCACCCGCCCTGAGATCCTGCGAGACCGCGCAGCGCAGGCCGAGGCGATCACCGACGCGCTGTTGGAAGCCGCCGCCCTGCAGCTGCGCGAGCCGGAGCGCGCGCTCGACATGTTCGTCCGGCAGGTGCCGGAGATCGGCATCACCTCGGGCGGGCGTGAGAATGCGCGCCTCTCCCAGGGCCTGATGCAGGCGACCATGCTGGCGCCCGAGGCCATCCAGAACGGCCTCGGCTTCACCGACATGGCCAAGTGGAACGCCATGACGGACCTGGTCATGGAGTTCGGCGCCCCGGCCGATGCCAAGCGCCCGGCGACGGATGCCATCATCTCCAACCGCTTCGCCGGCCGCATCAAGCTGACCGAGGCCGAGTGGGCCGCGCAACGCACCCGCCTCGCTCCCTTCGGCGCGATGCTGGGCTGATCGCGCCCCCGATGATCTCGCCCTCCATGATTTCCCTGCGCGGGGTCCGCAAGACCTATGCGTCGCCGGCCGGGCCCATCGAGGCCGTGGCCGGCGTCTCCGTGGACATCGCCGAGGGCGAGTTCGTCTCCATCCTGGGCCCCTCGGGCTGCGGGAAATCCACGCTGCTGATGATGCTGGCGGGCCTTGAAGCCATCACCGCCGGAACCATCACGATCGGCGGCGAGCCGATGACCGGGCCGCGCCGCGATGCCGGCCTGGTCTTCCAGGACGCGACCTTGCTGCCCTGGCTTTCAGCGCGCGACAACGTCCTCTTCCCCATCAAGATGATGCGGCTGCCGCGCGAGAAATACCTGGCCCGGGCGGAGGAGCTTCTGCACTCCGTGGGCCTCGGCGCCTTCATGGACAAGCGCCCGCGCGAACTCTCGGGCGGCATGCGGCAGCGCGTGGCGCTCTGCCGCTCGCTCATCCACACCCCCTCCATCATGTTGATGGACGAGCCCTTCTCGGCGCTGGATGCCATCACGCGCGACGAGATGGCGCTGGTGCTGCTCGACCTCTGGTCCCGCCATCGCAAGACCGGGATCTTCATCACCCACTCGATCCGCGAGGCGGTGCTGCTGAGCGACCGTGTCCTGGTGATGACTAAGCGCCCCGCCGTCGTCGTGGCCGACGTGCCGATTCCCTTTGCCCGCCCGCGTGACGAGAGCGTGCAGGACAGCCCCGAATTCATCGCCATCGTGGCCAAGCTGCGCGGCATGATCGAGCACAGCATCAAGGACGCGGCGTGATGGATGGTGGCAATCCCATCTTGGCGGAGGCCCCGGCCGCGCTGAACATCGAGAAGCGGGACCTCGCCAAGCATCCGGCGGTGCAGATCCTGCTGCCCATCGCCTTCGCGATCTCGGTGCTCGCGCTCTGGGAATTCCTGGTGGATCTCTACCAGGTGCCCAAGGTCATCCTGCCCTCGCCGCTCGACATCTATGCCCGCACCGTCTCGGCCTGGCCCTTCCTGGTGCAGCATGCCGTGCCCACAGGCACCGAGGCCGCCATCGGCTTCATCCTGGCGACGGTGCTCGGCATTTCGCTCGCGGTGCTGCTGTCCTATTCGAAATGGGCCTATGCGGCGCTCTATCCCAACGTGATCTTCTTCCAGCTCATCCCGAAGATCGCGCTGGCCCCGCTCTTCATCGTCTGGCTGGGCATCGGGTCTTCCTCGCGGCTCGCCTTTTCGATGTTCATCGCCTTCTTCCCGGTGGTGATCGCGACGCTGACGGGGCTGAACTCCACGCCGCCGGACATGCTGCGGCTGTGCAAGGCGCTCACCGCGCGCTCCTGGCAGGTGTTTCTCTCGGTGCGCTTCCCTTACGCGCTGCCGCACATCTTCTCGGGGCTGAAGATCGCCGTCACCTTCGCCATCATCGGCGTTATCGTGGGCGAGTTCATCACGGCGCAGGCGGGCCTTGGCTACCTGATCCTCTTCGCCTCCAGCCAGGCCGAGACGGCGCTGATCCTCGCCTCCATTGGCATGCTCTGTGTCGTCGGCCTCGTGCTTTATGGGGTTGTCGCCGGGCTGGAAAAGCTCATCCTTCGCAAATACGGACACTGACCGCGACGATTTCGCCGGTCACAGCAACGCGGAGACTGAAGCGATGCAATACGACATCCTGCTCAAGGGCGGCCGCGTGGTCTGCCCGGCCTCGGGCCTCGACGGCATCATGGACGTGGCCGTGGCCAATGGCCGCATCGCCGCCATCCAGCCCGACATCCTCGCGAGCTCGGCGCGCGAGGTGATCTCCGTGAAGGACAAGATCGTCCTGCCGGGCATGGTGGATACCCACGCGCATATCTACACCTACGTCTCCGGCCGCTTCGGCCTGCCGGCGGACATGGCGGGCGTCCAGAGCGGCGTCACCGCGCTGGTGGACCAGGGCGGCGCCTCCTGCATGACCTTCCCGGGCTTCAACGAGTTCATCGTGAAGCCCGCGCAGTCCCGCGTCTTCAGCTTCATCAGCGCCTATGTCGTGGGCGGCCTCGAAGGCCATTACTACCCGACCCTCTACGGCCCCGAGCATGTGGACGTGGACGCCACCGTGAAGGCAGCGCGCGCCAACCCCGACGTGGTGAAGGGCATCAAGGCCCATGCCGAGATCGGCAACATGGCGCGCTACGGCCTGGAAGTCCTGAAGAAGGCCGCGCAGATCGGCCGCGAGGCGGATCTCCCCGTCTATTGCCATTTCGGCCAGCTCTGGCCCACGCCCGAGACCGGCAACAATGGCGTGGACCCCGACGAGATCCTGCCCCTCGTCATCCCCCTGCTCCGCCCCGGCGACATCCTGGCCCATCCCTTCACCCGCCACCCCGGCGGCTTCGTGGACCGGCGCACCGGCAAGGTGCATGGCATGGTGCAGGCCGCACTCGACGCCGGCCTGAAGGTGGATGTGGGGCATGGCTCCCACTTCTCCTTCAAGATGGCGCGCATCAGCCTCGATGCCGGCATCATGCCGGACACGCTCGGCGCCGACATGCACGGCTACAACACGCGCATCCCCGCACCCCCCGGCACGCCCGCCAACCACTCGGACCCCGAGGAAGACCACCCCTTCACCGGCAAGGCGCGCTTCTCGCTGACGCTTGCCATGAGCGAGCTCATCGCCCTCGGCGTGCCTTTCGAGAAAGTGGTGCCCATGGTCACCACCGGCCCGGCCGCCATGCTGCGGCTGGACGATGGCATCGGCACGCTGCGCATCGGTGCGCTGGCCGATGTTTCGGTGCTGGATGACCTGCGCGGGCGCTTCAAAATGGCCGACAACGAAGGCACGGAAGTCGTGGCCGAGCGGCTGCTGCAACCCGCCTTCTGCCTCAAGGGCGGCGTGAAGTTTGACGCGACCGCGCCCATCTTGCCGGCAGCTATCGCAGCATGAATGCGAGGCTCTGCCTCGCGCTCCGCCGGGGTCCGTGGCGGACCCCGGACCCCGCCGCACCATGAAGCAAGGGGTGGGCGCAGCCCTGCCCCGCAAGGAGGATGATCGGTTCCTCCGCGGGCGTGGGAAATACGTGGGGGATATCCAGCTTCCCAATATGCGGGAGGTCGCCTTCCTGCGCAGCCCGGTCGCGCATGGGCTGATCCGCGGCGTCCGCGCACCCCAAGGCGCACAGGTCTTCACCATGGCGGACCTCACCGGCGTCCTGCCCATCCGCGCCCCCTCCTCCCTGCCGGGCTTCCGCCGCACCGACCAATGGCCCCTCGCCCAGGGCCGCGTCCGCCAGGTGGGCGAACCCATCGCCATGGTCGTGGCCAGCACCCGCGCCGAAGCCGAGGACATCCTCGACGCCATCATCCTCGACATCGAGGAACTTCCCGCCGCCACCGACATGCTGGCCCACCGGGCCGGCCCGGCCATCCACGAAGGCTGGCCCGACAATATCGTGCTGCAAGCGGTCGTGGATGACGACATCAGCGACGTCCACGCGCCCATCGTCATCCGCCGCCGCCTGCGCACCGCCCGCCAGCACATGGCCCCCCTTGAAGGCCGCGGCGTCGTCGCGCGCTGGGACAGCCGCATCGGCCAGATCGAGATGCACACCTCTTCCCAGATGGTGCATGTGACCAAGACGGGCTTGGCCGAATGCCTGGGCCTGCCGGAATCCGGCGTGCGCATCATCAGCCCCGATGTCGGTGGCGGCTTCGGCTACAAGGGCATCCTGCTGCAGGAAGAGGTCGCCATCGGCTGGCTCGCCCGCAAGCTGGGCGGCACGCCGCTGCGCTGGATCGAAGACCGGCGCGAAGGCCTCTCCGCGCAGGCCAATTGCCGCGAGCATCACTACGACATCACCGTCCATGCCGACCGCGACGGCACCATCCTGGCGCTGGACTGCGAGGCGCATGTGGATAGCGGCGCCTACTCGGCCTACCCCTTCTCCGCCTGCCTCGAGGCGGCGCAGATCGGCTCCATCCTGCCCGGCCCCTATGTCGTGCCGCGCTTCCGCTGCAAGACCTGGAGTGTGGCGACCAATAAGCCGCCCATCCTGCCCTATCGCGGCGTGGCGCGGACCGGTGTCTGCTACGCGCTGGAAACCACGCTCGACGCCGTGGCCCGCGCCGCCGGCATCAGCCCGGTGGAGCTGCGCCTGCGCAACCTGCCCGGCCCCGAGCAGATGCCCTACCTCAACGTCACCAAGAAAATCTTCGATAGCGGCGACTACCCCGAGGCGCTGCGCCGAGCCGCCGAAGCCGTGGATGCCGAGGGCTTCGCCGCACGCCAGGACGCGGCGCGCGAACAAGGCAGCCTGATCGGCCAGGGCTTCGCCATCTTCTGCGAGCAGGGCGCGCATGGCACCTCCGTCTATCACGGCTGGGGCATCCCCTTCGTCCCCGGCGCCGAGCCCTGCCAGGCGCGCCTCACCCCCGATGGCGGGCTGGAGCTCCGCGTCGGCGTCCACAGCCACGGCCAGGGCATGGAGACGACGCTGGCCCAGGTGGCGCATGAAATCCTCGGCGTGCCGGTGGAGCGCGTGCAGCTCATCCATGGCGACACGGCCATCACCCCCTATTCCACGGGCACCTGGGGCAGCCGCTGCGCCGTGATGGCCGGCGGCGCCGTGGCCGAGGCCTGCACGGAACTCCGCCGCCGCCTCATCCCGATGGGCGCGCATCTGCTGCAGGAGAAGGAGGCCATCTTCGCCGATGGCGCCGTACGTGCCGGCAATGGCAGCGTCAGCGTCGCCGAAATCGCCCGCACCTTCTTCCGCGCGCCACAGAACCTGACCGAGGCGATGCAGGCCGAGGGGCTCGACTGCACCATCGGCCACAAGACGGTGCGCGACACCGGCACCTTCAGCTACGCCTGCCACGCGGTCGAGGCCGAGGTGGATGCGGCCACCGGCCATGTCACGCTGACCCGCTATGTCATCGTCGAGGATGGCGGCGTGCTGCTCAATCCGCTCATCGCCGATGGCCAGGTTCTTGGCGGCACGGCGCAGGGGATCGGTACCGCGCTGTTCGAGGAAATGCCTTACGACACGGGCGGCCAGCCGCTGGCCTCCACGCTCGCGGACTACATGCTGCCCGGCGCCTCCGACGTGCCGGATATCGAGATCCTGCACATGGAGACGCCCTCCCCCATCAGCCGCTTCGGCCAGAAGGGCATTGGCGAGAGCGGCGCGATCGGCCCGCCGGCCGCCATCGTGAACGCAATCAACAACGCCATCGCGCATTTGGGGCGCGAGGTGACGGATCTGCCGGCGACGCCGGACCGCGTCCTGGCGGCGCTGGCATGAAGCCTGCCACCTTCGAACACGCGGCACCGGCGGCGATGGCCGATGCGCTCACCCTTCTCGGCAAGCCCGGCGCGAAGCCGCTCTCCGGCGGGCAATCCCTCTCGCCCATGATGAATCTGCGCCTGGTGCGCCCGGCCACGCTGGTGGACGTCAAGCGCCTGCCGGGCCTGCGCGGCGTGGTGGAAGCGGCCGACCATATCCGTTTCGGCGCCGCCACCACCCATGCCGAGATCGAGGATGGCGCCGTCTCCGACCCGACCGGCGGCCTCCTGCCCCATGTCGCGCATGGCATCGCCTATCGCGCCGTGCGCAACCGCGGCACGCTGGGCGGCAGCCTGGCCCATGCCGACCCCGCCGCCGATTGGCCGAGTGTCATGGCCGCCCTCGGCGCCACCATCCTCACCAGCGCGAACCGCCGCATCCCGGCCAAGGGTTTCATCCTCGCCCCCTTCACCACGGCGCTGACACCCGGCGAGATCATCCGGGCCGTGGAAGTGCCGCGCCTGCCGCCGGGCGCGCGCTGGGGCTATTGCAAGATCAACCGCAAGATCGGCGAATTCGCCAAGGCCATCGGCATCGCCATCGAAAGCCCACGCCGCCTGCTGGCCGGCGCGGTCGAAGGACCGCCCGTGATGCTGGACAGCCTGGAGGATATCCCCGCCCGCCTGCCGCATCTGGACGCGGCCGGCCAGCGCCTGGCCGGCATCGCCGTGCAGCGCGCCATCGCGATGATGCAAGCATGATCACCCTCACCATCAATGGCGAACCCCGCGAGGTCACCGCCCCCGCCCGCACCCACCTGGCCGACGTCCTGCGCGAGCATTGCGGCCTGACCGGCACGCATCTCGGCTGCGAGCAGGGCGTCTGCGGCGCCTGCACCGTCATGGTGAACGGCGCCCCCACCCGCTCCTGCCTGCTCTATGCCCACGAGGCCGAAGGCATGGAGATCACCACCATCGAGGGCCTCGACGAGGACCCGGTGGCCGAGGCGCTGCGCGCCGCCTTCACCAGGCACCACGCCCTGCAATGCGGCTATTGCACCCCCGGCATGATGATGACGGCGCGCGACATCGTGACCCGCCTGGGCGCGGTGGATGAGGACCGCATCCGCGACGAGCTGGCCGGCAATCTCTGCCGCTGCACCGGCTATCGCGGCATCGTGCGCGGCATCGCCGAGGTGGCCGCCGCGCGCCCCGCCAGTGCCTCCCTGCCCCGCCGCGAAGTGCCGCTGACGCCGCCACCAGCCCCGCTGGCCGCATCGGTGCCCTTCGCGCCTTCGGCGCTGCCAAACCGACTGACGCATATCGAGACCCTCGCCCTGCCGCCCGACGCCGCCTGGGCGATCCTCTCCGACCCCGCACGGATCGCCGCCTGCCTTCCCGGCATGACGCTGCTGCGCCACGAGGGCGAGGCGGTGGAAGGCGCGATGGCCGTCACGCTCGGCCCCTTCTCCGTCCGCTTCGCGGGCGCCGGCACCCTGACATTGGACGACGCCACCCGCACCGGCCGCCTGCGTGGCCAGGGGCGGGACGGCGCGAATGGCGCGGAGGGCGAGGTGGAATGGCGGCTGGAACCCGGCGGCGCGGGCACGGCCCTGCAAGTGGAACTCGGCTGGCGGTTGACCGGCCCGCTGGCCCAATTCTCACGCCCCGCCCTTCTGCGCGGCGTTGTGGCAGCAATGGCAGGGGAATTCGCGCGGAACCTGGAACGCGCGGCGCGCGGCGAAGCGCTGGCCGCACGGCCGGGCCTGTGGTCGCTGATGCTGGCCTGGTGGAAGGGCCTGTTCGGCCGCTGACCGCTATTCGCGGTTCTTCTTCCGCCACTCGTCAATCGCCGCCATGGCTTCCTGCTTGGCCACGCGCTCATGCTGGCCCATGACGTCCCCCGTGCTCACGGGTTTGGCGGTCGTGGTGGCGCCGTCATAGGTGGTCCAGCGCCAGTTGTTGCGGCCCTTGAGGGGGCCAACGGTGAAAACGCAGCCGCGATGTTCGGCCATGGGTCAAGATCCAATCTGGTGGGGCCGCTGCGGCCGCATCGGTGAGTCCGCCTGGCGGCGGGGAAAGCGAGCGGGGTTCGCCCCGCTCAGGAATCCATCTTCAGGGCGGCGATGAAGGCGCTCTGCGGAATCTCGACCTTGCCGAATTGCCGCATGCGCTTCTTGCCTTCCTTCTGCTTGTCCAGAAGCTTGCGCTTGCGGCTGATGTCGCCGCCATAGCACTTGGCCGTCACATCCTTCGACATGGCCGAGATCGTCTCGCGCGCGATCACGCGCCCGCCGATCGCGGCCTGGATGGGGATTTTGAAGAGCTGCCGGGGGATCAGCTCCTTCAGCTTCTCGCAGATCTGCCGGCCGCGCCGGTCGGCCTGGTTGCGATGCGCCATGAAGGAGAGCGCATCCACCGGCTCGGCATTCACCAGGATGGAGATCTTCACGAGGTCGCCCGCCTCATACCCCTCCATCGCGTAGTCGAAACTGGCATAGCCGCGGCTGAGCGACTTGAGGCGGTCATAGAAGTCGAACACCACCTCGTTCAGCGGCAGCTGATACACGGCCATGGCGCGGGTGCCGACATAGGTCAGCTCCACCTGCCGGCCGCGGCGCTCATTGCAGAGCGTCAGCACGGGGCCGAGATACTCGTCCGGCACCATGATGGTCGCCTTGATCCAGGGCTCCTGAATCTCGGCGATGAAGGTCGGGTCCGGCATATCGGCCGGGTTGTGCAATTCCAGCACTTCGCCGTTGTTCTTTTTGAGCTTGTAGACGACCGAAGGCGCCGTCGCGATCAGGTCCAGGTCGAACTCGCGCGAGAGACGCTCCTGCACGATCTCCAGATGCAGCAGCCCCAGGAAGCCGCAGCGATAGCCAAGGCCGAGCGCCGCCGAGGTCTCCATCTCGTAGTGGAAGCTGCTGTCATTCAGCCTGAGCTTGCCCACGCTTTCGCGCAGCTTCTCGAAGTCATCGGCGTCCACGGGATAGAGGCCGCACCACACCACGGGAATGCTGGGCTTGAAGCCCGGCAGGGCCTCGGTGGCGGGGTTGCGGTCATCGGTGATGGTGTCGCCGACATTGGTATCGGCAACCGTCTTGATGGCGGCGGTGACAAAGCCCATTTCGCCCGGGCCGAGGCTGTCGGCCACGATCATCTTGGGCGTGAAATAGCCCACCTGCTCCACGGTGTGGACGGCGCCGTTGGACATCATGCGGATCTTCTGGCCCTTGCGCAGGTGCCCGTCCCGCACCCGCACCAGCACCACCACGCCCAGATAGGCGTCATACCAGCTATCCACCAGCAGCGCGGTCAACGTCTTGGACGCATCGCCCTTGGGCGGCGGCAGGCGCGTCACGATGGCCTCCAGCACGCCCTCGATGTTCAGCCCGGTCTTGGCCGAGATCATCACCGCGTCCGAGGCATCGAGCCCGATCACATCCTCGATCTGCTGCTTCACCCGGTCCGGCTCTGCTGCCGGGAGATCAATCTTGTTCAGGACCGGGACGATCTCGTGATTCGCATCCAGCGCCTGGTAGACATTGGCCAGCGTCTGCGCCTCGACCCCCTGGGAGGCGTCCACCACCAGCAGCGAGCCTTCGCAGGCCGCGAGGCTGCGGCTCACCTCATAGGCGAAGTCCACATGGCCGGGCGTGTCCATCAGGTTCAGCGTGTAGGTCTGGCCGTCCTTCGCCTTATAGTTGATGCGGACGGTCTGCGCCTTGATGGTGATGCCACGCTCGCGCTCGATATCCATGCTGTCGAGCATCTGCTCCTTCATGTCGCGCGCGGCGACAGTCCCGGTGGACTGGATCAGCCGGTCGGCGAGCGTGGATTTCCCGTGGTCGATATGGGCGACGATGGAGAAGTTGCGGATCAGGTGCAGCGGCGTTTCGGTCATGCTGGGGGAGATAGGGCCAAAGCCTCATAAGTCAAAGCGCTGAACCGGGTTTCCCTTCCCGCCGGGTCCGGAATGTCCCAGGATTGCAGCCGAACGGGGAGCAACCCCGCCGGAGGAACGCTGATGACCCTGACCCGCCGCGCCGGCCTCTTGGCCGCACCCGCCCTGCTCCTGGCCAACAAGGCCCGCGCCCAGGCCTTTCCAGGCCGGCCGATCCGCATGATCGTGCCCTATACCCCCGGCGGCGTCTCCGACATCACCGCCCGGCTCATCGCCGAGCCCATGGCCGCCGCCCTCGGTCAGCCCGTCCCGGTTGAGAATCGCGCCGGCGCCGATGGGGTGATCGGCACCGACGTCATCGCCAAATCGCCCCCCGATGGGCAGACCCTGGGCCTGGTCTCGGTCGGCCATCCCGTCAACGCCGCCTTCTACCGCCTGCCGTTCGACACCGTGCGGGATTTCACCTTCCTCAGCATGACCACGCGCACGCCCCTGGTGATGTGCGCGGCCCGCGGCTTCGCCCCCAACACCCCCGCCGAATTCGTGGCGCTGGCCAAGAGCCAGCCGGCCGGGCGCCTGACCTTCGCCGGAACCGCCGGCGTGGTCCGCCTGGCTCCGGTTCTCTTTGCCCAGCGGACGGGTATCGAGATGACCTATGTCCCCTATCGCGGCAGCACCCAGGCCCACCCGGACCTGATCGCCGGCCGGGTGGACGTGATGTTCGACACGGTCCCCGCCGCCCTGCCCCATATCCAGGCCGGAACCCTGAAGGCGCTCGCCACCACCGGCGCCACCCGTGCCCCGCAACTGCCCGATGTGCCCACCCTCGGCGAATTCCTGCCGGGCTTCGAGGCCTCGACCTGGGGCATGGTGATCGGGCCGGCCAACATCCCCGCCCCCATCCTCACTCGCCTTGTGACCGAGGTTCACACCGCCCTCCGCCGCGAGGACGTGCTGGCTCGCCACCGGACCCTGGGCGCCGAGGTGGTCACCTCCACGCCAGAGCAAAGCCGGGACTTCGTGCAGGCCGAGATGGAGAAATGGGGGGCAGCGGCGCGGGCGGCGGGGATTACGCCGCAGAATGCGGGGTAAGGAAAAAGGCCTCCGGCGGCTGGGGCCGAAAGGCCCCAGACCCCGATTATTCGATCCTGGCGCCAGACAGGCGCACCATTTCCGCCCAGCGGGGGGCATCAGCCGCGATCAGGGCCGCCGTTTCGGCCGGGCCCGCACTCGTCGCCAGGACCAGACCGCTGGCGCGCAGGCGCTCCGCCAGGCCCGGCGCATCCGCACTCCGCAACACGCCCTCGGCAATCGCGCGCTGCACTTCGGGCGGCGTGCCGCGCGGCGCCGTCAGCGCATTCCAGGACTGCATGTCCAGGTCACCCAGGTTCAGATCGGCGAACTCCCCCAACCCCGGCACCCCCGGCAGCAAGGGGCTGCGCGCATGGCTGCCCACCGCCAGGGGCACCAGCCGGCCCGAGGCCACATGCGGCATCAGCGCCGGCATGAAGTCGAACACCATGTCAATCTGCCCGGCGAGCAGATCCGTCAGCGCCGGCGCCCCACCCCGATAGGCGACATGCTCGATATGCGCCCCTGATCGCGTGGCGATGGTCGCGATCAACAAATGCGCCGCCGAGCCATTCCCGGCCGAGCCCTTTACCAACCGCGCCCCCGGCCGCTTCGCCGCGTTGATCAGAGCGCGGAAATCCGTCCAGCCCCGCTCCCGCGCTCGCTCGGCCGTGACGCAGCACAACACGGTGGAGGTGACCAGCCGGATGATCGGCACCAGGTCACGCGCGGGATCATAGGGCGGGCGGTCCATCATCATCGGCAGCGCCGTGAAGAAGGGAATGCTGAGCACCCCCAGAGTGCTGCCATCCGCCGGCGCCTGCAGCACCGCCTGCACGCCGAGCAAGCCATTCGCGCCGCCGCGATTATCCACCACGATGGCCTGGCCGGTGCGCGTGGTGACGGCATCCGCCCAGATCCGCGCGATGGCGTCCGCCGCCCCGCCCGGCGGAAAGGGCACCACCCAGCGCATCGGCCGGTTGATGATCTGCGCCGAGGCGGGCGCCGCCAGCGTGCTGGCCAGCAGGGCGCGGCGGGCGATCATGCGGCGGTCTCCGCCTGGCGATGGGCGAAGTTCCGGCGGTTCAGCTCCAGCCGGTGATCCAGGTAGCGCAGCGGCGGATAGCGCTCGGGGTTGGCCTCGCTCACGCAGCTCGGCACGCAGCGGATCACCGCGTCATTGCCCGGACCGTAGAAGAAGGGGATGGCATAGCGCATGGCGCGGTTGTTGTTCACCACGCGGTGGGGCGTGGGCGCGAAGCGGTCATTGCTGTAGCGCCCCAGCATTTCCGCCGTATTGACCACGAAGGTGCCGGGAATGGCGGGCGGGCGCAACCATTCGCCCTCGCGCGTGCGGACCTCCAGCCCCGGCAGGGCCGATTGCGCGAGATAGGTGGTGAAGTTGGTGTCGATATGCGGCGCGAAGCCGAAGCGATCCGCCTCGTCCTCCGGCTGCGGCTGGTAGCGGATGAGGCGCAGCGTGCAGGAGGGTTCGGCGAAATCGGCGTCGAAATATTCGGGCGTGAGGTCGAGTGCCGTGGCGAAGACCGGCAGCATGCGGTGCGCCAAGGCCTGCATGGCGTTGAAATAGGCCATGGTCGGCGCGCGGAAATCCGGCAGGCCGGGCGGCCATTGGTTGGGGCGCGCGAAGGGCTTGCCCGCCAGCACATCGGGATCGTCTGGCGCGCGGTCCTGCACGATGTAGAAGCTCTCGTTCAGATTCGGCTTCTTCACCTCCGCCACCTTGGAGGTGCGGATCACCTGCGCCCCTGTCGGCAGGAAGCCGATATTGTATTCGCCGATCTTGAGCGCGAGCTTCTGGTCAGCCGGCAGTGCGAAGAAGCGCGCCGCGGCGTCGAAGCAGTGGTCGATCAGCGTCTGCGCGATGCCGTGGCCCGCAAACACGAGGAAGCCCGTATCTTCGCAGCTGCGCGCCACATGCCGCGCCAGTTCTTCCCGCGCGCCACCCTCACCGCGCAGGAAAGGCCCGATGTCGAGGACGGGAATGCGGCCTTCGGCCAGCGTCATGCTCATCATCTGTCTCCCTCAGGCCGGCAGCATGCCGATGCGGCGCAGCGCCTCGCGCTCCGTCTCGAACTGCTCGCGCACGGCGAGCGTATAATCGGCGCTGTTCAGGTAGAGCGGACGCTGATGGAAGCGCTCCAGCGCGGCAAGGTGCGCGGGATCGAACAACGCGACCCGAAAGCCGTCATGCAGTGCCTGGATCACGCCAGGGTCCATGCCTCGCGGCGCGGCCAGGCCGTATTGCGCCTCAGCCACGATGGGGATGCCCAGTTCGGTCAACGTCGGCACTTGCGCGAAGGGCGGCGGACGGGACGAGCCCCAGGTAGCCAGCAAGCGCAGCCGCCCCTCCTCCACCATCGGCGCCCAGGAGGAGCTCTCGCCCGCCGCATCGATATGGCCCGAAAGCAAGGCCGTCAGCGTCTCAGAGGTGCCGCGATAGGGCACATGCGTCCAGGTCACGCCCGCCTGCGCCGCGATGCGCTCCATCCCCAGATGCTGCGAGGAGGCGATGCCCAGCGTGCCGTAGTTCACGCGGCCGGGATTGGCCCGCGCATAGGCCAACAGGTCGCCCAGGTTCTGCCATGGCGAATCCGCCCGTACCACCGTCCCGAAGACCGAGCCGGTGAGCTGGATGATCCAGGTGAAATCCGCCATCGGATCGAAGGCGGGGCGCGGAGAGAGCAGCGGCACGCGGAACACGCCGGGCGGCATCTGCGAGACCAGACTGCCGTCCGGCCGCCCCTCCTTCAGCGCGGTCGCGCCCAGCGTGCCGGTCGCACCCGGCCGGTTCTCCACCACCACGGGCTGGCCGAAGCCGCGCGTCGCGACCTCGGCCAGCACGCGGAAATGCGTGTCGGCCGGGCCACCCGCCGTCCAGGGCACGATCAGGCGGATCGGGCGTTCCGGCCGCCAGGGCGCCTGCGCCAGGGCGGGCGCAGCCAGCACGGTGAGAAGGGCGGCACGACGGGCGAGCATGGCAGGCCTCCTGGCAGCGAGGCGAAAACGCTCCCACACTGGCCGCGCATCGTCAAAGCCAGAGGGACGCCCCATGCCGAAAACCGCCATCTCCAGCGACAAGGTCTTCAAGCCTGCGCTGCCCTTCGCGCAGGCCAGCAAGGCCGGCGGTTTCGTCTTCGCCTGCTCCACCGGGCGGGACCTCGAGGGCCGCTTCGCCATCGGCGACGTCCGCGCGCAGACGCAGCAGACCATCGACAACATTCAGGCCCTGATCGAGGCCGCCGGCGGCACGCTCAAGGATATTGTGAAATGCACCGTCTATGTGACGGACCGCGCGAACTGGGCGCCGATGAACGAGGTCTACTTCGCCAATTTCGCGGAAGACCCGCCGCACCGCGTCTCCTGCATCGTCAGCGGTCTGGGCTCGCCCGATTGCCTCGTCGAGATCGACGCGACGGCCTATCTCGGGACCGACTGAGGCAGCAGCGGCGCCAGCTTCAGCATCGCGATGGCGCCCACCAGCGGCCCGATGCCGAGAATGGCAAAGGCCCCGCCCCAGCCCAGCGCCGGCACCGCCCAGGCCATGAGCTGAATGGCCGGCACCGTCAGCAGGAAGCCCGCGCAGGTCTGCACCGTCAACATCGTGCCGACCAGCTCGGGCGGCGCGCAGAGCGAGGTGCAGGCGCTGAACTGCGCGGAGTCCGCAACCACGGAGACCCCCCAGACCGCCGCCAGGACCAGCGTCAGCGGCAACGCCCAGCCCGCCGTGCTGCCGATCAGCAGCGCGCAGCCGCCCGAGACGAACATGGCGAGTGCCGCCATGCGCGCGCGATTGAACCGGTCCGCCAGCAGCCCCAGCCCCACGCAGCCGATGGCGCCCGAGCCCACCACCATCGCCGTGATCAACCCGGAATCCCGCGCCACGCCCTGCTGCGCCAGGAACAGCCCCACCCAGGCCCAGACGGCGTAGAGCTCCCACATGTGTCCGAGGTATCCGGCATTGGCGAGGCGCAGCCGCGGGTCGCGCCAAGCCAGCAGCACCGCGCGCGGATCGAAGGGCGGGCGGCGCGCCGTGTTCGGCCCTTCGCGGAAGGGCAGGATCAACGCGCCGCCGACCAGCGCCAGCACCCCCGCCGCGACGTAGATGTGCCGCCAATCCACCGAGCCGAGCAGCCCCGGCAGCGCGTGCGGCGCCGCGGAGCCGATGGTGAGCGCGCCCACGACGATGCCGATGAGCAATCCCAGGTCACCGCGCGCCCAGCCGGAGGCGAGCTTCATCCCCACGGGATAGACCCCCGCCATCGCCGCGCCCGCGACGAAGCGCAGCGCATAGGCGCCGAAGCCCGCCGGTTCTAGGAAGGCCTGCGCGACCGTCCCCAGCCCCGCCAGCGTCGCCGAGCCGAAGAACAGTGCCCGCGCGGGCCAGCGATCGGCGAGCGACAGCAGCGCCGAGACCAGCGTGCCCAGCACGAAGCCAAGCTGCACCGCGGCCGTCAGCCACCCTGCCTCGCCGCGCGTGATGACGCCCTCGCGCAGCAGCGCCGGCACCGCCGCCGTGCCCGCGAACCAGATAGCGGGCGCCAGGATGATCGCCGCTGTCAGCAGGGCGAGGTTCGCCCCCTTGCCGTGCATCAGCGCCGCGCGCTGGTCACGTAGAAGGGCGAGGGCTCGGTCTTCGGCAGGTAATCTGCGTAGAAGTCGCGCATGAAGGGCAGCACGCGGCGGGAGATCAGGCGCCGCCGCTCCTCCTCCTCGGTGCGCGGGCGCTTCAGCAGCTCGGCGAGGGCGCTCAGCGCGGCCTCCTTGTCCACGCGAGTGAACTTGCGGTCGCGGTAGATCACCTCGCCCGCCACCATCACGCTCTCGACGCCACCGGTCTTGGCGCGCTGTACGACGGCGGAAAGCACATCCGTGTCCTCGTCGAGAAAGGGGAAGGAGACCTGCCGCCAATCCATCAGCACGATGTCGGCCGCAGCCCCCGGCACCAGGCGTCCGATGGTCTCACCGAAGCCGGTGGTGGCCGCGCCATGCTCCGTCGCCATGCGGAACACTTGCGCGGGGGTCGGCACATCGGCCTCGCTCAGGCCGGGCACGCGGTGCTGGCGCAGCACCATGCGCATCTCGACCAGCATGTCGCGGTCATCGTTCAGCCCGGCCTCGTCAATGCCGATGGCGACGCGCACGCCGCGCTTCTCCCAATGGTTCAGCGATGCGACGCCGCTGCGCAGGCGCAGGTTGGAGGAGCAGTTGTGGCAGATGCGCGTGCCCGTCTCGGCCACACGCTCCACCTCCGCCTCGGTCAGCCAGACGCCGTGGCCGAGCGTGCAATGCGGGCCGAGCAGGCCGGCGCGGTCCAGTTGCTCCAGCGCGCCCACGCCCGCGCGCTTGTGCGCATAGGCCTTCTGGTACTGCGTCTCCAGCAGGTGGATGTGGTGCGGCACGCCGGTGCGCTCGCAGGCCTCGCGCACGCGTTCCAGCGCCGCATCGCTGCACCAGTGCAGATTGGCAGGGGCCAGCTGGATGGCGATGCGCGGGTCTTCCGCGAAGCGCGCGCGCAACTCGTCGAACAGCGCGAAGTGATCGTCGAGCGGCGCCAGCTGCCGCGCCAGCATGGGCGCCAGATCCCGGGCCAGGTCGGGCGGCAGCCGCGCCAGGAATTGCTGATCCGCCTCATAGACCAGGAGGTTCTGGTCGCGGATGCCATGCGCGTAGGAGACGCGCATGCCCAGATCCTGATAGGCCCGCAGCGTCTCGCTCGCACCCGCCACCATGTTCGCCAGCGGCACCGGCAGGCGGCCTTGCAGATGCTGCACGGTGGTGATGCCGCTCTCCACCATCTCGAAGGCCGAGTAGAGCGTGTCCAGCCGAAGATCCACGCTGCGCGCGGCGAGTCTGGTGCCGAACCACAGCTCCAGCGGCATGTCGGCCGAGCCGAGCTGAAGTGGTGTCAGGCCCACATGATGGTGCGCATTCACGAAGCCCGGCAGGACGACGTGGTTCTCCGAACCCAGCACCTCATCCACCACATGCCGGCGCGCGAGATCCTCGAAATCGCCGATCTCGAGGATGACGCCATCCTGCTGCAGCACGGCGCCATTCTCGATGATCTCGGCCCGGTCGCGGTCGAGCGCGCGGCAGATGACATGGCGTCCCCGGAGAAGGCTGCGGCTCATCGGAGGGCGCGCCCTGGCTGCACATGCTGCGTCATGCCTCAATCCTCCTGTCGCCGGCTCAAGCGTATCGCGCCGCTTCGCGCGGCGTCAAAGCACGGCTTCGCTTCTGGCTTGAAAGCCGCGCGGCAATCATTCCACACTCCGCGCAAAGCGCGCCGGCACGGTTTCCATCGGAAAGGGTAATGCCTCAATGACGCATGGGCTTCGCAGATTGATTCTGGCCGCCGCCGGCTTGCTCGCCGCATGGGGCCCGGCGGCCGCACAAGAATTTCCGCAAGCTGGCCGGCCGCTCATGCTGGTGACGGGCTTCCCGGCCGGCACCGCGCCGGACATCTACGGGCGCCTGATCCAGCCACGCGTGCAGCAGGAATTGGGCGTGCCCGTCGTGCTCGACATTCGCGCGGGCGCCTCGGGCAATATCGGCATGGAATTCGCGGCACGCGCCGCACCCGATGGACATACGGTGCTGATCGCCACCTCCGCCATGCTCTCCATCAGCCTGTCGGTGTTTCCGCGGATGCCGGTGGACACCCAGGCCGATTTCATCCCGCTGCTGACCACCTTCGAGGCTCCGAACTTCCTCACCGTCAGCACCGAGAAGCGTCCGCAATTCACCGATTGCCAGGCGGTGATCAGCGCGGCCCGCGCCGCCCCCGGCCGCATGAACTATGCCAGCACCGGCATCGGCGCCTCGACGCATCTGGCCGGCGCACAATTCGCAGCGGCCTTCGGGCTGGACCTCGTGCACGTGCCCTATCGCGGCGGGCCGTTTGCCATGACGGCGCTCTACCAGGGCGATGTGGACATCTTCTTCTACCAGACCGGCCCGGTGATCGAATTCTACCGCCAGGGCCGCGTGCGGCTGCTCGGCGTCACCTCCGCCACGCGCGTGCCCGCGGTGCCGGAAATCCCCACCATCGCGGAAGCCTGCAACCTGCCGGGCTTCGACAGCACCACCTGGTACGCCCTGCTGGTGCCCGCCCGCACCCCGGCGCCCATCGTTCGGCGCCTCACCGATGTCTTCACGCGCGTCGCGCGCGAGAAGGAGATCGAGGAACGCGTGATCGCCATGGGCTTCACCCCCGCGGTCGCCGATGGCGAGGCCACGCGCGCCAGGCTGGCGCGGGACCTCGTCACCTGGCGGGCCGTGGTGGAGCGCGTGGGCGCCCGCGTCGAGTAGCCCTCAGCGATTCAGGAAGGTGCTGATTTCCCGGTTGAGGAAATCCACATCCGCCGGAAACCCGCCGCCGGCCGAGGCATGGCCGGTGATGGTGCCCGGGCTGATCCGGACCACGCGCACGTCGCGGATGTAGCGCGAAGTCTCGATCGGCTCGTATTCCGGGTTCAACAGGTCGCCCGTGCCATGCAGCACGAGGGTACGGGCGCGGATGGCGCGCAGCGCCTTGATCAGATCCCCATCCATGCCCGGCGTCGCGCCGATATCGTGCCGCTCATAGGCCCAGGTCTGGTACAGCCAGTCATTGGCGTCGAAGGCGTTGAGCAGCGCGGTCTCCTGCGCGCGCAGCCAAGGCAGCACATCCATGGGCGCCGTCGGGAACTGGTCCCGATACATCTCCGGCGTGCGCGCCGAGAGGAAGCTCAGGATATCGCGCCAGAGACGGATGCCGCGCTCGGGGGGCGAGGTGTAGTTGCCCTGGTTCCAGGCGGGATCGAGCATGATGGCCTGGCGGCTGGCGTCGAGTACGGCGACCGTCCAGGCCGGCGTGCGGGCCAGTGGCACCATGGCGACCAGGTTGTCCATGAAGGCCGGGTGGCTCACACCCCATTGCAGGACCTGCATGCCGCCCATGGAGGGGCCGACCACGGCCACGACATGGCTGACGCCCAGATGCTCCGTCAGCAGGCGATGCTGGGAGGTGATCATGTCCCGGATGGAAAAGCGCGGGAATTGCATCCGCGCCTGCGTCCGGCTGTTGCTGGGCGAAGTGGTGAGGCCGTTGCCGATCGCATCCGTCGCGATGATGAAATAGCGATTGGTGTCCAGCGCCTTGCCCGGGCCGATCAGGAAATCCAGGCGGTGGTGATTGCCGCTGATGGCCGTGACCATCAGGATCGCGTTGGATTTCTCGGCGTTGAGCGTGCCGTGGGTGACGTAGGAGATCGCGAAATCGCGGATCACCTCTCCGCTCTCCAGCCGCAGATCGCCCATAGCGAAGCTCTGATGCGGAGCCTGGTTCGGCCCATGGGCCTGGGCGGCCGCGGTGATGAGCGCGAAGGCGGCCCAGAGGTATCGTCGGAACATCATGATTTTCCTCCCTCCCGGCTCTTGGACCGGGGCGGGAAGTCAGCGCCTGGACGCGACGTTTGTCGAGCGGCGCGTCACGAGGCCAGGGCGAGCGCCTCGCCTTGCCGCAGAAAGGGCAGCACGTCCCGGCCGAGGCGCTCCAGCGCCGCGAGCACGCTGCCGCTCGGCAGGCCCGAGAAGCCCATGTAGAGGCTCATATGCGAGGGCCGCAGCACCCGGATGTCATGCGCGAGGATGCGCGCGACCTTCTCCGCCGGGCCGATCGGCGCGCGTTCCAGCAGCCACTCCACGCTGGGCTCGCCCTCATAGGGGACGGAGCGCATCATCACGCCATCGCGCGGCGGGATATCGTCGCGCAGCGAAAGCGTGGATCGGGCGAGCTTCAGAAGCCCCTCCGCCGCCTGGCGCTGCTCGGCCGGGTCGTCGGTGACGAAGACATAGCGCTGGATGCCGAGCGGAATGTCGCGCCCGGTGAAGCCGCCGGCGCGATAGCCAGCCTCGGCGCGCGCCTTGAGCGGCAATGCCGCCTCGGCCTCGCGCAAGCCCTGGCTGATCAGCGGCGTCGCGCCGCAGCGTGCGGCGCGGGCGAGAAGCTCGGGACTGCCGCCGGCCAGGTACAAGGGCGGCATCTCGCCGGGGATGCAGATCGGCGTGGCCGGGATCTGATAATGCGTGCCGGCATGGTCCACCGTACCGGTGCGCAGCCCCTGCTCCAGGATGTCCCAGCCCTCGGTCAGGATCTCGGTGCGGGCGGCCAGGTCCACGCCAAAGCTGCGGAACTCGTGCGGCTGGTGGCCCGTGCCGATCCCGAGGTTGAGCCGCCCACCCGTCAGGATCTGGAGCATCCCCACCTCCTGCACGACGCGCAGCGGGTGGTGCAGCGGCAGCACCACCACGGCGGGGCCCAGGCGGATGCGCTTCGTCAGCGCCGCGCAATGCGCTGCCATCATCAAGGGCGAGGCGCAGACGGAGGCGCTGGTGAAGTGATGCTCGGCGAACCAGGTGGAATCGAAGCCCAGCGCCTCGGCCTGCTGCACGGCGGCCACCGTCGTCGCCATGACCTGCCCGGGCGTCTCCTCCGCGTGGTTGAGGGACATCAGGTTGAACAGCGCGAAATCCATGCGACGGCCTTTCCCGCAATGCGGACCGCCGCGATTTAACAGGGGTTTCGCAGCGCTTGTCGACCTGCCCCTGGTCGAATTGACAGCACGGCAAACGCCCGCCTAGCGTTTTGCCGTCCAAGGCATCAACCATCGCCCAAGGCGACGGCAAAAGACCAACGCGGCCCGCATAGCGTGTCGCGAGCAGAAGGGAAGAAACGAAGCATGACCGACAGCAGCAAGGCGGGCTTCCGCCGCCGTGGCGTCCTGGGCGCGGCAGGCGCCGCCGCCATCACGGGCTTCCCGCGCCTCGGCTTCACCCAGCCGCGCCAGCCCATCAAGGTGGGCGTGCCGACGATCCTCTCGGGCCGCGTGGCACAGCTCGGCATCTCCTCGCGCAATGCCATGCAGATCGAGGTGGACGCCTTCAACGCCGCGGGCGGCCTCGACGGCCGGCCGATCGAGCTGGTGGTGCGCGACAGCCGCGGCACCCCGGCCGAGGCGGCGCGCCTCGCGCGCGAGATGATCACCAGCGAGGGTTGCGAATTCCTGCTGGATGGCGAGGCCTCGGGTGGCGGCTTCGCCGTCCATGAGGTGGTGCGCGAGACGGGGACCGTCACGCTGCACATCAATTCCGAGACCTCCTCGCTGACCGCCGATCCGCGCCAGCGCTTCTGGAATGCCTTCCGCGTGGCGCGCCAGGGCGTGCATGATTCTGTGGCCGGCGGCTATTACGCGGCCCAGATCGCCCGGCAGCGGAACCTGCGCCGCTGGATGACCGTCTCGCCCGACTACGCCTATGGCCGCGACACCACGGCCGAGTTCGTGGAGTTCGCCAAAGGCTTCAACGCCGACATCCAGGTGACCGGCGACACCTGGCCGCGCCTCTTCCAGCCCGACTACACCGAGAACATCACCCGCCTCAGCCAGGGTCGCCCGCAGGCGATCTATTCCTGCCTGTGGGCCGGGGATCTCGTGACCTTCGTCGAGCAGGCCTCGCTGTTCGGCCTCTTCGCGCAGGCGCAGTTCTTCGCGGTGAACATGGCGGACTATACGACCCTGCAGCAGGTGCGGAACCTGCCGCGCGGCGTGCATTCGGGGAACCGCTACCTGAAGAACTTCCCGGATGTGCCCGCCAACCTCGCCTTCGCCACCGAGTACAACCGCCGCTTCAACACCTTCCCGACCAACTGGTCCTGGCAGGCGGCAACGGGCGTGAAGCTGCTGACGACCGCGCTGAAGCAAGTGGGCGGCACCGATCCGCGGGCCGTGGCCGCCAAGCTGAAGGGCATGACGATCGAAAGCCCCTTCGGCGCCGAGGGCAGCGTGACCATGCGCGCCGAGGACCAGACGCTGGTGGGCTACGCCATCGGCTGGGGCACCACGGTCAGCCAGGATCCCTTCGTCGAGAACATGCAGAAGGCCGACTGGTCGCTCATCCTGCGGCTTGAGGCCGATTGGAAGCGCGGCAAGGGCTGGAACTGAGCGCAACAGCCTGAACCGGGTGCGGCCGCGCGGCCGCCCTGCCCCTTCTCTCCGCGCGGAAGCACCCGATGGAACTCACCGAACTCGCCGATTGCGTCACCTCCGTCTCCTGCGTGGTCACGCAGATGGCGGCGGGGCTGACCATCGGCATGCTGCTTTTTCTTGTCGCCTCGGGCCTCACGCTCATCTTCGGCGTGCTGGGGCTGGTGAATTTCGCCCATGGCTCGCTCTACATGATGGGCGCCTACTTCGCGCTGGCCGCCTATGGCCCAACGGGCAGCTTCGTTCTGGCCGTGCTGGCCGGCACGCTGGGGGCCGCGCTGCTCGGCCTCTTCTTCGAGCGTTTCCTGCTCAGCCGCATCTATGGGCAGGACGTGCTGATGCAGCTCCTGGTCTGCTACGCCATCATCCTCATCCTGGATGATGCGGTGAAGATCATCTGGGGCGCCGATTTCCGCAGCATGGGCGTGCCCGACGAATTCCGGAAGCCGCCCTTCCTGATCGGCGGCGGCATCGTCCCCTATTTCTACGCGATCCTCTTCGGCATCACGGCGCTGATCGCGGCCGGCCTCGCCTATGGCATGGGCCGCACGCGCTTCGGGCGCATCGTGCGCGCCGCCGCCATCAACCCCGGGATGGTCGGCGCGCTCGGCATCAACACGACGGTGATCTATGCCGCCGTCTTCGCCATCGGCGCGGGGCTGGCGGGCGCCGCGGGGGCGCTTTCGGCGCCGATCCGCTCCGTCGTCCCGGGGGCGGGCGTTTCCATCCTGATCGAGAGCTTCATCGTCACCGTCATCGGCGGCATGGGCTCCATCGGCGGCGCGCTGGCGGCCTCGATCATCCTCGGGCTCACGCGCTCCTTCGGCTCGATCGGCTTTCCGCTCTTCGTCGAGGGCGCGATGTTCGTCATCATGGCGCTGGTGCTGATCCTGCGGCCGAGCGGCCTGGGCGGGAGGCGCGGCTGATGGGCTTCGGTCGTGACGCGGCGCTGGCGCTGGCCACGCTGCTGGTCTTCATCGCGCTGGAATTCACGGGGATGCGCTCGGCCGGGCTGATCGATTTCACCATCCGCTTCGCCACCTTCGGGCTGCTGGCGCTCTCGCTGAACCTGCTGATCGGCACAGCCGGCCTCGTCTCCTTCGGGCATGCCGCCTATTTCGGGATGGGGGCCTATTCCTTCGGCCTGCTGATGCAGACGGGGCAATGGTCCATCCCCGCGGCCATCCTCGTGGCGCTCATCTGCACGGCGCTGCTCGCGCTGGTGGTGGGCGCGCTGTGCGTGCGGCTTTCCGAGATCTACTTCGCCTTCCTGACGCTCGCCTTCCAGATGCTGCTGCATTCGCTGATCCTCTCCTGGATCGGCCTCACGGGTGGCGACCAGGGGCTGATGGGCGGGATCCCCAAGCCGCCCTTCCTCGGCATGGACCTCGCCCGGCAGGATCATCTGGCGGCCTTCGGCGTCTTCTGCCTCGTGGTGTCCGCGGTCATCCTGCGCCAGGTGCTGCGCTCACCCTTCGGCGCCGCACTTCGAATGCTGCGGGACAATCCGGACCGAGCGGCCTTCGTGGGGCTGTCCGTGTTCCGCTACCGCCTCGCCGCCTTCGTCATCGCCGGCACCTTCGCGGGCCTGGCTGGCGTGCTGATGAGCCTCTACGTCTCCGGCGCCTTCCCGACCTTCGCCTTCTGGACCACCTCCGGCGAGGCGATCTTCATGATCATGCTGGGCGGCGTCTCGGTCTTCCTGGGGCCGCTGGTCGGCACCGCCATCTTCCTCGTGCTGAATGACTGGATCACGGCGCTGACCGAGCATCACGGCCTGTTCCTCGGCGCCATCCTGCTCGTCATCGTGCTCGGGCTGCGCAAGGGGCTGCTGGACTTCGTGGTCGAGCACTGGCGCGCCCGGAAGGAGAAGCAGCCATGACCTTCCAGGGACGAATCGCCGTCATCACCGGCGGGGCCAGCGGCATTGGCGCCGCCTGTTCGCGCATGCTGGCGGAGCGCGGGGCGCAGGTGGTGGTGACCGACCGTGACCTCGCCCGCGCGGAGGCGCTGGCGAGCGAGATCGGCGGCACGGCCATGGCGCTCGACGTAGGCCAGCGCGCCGCCAATGACGCGGCCGCCGCCGAGATCGAGGCGCGGCTCGGCCCCGTGGACATCCTCGTCACCTCCGCCGGGGTGCTGCAACGCACGCTGCGCGCCGAGCAACTCAGCAAGGCCGAT
>JAESGX010000276.1_pt1 | contig 25583 bp, 20 predicted proteins | sample 9269801 | NCBI WGS metagenome assembly JAESGX01 (sample SAMN16773122, study PRJNA677054) | algae metagenome | isolation source: Pleurocapsa minor GSE-CHR-MK-17-07R and co-occurring heterotrophs from wet... | place: USA: Lower Calf Creek Falls, Grand Staircase Escalante National Monument, UT ... | reverse complement strand
TGAACAGGCCGTCGCTGCGGCCGGGCCAGGCGCGGGTCACGGTCTGCGCGGCGGGGCCGCCGTATACGAACACCACGACTGGATATTTTTTCGCCGGGTCGAAACCGGCCGGCTTGATCAGGCTGTAGTGCAGCGGCGTCTTGCCGTCGGCGGCGGTCAGCGTGCCGAACTCCACCGGGCGCTGCGCGTCGCGGTATTGCGCGTACGGATGCTGCGCATCGGCCAGGTCGTTGACCAGCAGCGTGGCCAGCCTGCTGCCGTCGGCCTTGAACAGTTCGATCTGCGGCGGCGTGTCGGTGTTGGACCAGCTGTCCACGTAGACGCTGGCGTTCTTGGCGAAGCTGGCGCTGTGGCTGCCGGGCGTCCTCGACAGCGCCTGCACCGCGCCGCCCCGAAGCCCGACCGAGTACACGCCGCTTTCGACCGGCGTGTCCTTGCCCGCGCTGAAGAACACCAGGCCTTGGTCCTGATCCACCGCCAGCAGACTGTCGACCTGCCAGTCGCCGCGGGTCAGCGCGGTCAGCGCCTTGCCGTCTTCGGAGGCGAGATACAGATGGGCGAAACCGCTGCGCTCCGACGACCAGATAAAGCGGCCGTCCTTGAGGAAGCGCAGGCTGTTGTGCAGCGGCACCCAGGTGTCGGCGTTTTCGGTGATCAGCGTGCGCTGCCCACCGCCGGCCAGTTCGGTTTCGATCAGCTCGAGTTTTTTCTGGTCGCGCGACTGGCGCTGGAAGGTCAGGCGCTGCGGATCGCGCCAGTCCACGCGCGCCAGATAGATGTCTTCGTTTTTCCCGAGGTCGATCCACTGCGGGGTCGCACCGGACTTGGGCGCGATCACGCCGAGCCGGATCTTCACGTTGGCGTCGCCGGCCGCCGGATAGCGCTGCTCCACCACGTCGGTGCGGTCGGGATAGACCTCATAGCGCTGCTGCACCGGCACCGGCGATTCGTCGATGCGCGCGTAGGCGATGGCCGAATCGTCCGGCGCCCACCAGTAGCCGGTGTGGCGATCCATTTCCTCGTCGGCGACGAATTCGGCCACGCCGTTGCCGATCGTCTCCGAACCGTCGTCGGTCAGCCGCACTTCCTTTCCGCTCGCAAGCTCGATCACCCACAGGTCGCGCGCGCGGATGAAGGCGACGAAGCCGCCCCGCGGCGAGATCTTCGGATCGGTGGCGAAACCGCCGCCGTCGGTCAGCTTGCGCACCGCGTCCTTGCCGGTTTTCGCCAGGTCGTACAGATACAGCTCGCCGCCCAGCGGAAACAGCAGGGTTCTGCCGTCCGGCGACCACTGGTAGTCGACGATGCCCGACAGCGCGGCGATGCGCTGGCGTTCGCGCCGCGCTTTTTCCTCATCGCTCAAGGTTTCCTCGCCCGGCAGCACCACCTTGGAATCCACCAGCAGTCGCGTCTGCGCGCTGGCCACGTCGTACTCCCACAGGTCCAGCTGGTTGCGGTCGCTGTCCTTGCCGCGCAGGAAGGTCACGCGCGACCCGTCGGGCGCGATCTGCGGCTTGGTCAGCGTGGGCCCGGACAGCGGCAGCGGGCCGGTGATCGCTTCCAGGGTGAGTTTGCTTTGCGCAGGTTGCGCTGCAGCTGCGGCGGTGGTGGCGATCATCATCAAGGCGGTCAATAAGGGGCGCATTTGGATTTCCGATGCTTTTCGGTCGTCATCCCGGCGAACGCCGGGACCCAGGGGTTTTCGCTTCTCTACGCTTCGTGGATCCGGAGCAACCGGGTCCTGGCGTTCGCCGGGATGACGAGAAGACAACCAGCTCGTAATCTCGGCGCGCCCGCGGATCAAGTCCGCGGCGGATTCTGACCGAACAGGTGCTTCCGCTCCTCCTCGCTCAGCGGCTTCCCCGCATTCGGGTTCACTTTCGCCTTCCATGCGTAGGCGCGCGACGTCGCCGGGCGCGCGGCGATGGCGTCGTGCCAGCGCTTGAGGTTCGGGAACGCGCCGAAATCCGGCGTCAGGTCCGGATACACCTCGATCCACGGGTAGCTGGCCATGTCGGCGATGGTGTACGCGTCGCCGGCAAGGAAGGAATGGCGCGACAGGCGCTTGTCCAGTACGCCGTGCAGGCGCTCGACCTCGTTGCGGTAGCGGTCCATCGCGTAGCCGATCCGCTCCGGCGCATAGACATGGAAGTGGCCCATCTGCCCGGTCATCGGCCCCAGCCCGCCCACTTGCCAGCACAGCCATTCCAGCACCGCCGCGCGGCCGCGCAGGTCCGCGGGCAGGAACCGGCCGGTTTTCTCCGCCAGGTACAGCAGGATGGCGCCGGACTCGAACACGCTGAGCGGCGCGCCGCCATCGGCCGGCGCGTGGTCGACGATCGCCGGCATCTTGTTGTTGGGCGAAATGGCCAGGTAATCCGGCTTGAACTGGTCGCCGGCGCCGATATCCACCGGCTTGATGCGGTACTCCAGCGCCTGACCGGCTTCGGCCAGCTCTTCCAGCAGCAGGGTGATCTTGTGCCCGTTGGGCGTGGGCCAGTAGTGCAGATCGATCATGGCGGAACTCGCGGCGATGCGGGGAATGCGAGTTTAGCCCGCGCGCTGCGCTTGGCAGGGTCATCTTGGGCCGGTACCCTGCCGCATCCCCGCAACGCAGCATTCGTCACCCATGGCAAATTCCAACCCCGCCGGCCTCGCGCCCTTGCCCCGCTTCATCTTCTTCTCGCGCTGGCTGCAGCTGCCGCTGTACCTGGGCCTGATCGTCGCGCAGGGCGTGTACGTGGTGCTGTTCGTCAAGGAGCTGCTGCATTTGATCGCGGGCGCCACCAGCCTCAACGAGCAGCAGATCATGCTGATCGTGCTGGGGCTGATCGACGTGGTCATGATCTCCAACCTGCTGATGATGGTGATCGTGGGCGGCTACGAGACCTTCGTCTCGCGCATGCGCCTGGAAAAACACCCCGACCAGCCGGAATGGCTGAGCCACGTCAACGCCAGCGTGCTGAAGGTGAAGCTGGCCCTGGCGATCATCGGTATTTCCTCCATCCATCTGCTGAAGACCTTCATCGGCGCCAGCACGCTGGATGGATATCCGCTGTGCGGAACGCCCGAAGCGTTCGCCGCGGCGGCGGCGGCCAAGGCCGCGGAATGGACCGCGAAGAACTGCAGCGACTTCACTTCCACCGGGGTGATGTGGCAAACCGTGATCCACGCCATCTTCATCCTCTCGGCCATCGGCATCGCCTACACCGATAAACTGATGCAGGTCGACACTCACAAGACGAAGGCGCTGGCGCACTAAGCTTCCGCAGTGGATGTCTCCCATTTACTCGATGGCCTGAACCCGGCGCAGCGCGAGGCGGTCTCCGCGCCGCCGGGCCACTATCTGGTGCTGGCCGGCGCCGGTTCCGGCAAGACCCGCGTGCTGACGCATCGCATCGCCTGGTTGAACGAAGTGCACGGCGTGCCTGTGCACGGCATCTTCGCCGTCACCTTCACCAACAAGGCCGCCGGCGAAATGCGCCAGCGCGCCGATGCGCAGCTGCGCCGGTCCGGATCGGGGCAGGGCAGCCGCGGCCTGTGGATCGGCACTTTCCACGGTCTGGCGCATCGCCTGCTGCGTCTGCACTGGCAGGAAGCGAAGCTGCCCGAGAGTTTCCAGGTGCTCGATTCCGAAGATCAGCTGCGCCTGGTCAAGCGCGTGGCGCAGCAGCTGGAGCTGGACGAAGCGCGCTTTCCGCCGCGCCAGATCGCCTGGTGGATCAATGCGCAAAAAGACGAAGGCCGCCGCGCCGAACACATCCAGCCCGGCGACGACCAGTGGACCGATACGCTGCGCCGGGCGTACGCGCTGTACCAGGAGCGCTGCGACCGCGCCGGCCTGGTCGACTTCGCCGAACTGCTGCTGCGCGCGCATGAACTGCTGCGCGACACTCCGGCGCTGCTGGCGCACTACCGCGCGCGCTTCCGCGAGATCCTGGTGGATGAATTCCAGGACACCAACAGCATCCAGTACGCGTTCGTGCGCGTGCTGGCCGGCAGCGGTGCCGATGGAAGCAGCGGCCACGTGTTCGTGGTCGGCGACGACGACCAGGCCATCTACGGCTGGCGCGGCGCCAAAGTGGAGAACGTGCAGAGCTTCCTCAAGGATTTTCCGGACGCGCGGACCATCCGTCTGGAGCAGAACTACCGCTCCAGCGCCAACATCCTGGGCGCCGCCAACGCGGTGATCGCGCACAACCCGGGCCGCATCGGCAAGCAGCTGTGGACCGACACCGGCGAAGGCGATCCGATCGACCTCTACGCGGCCTACAATGAAGTCGACGAAGCCGGTTTCGTGGTCGAGCGCATCCGCCAGTGGGTGCGCGACGGCGGCAGCTACGGCGACTGCGCCATCCTGTACCGCAGCAACGCCCAGTCGCGTGCGTTCGAAGAGCGCCTGCAGGCCGAACCGAAAGTGCCGTTCCGCGTGTACGGCGGCATGCGCTTCTTCGAGCGCGCCGAGATCAAGGACACGCTGGCGTACCTGCGCTTGGTCGCCAACCGCGCCGACGACGCGGCGTTCGAGCGCGCGGTCAATACGCCCACGCGCGGCATCGGCGACCGCACCCTGGACGAAGTGCGCAAGCGCGCGCGCGCGCTGCCGCAGTCGCTGTTCGAGGCGGCGCGCGCGCTTGCCACCGGCAGCGAGCTGGCCGGGCGCGCGCGCAATGCGCTGGCCGCCTTTATCGCCCTGATCGAAGCGCTGGCGGTGGAAACCGCGGCGCTCGAGCTCAAGGACAAGATCGACCACGTGCTGATGCGCTCGGGCCTGCGCGACTTCTATTTGAACGAAAGCAAGGGCCAGCTGGATTCGCGCACCGACAACCTGGACGAACTGGTGTCGGTCGCCTCGCGGTTCGTGCGCGGCGACGTGGAAGAGACGGTGGGCATGAGCGATCTGGTCGCATTCCTGTCCTACGCGTCGCTCGAGGCGGGCGAAGGCCAGGCCCAGGCCGACGAGGACGGCGTGCAGCTGATGACACTGCATTCGGCCAAGGGCCTGGAATTCCCGCTGGTGTTCCTGGGCGGATTGGAAGAGGGTCTGTTTCCCAGCAGCAAATCGCTGGACGAAAGCGGACGCCTGGAAGAGGAGCGCCGCCTGGCTTACGTGGGCATCACCCGCGCGCGCCAGAAGCTGACCCTCAGTTACGCCGAAACGCGCCGCATCCACGGTCAGGACATGTACGGCATTCCGTCGCGTTTCCTGCGCGAGATCCCGCCGCATCTGCTGCACGACGTGCGCCCCAAGGTGCAGGTCTCGCGCACTCAATTTTCAGGTGCGCCGCGCAGCTATGGCCACGCGCCGATCGAAGCCCCGCCCATCAAACTCGGCGCCAACGTGCGGCACCCCAAGTTCGGCCAGGGCGTGGTCACCGACTACGAAGGCGCCGGCGCCCACGCCCGCGTGCAGGTCAACTTCGACGACGAAGGCAGCAAGTGGCTGGTGTTGGCATACGCGAACCTGCAGGTGGTGTAGTCCGAATCACGCGTGCCGAGGTCCTGGTATCGGCGTGCGTGGGGCCATGTCACGACACCTCGCTGTTTCCACGCCCGCCGGAATTCCTGCACCGCCGCCCCGGTATCGAACTGGATGTCGGCGAACGCGACCGCTATGCGGATCTGATCCGCAAGGGCGTGGGCTGCGCCATCCGGGCCGGCGAGCTGCGCGACCGCGATCTGTGCCAAGTCAGCCTGCCGACTCGCATGCGCGTGCGCGACGCGGATTCCTACATGGGGCTGCACTCGCCGGATTCGGCATCATCCAGGCACCTTGCCGGCTGGACGTGTACTTCTCCGAACGGCGGCTGGTCTCGCTGCTGCAGGCCTGGTGCAGACGCCCATGCCAGTCAATCTCGTTTGGGCAGGCATCGGTGATCGCAGCGATGCGTCACGCGGGCCCGCGCGTATCCGGCATGCTGGGGGAAATCCGCCGTCTCGTCTGGCTGGCATGCCTGGCCGGCGGCATGCCGAACATGCGGGCATAGTCGCGACTGAAATGCGACGGGCTTTCATAGCCCACCTGGAAACCTGCACTGGCGGCATCCGCCGCATCGCTCACCATCAGCCGCCGCGCTTCCTGCATTCGCAAGTGAGTGCGGAACTCGATGGGGCTCATGGTCGTGACTGCCTTGAAGTGAAGGTGGAAGGAGGAGCGACTCATCCCTGCGACTTCCGCAGCGCGTTCGATGCGGCACGGTCCGCGGAAGTGCGTCCTGATCCATACGATCGCGCGGGCGATCTGATTGAGCCGGCTGTCCGCCTGGGCCATTTGCCGGATGACGCCGCTGCAAGTCCCCGTAAGCAGACGATAGAGAATTTCACGAATGGTGAGCGGCGCCAGCGCATCGATGTCGTGCGGGGTATCCAGCAAACCGACCAGGCGTATCGCGGCATCGAGCAGCTGCGGCGTGGTCCTGTTCAGCGTCAACCCGGCAGGGCTGGCGACCTCATCCCTGGCCGATGCCGGGTAGCGGATCGCAAGATCCGATAGCTCGGCCGAATCCAGGTCGAGCTGCAGGCACAGATAGGGATGGCTCGTGCTTGCCTTGATGACCGACCCCATCACCGGTAGCTCAACGGAAGCGACCAGGAAATGTGCGGGGTCGTAGCGATAGGTCGTCGCGCCGAGGGCCGCCCGCTTGGTGCCCTGCGCGACCAGGCAGAGCGTTGGCGCATAGATCACCGGCATGGGCATGGTGGGGGACGAGGCGCGAAGCAGTTTCACGCCAGGAATCCGGAGTTCATGGATGCCGTCGGCCGGCGCGTGGCGGCTGATGAGATCAACGAGCGTATCGAGCCTGTGCATGGTCGAAATCCTACCCGGGCCATTGAAAGAAAACGCAAAAAAAACGACGGCGAGCGATGTCGGACGATCGTGCAAACAAAGCGGACAAGCGAGCTACCCGCTTCGGACGGCGCAAGACCAAGATTACCGCAAACCGAGAATCCACCTTACCCGCCGAAAAGGATCGCGATCCATGACGACGACAAATTCTCTCGACCAATACCGCTTGCTTGGGCGATCTGGCCTGCGCGTGTCGCCCCTTGCGCTCGGCACCATGACCTTCGGCTCCGACTGGGGCTGGGGTGCCGACCATGCCGAGGCGAGCCGCATCCTGGATGCTTACGTCGATCGCGGCGGCAATTTCATCGACACCGCCGTCAACTACACCAACGGCAGCTCCGAGAGAATCCTGGGCGGCCTCATCAAGGACAAGCGCGAGCGTATTGTCCTTAGCACCAAGTTCACCATGGCGCGTGAGCAGGGCAACCCGAATTCGGGCGGCAATCACCGCTTCAACCTCGTCCGCTCGGTCGAGGCCAGCCTGCGCCAACTCGACACGGATCGGATCGACCTGCTGCACGTGCATGCGTGGGACTTCACCACGACGCCCGAAGAGATGATGCGGGCGCTCGATGATCTGGTGCGGGCCGGAAAGATCCTGTATGTCGCGATCTGCAACGCGCCGGCCTGGCGGGTCGCGCAGATGCAGGCCATCGCCGACCTGCGCGGCTGGTCGCCGTTCGTCGCGCTGCAGATCGAGTACAGCCTGGTCGAGCGCTCCGTCGAACATGAGCTGATTCCGATGGCGCAGGCGCTGGGTCTCGGCGTGTTGCCCTGGTCTCCGCTCGGCGGCGGGATCCTCACCGGCAAGTACAGTCATGCCGACCTTTCCGACGAAAATGCTGCCGACGTCTCGCCGACGCGCAAGGGCGTCATCGCATCCATCGGACACCTGAACGAGAAAGCGCTGGCGATTGCCGAGGTCGTGGGCGAAATCGCCGGGGAGTTGGGCGTCTCGCGCTCGCAGGCGGCGCTTGCCTGGACGCTGCGCAATCCGGCGGTGGTCGCGCCGATCGTGGGCGCGCGCACGATCGCGCAGGCCGAGGAAAACTTCGGCGCGCTGGAGGTCGAGTTCTCCGCTGCGCAGACCGACCGGCTGGATCGGATCAGCGCCCCGGCACCGATCTTCCCGGCACGCTTCATCGCGCGGCCAATGGCACAACAGCTCATTTCAGGCGGTACGTCCGTCGCCCGTAGAGCGTGACCGATAGTCAACCCACACCACGGAGAAATTACCATGCGCCCGTTCTATGCCTCACTCCTTCTGGCTGCCGCATCGAGCAGCGTTGCAGTCGCCGCCCATGCGGCGATCAAACCTCAACCGACGACATGCGCCGCCAGCGGTCCGAAAAGCCCGGGCGAGCTTCATCGCCAGTGGATACTCGTCGGATGGGAAAAGCATCGCGGCGATCCGCCGTTCGATTTCCGCAAGAGGCTGGGCCACCTGTATCACCCGGATTCCAGCGACGTCAGGCTCTACGACAACTTCGATCCCCAGCACCGGGTGGCACGCAGCGCCGACGAATGGGCCGCGATCTGGACGGAACCGTTCAGCGTATTGAGGGAGGCCAGGCACAGCGTCCTGGACGGTCCGGACGTCATTGACGGCGGTTCGCTTTCCGCGTCCACCCTCGAATTCGCGGCGCGTCTCGAAACGGCGGAAGGAGAGGTCGTCGGCAACCGAGCACGGTCTTCGCTGGTCTGGCAGTGCACTTCGGACGGCTGGAAGATCGTTCGGGAACACACCTCCGTCCGACTCGTGCCGCGGGAGGAAATCGACGCGATCGTCCCCGGTTCCAATAACTGAAACCTCACCGTTAGAAGGACCGGACAGATGCCCTCACCGACTTCTCACCGCATACGTTCAAGCCTCCTGGCCCTGGGAGTGGTTGCCGGCATCGCCCTGCTGCCAACATCAGCGAATGCTTCCGACAGCACGGACGCGGAGTCCCGCAACAAGCGGATCGTCACGCAAGCGTTCGATCGCTGGGCAAGCGGTGGGGCCGGCTTCTTCGACGAGATCCTGGCGACCGGCGTGGTCTGGACGATCAAAGGATCCGGCCCCAGCGCGGGCACCTTCCACGGGCGCGATTCGTTTCTCGACCGCGCCGTGCGCCCGTTCGTCTCTCGCCTGTCGATCCCGGTGCGTCCGGTGAACAGGCAGGTCTGGGCGGACGGCGACCATGTCATCGTCAACTGGGACGGCGAAGCGACGGCCCGCGACGGCGTTCCCTATCGCAACAGCTACGCATGGATATTGCGCATGCGCGATGGAACCGCGGTGGAAGTGACCGCGTTCCTCGACCTCACGCCTTACGACGAGGTGCTGCGGCGCGTTCCGGCGCCAGCGGCAAGGGAAGCGCGCCGATGAATGCCGCTGCGTTGATCTGGCTCGGTATCGCTGCGGTTCCGACAGCGTCGCTGGCGGCCCATCCGGACGCGCCCGATGTCCGGCACGAAGCGACTCGACAAAGCGCCGGCCCCTCCACGCCAGCCGAGCAGAAGGACCATCGCATGCAGCAGCACGGCTATGTCGGCATGTGGGTGACGGCGGATGGCCGCATTCGCCATCAGCTTTTGCCCAATGGGCGCTACGACGAAGCGCGAGGCGATCGCCAGAGCGCTTATCGGGGCCGCTACGAAATCCGTGGCAACCGGATCAACTACCGGGACGATACCGGGTTCACGGCCGACGGCACTTTCATCGGCCAGGCCGAACTTCATCACGGCGGTATGGTGTTCTATCGGCAGTGACGAAGGGCCCCTCGCCAGCGATCGAACCGTTCCAGGGGTCAGGCCGGCCCCCATGAACTTGAACCGGATCATGTGAAATCGAAGCATTGGTGAGCGCAGCGATCGATCGCGTGCTGTTTTCCCGCACTCGGGAGACATCCGGCCCTCGCGCCTCCTGCGCGAAGTCCCATTGCACCTGCTGCACGACGTGCGCCCAAGGTGCAGGTGTCGGGCGCGTAATTTTTTGGGTGCGCCGCGCAGCTATGGCCACGCGCCGATCGAAGCCCCGCCGATCAAACTCGGCGCCAACGTGCTGCACCCCAAGTTCGGCCAGGGCGTGGTCACCGACTACGAAGGCACCGGCGCCCACGCCCGCGTGCAGGTCAACTTCGACGACGAAGGCAGCAAGTGGCTGGTGCTGGCGTACGCGAATCTGCAGGTGGTTTAACCGCTCTCGAGAGGCCTTGATCGCGTCGGGATTCGTTGAGCGGTCAGAAAAATCGATCAACCTGAGTTGCACGCGACATCCGCAGGCGCGACGAATAAATCAGAGATAACGCGCCCGTCCGTCTGCGCCTCTGCAGCGGCAGCTCGCAAGCCGGCCGCTTGCGGTGCGCTCTGCGACGATGACGCCGTACTTCTGGGGGATGTCCGCCCCGAACTTTGTCCCCTTTGTGCAGATGTCGTCCTTGCATCCTATGGCGTCGGCGGCTGTTCGGGCTCCGAAACAGCACCGCCTGTGAGACGAATCGCCTGCGGCCAGCCCGCATCGCTCTCGATCACGACGCCGGCCGGAATCGCCTCTACGTAGGCTGCCAGCATGTCGGTCGGCGTAGGACCGTTGGCGAGCGTGCGTTGTGAATAGTGGAATCCGCATGCAGCCTGGATCGGCGCGGAGGGATCCCTCCACCTTCGGCGTGCCCCGGCATCGAAGTAACCGCATTCGACGCGCTTGACCGACACGCCCGGTGCATCGAGTTCGACGGTGGTCAGGCCGCGCGCGCGCTGCCGTATCTGTGGCATAGCGATCACGCCCTGGCGCTGCCCAGTCATTGCGTAGCGAGGCCAATCGTAGTCGAAGCCCGCGGCCTCGCCATCGTTGGTGAACACCACTGCGATCTTGGATCCGGGGCCGACCACGCTGATCCCGCCGATCGTACGTCCGAAGATCACCGTGCTTGCGGTGACGGTCTCGACATCGGCGGCAGCATCCAACGTTGCGGAGCGGGATCCATTGATCTCGTGTTCGGTGAACAGCGGTACGAGCACTTCGCCGGCACCGAGCGGCACGGCCTCCGCCAATGCCTCGGAGATGAAGCGCCTGCCCCGTTCCTCCAGCGCTTGCTGGGAAAGCCGCTGCGCAACCGGGCGCGCCAGATTCTGCTTGCTTTCGAGGACGGCGTAGTTGCGGTAACGGACATAGGTGCCGTCCGCATAGACCTGGAGGAGCCAACCGTCTCCCTTCAGCGCGTGACTGTGACGTTCCTGTTCGCGTTCGCTCGCGCCGCGGGTGTTGACGGCACCTTGGGATGAAGCGAAGCGGGCACGCAGCATGTCCAGCACCTGATCCGCGCCTGCGCCGGGCAGGCGCTTGATCAGTTCGACATCCGTAGCGCCCAGGCCCGAGGTCGCTGACTTTGAGGTAAGGGTGGTCCTGTACGGATAGTCCGCAGCGTGCGCGATACCCGCGTACGTCACCAGCGCCAGCACCGTGGCACGTAGGGTTGTTGCATATCTCATTGCGTATCCGGCCTCCAAGCTGATGTGGTAGTGCTCAAATGTCGTCCCATTTCGTCCAGCACACCCACCCAACCTGCTCATCGCGCAGTTGCGCGTAGTACGGGAAGTTCTGCCATTTCATGCCGGAGCGGCGGTTATGACAGTCGGTTGCATTCGCGCCCGTCGTCATTGCGGTGAGATCCTGGTCCGCCCACCAGTCCGAGTTCCCTTCCTTCCACGCATACCGGAAGCTCTTCTGCTTCTGCAGGCCATCCGCAAAGTCCTCGCCCACCTCGTCGGTGTTGATGCCGCCGGCGACCTGATCGTGGCTGCCAAGGGCGTAGCGCAGTCCGCCCCTGAAGATCGGGCCCATGCGCGTCCAGTGCTTGCCGTCGCTGGTCTTGAGGGTCTTGCACGCATACGTGGCCAGCACGCTGAGCCGCCAAGCCTCGTCGCCTAACCGCATGGACGACGAGTACGCGTACTGCTGGTGATCCCACATCCCCCAGACCGAGCTGTCGCCGCTCTGCGTCTGGCCGCCGTGCGTACCCGCGTACAGCAGGTCCACGTCATCCATGAAGATCTGGTCCCCTGCGTCATGCCAGCGCCATTGCGCGCCCTGAAGATTGTAGTAGTAGTACTGATGGTCGGTGTCGTTGAGCTCAGCGTTGAAGCCGCCGCAGATGTCCCACGCCGCGATGGTCGGCGGTAGCCAGTCGTTTTGGAAACTACGCTGGCATTCGGTCGCGAACCACGCCTGCGCCCGCGCCTCGCCGGCGCTTCCCGCCATGAGCCCCGTGGCCAGCGCCAGGAACCGCACGCAACGCTTTAGCTGCACGATGGATGATGCCATGCCGACGTCCCTCGGTGCGCCGGGCGAAATGGGCGCGATGCAGTGCACGCTAGTGCCGCAACGACCGTGGTGCTACCCACGAAGGTGGGCGCGCACTCCCTTTCCGAAGGCCGGGGTATGGCCTGCCGCCCGAGAACGCGTATTGGCGGTTGATAAGCCCATCACCGCCAGCGCGTGGCTTGATACGGGATCAAAAGGGAGGGAGCAATCAAGCATGAAATTCGCTGCGTTAAACCGCCTCCGTTTTTCTTGTCGGGGCGCAAAGGTGCGTCCGGTTAAGACAGCAAGTGGCTGATGCTTCGGAATCACGGGTGCGGATTTCCTTGCATAAGCCTAATGCGAACGAAGTCGATATCGTTGCGTCAGCGCGCGCGGTTACCATCCGGTAACTACTTGATAAACAGCGATCGTGGGCTATGTTGTTTGCAATCTTGAAAAGAGAGTCTCCCCATGCGCTCCGCTTCCGATCCAACCGCGATAGCCGGCATGCCGGCGGCGGCGCCGGACAGAACCTTGAGCATCGTGTCGGACGCCATTTGCCCGTGGTGCTACGTGCTGAAACGGCGGCTGGATAGAATCCAGCAGCGCCTGCCCGAAGTGGCGCGCTTTGCGCTGTCCTGGAAGCCATACCAGCTGAATCCAGACATGCCGCGCGAAGGCATGGACCGCAAAGCTTACCGTTCGGCGAAATTCGGTTCCTGGGAAAAATCGCTGGCGCTCGATGCGCAAGTGAAGGCCGCCGCCGCGGACGATATCGAATTCCATCACGAGCGCATGACCCGCACTCCGAACAGCTTCAACGCGCATCGGCTGGTCTGGTGGGCGGGGCAGCGTGGGCTTCAGGACGAAACGGTCGAGGCGATCTTCGAAGGGTATTTCGTACTCGGGCAAGATATCGGGGATACGGAAACGCTGGCCAAGCTGGCGGCGCGCGCGGGCCTGGATCGCGATCAGGCACTGGCGTTCCTGACCAGCGATGAAGGCGCCGCGGAAGTGCGCGCCGAGGAGCTCGCGGCCGGCGCACTGGGCGTGCGCAGCGTGCCGACGGTCCGGTTCGGCGAGCAGACGCTTTTCTCGGGCGCGCCGCAGGCAGGCGATCTGGAGCGGTTGCTGATCCGGTTGAACGGCCAGTGAGCGCTTCCGGCGCGCTCAGCGTGGGCATCGTCGGCGGCTCGATCGGCGGCCTGTGCGCGGGCGTGGCCCTGCAGGCCGCGCATCATCAGGTGCACCTCCATGAGCGGTCCACGCACGACATGCACAGCCGCGGCGCGGGCATCGTGGTGCAGCCGGAACTGCTGCGCCTGGTGTCGTTGATCCCGGGCGCCAATTTGCCGGCGACGCATTGCCGCTACCGCCGCTACGTGCAGACGCACGACGGCAGCGAAGCCGTGCAGGTCGCGCCCCAGACCTTCACTTCGTGGGAAGCCATCTACGCCACGCTGCGTTCGGGAATTCCGTGCGACCGCTATGCGCATGGTTCGACCCTGACCGGGTTCCACGGCCACGAGCATTCGGCCACGGGCCTCTTTTCCGATCAGGGCGAGCGCGCGTACGACCTGCTGCTCTGCGCCGACGGGTTCCAGTCGACGGCGCGGCAGACCCTGCTGCCGGAGGTGCAGCCGGCCTATGCGGGCTACGTGGCCTGGCGCGGCGTGGTCGACGAAGCCGATCTGCCCGCGCCGCTGCGCGACTACTTCGACGAGCATTTCAGCTTCTGCGAAGCGCGCTCGGGCGGACACATGCTCTGCTACTTCATCCCCGGAGAAGGCGCGAACACCGAGCGCGGCGCGCGCCGGCTGAATTGGGTCTGGTACGTCAACGTCGCCGAGGGCGAAGCGCTGCAGCGCATGCTGACCGACGAAGCGGGCCGCATGCATGCTTATTCGCTGCATCCGGGTTCCGCATCGACAGACAAAGTGCAGATCCTGCGCGACAGCGCGGCGACCGAGCTGGCCGCGCAGTTCCACCAGCTGGTCGCGCTCACGGGGCAGCCTTTCATCCAGGTCGTCTTCGATCTGATCAGCCCGAAGCTGGTGTTCGGCCGGCTGTGCCTGATGGGCGATGCGGCGATCGTGGTCAGGCCGCATACGGCCGGCGCCACCGCCAAAGCGGCGGGCGATGCGCTGGCGCTGGCCGAGGCGCTGAGGCGCGAGCAGGACATCGATCGCGCACTCGGCGACTGGGAGCGGGACCGGCTGGCATACGGGCGCGGCCTTGCCGGTTACGGCATCTCGCTGGGCAAACGCACGGCGCGCTGACTCGCGCCGACTTACGATGCGTCCGTTGCAACCGCCGCCGCACGCCTGGTCGCCGCGGCCATTCCCGTCGCACAGGATCGAATCATGCGCGCCAAGAAAAAGCTGGATCCGGTGATCTTCGATGCGCGCTATCCGGCACGTCGGATTCTTGCCGTCCTCTCCCACAAGTGGGTTCCGATCGTCCTCTACTGCCTGTCCTTCGGAGTCAAGCGGTTCGGCGAGATGGAGCGCGCGCTGCCGGGGATCTCCAGAAAAATGCTGACCCAGGTGCTGCGCGGGCTGGAGCGCGATGGCCTGGTCCAGCGGACCACGCACGCTTCCATCCCGCCGCAGGTCGAATACGCGCTGACCGCAACCGGCAGGCGAATCCACCAACCGATTGCCGCACTGTGCGAATGGGCGAACCGCAACGTCGGGCTGCTGCAGTCGATCGAATCCAACCGAGCCCGGGTGCGGACGTCCGAATCGGCGTCGAAGGCTGCGGACTTCAAGCTGTAACGCTTGCGCCGGCGCGAGCGGGGCGCAGGCGGCAAAGTTTTACGCCGGTCAGCGAGCGGGCGCCGGCTCCGGCTCCGGCGAAGCGGGGCTTAGCGGCGGCGGACGCAGCGCCAGGAATACCGTGCTCCACAGCTGCGCGGCGTTGGACTCGTCGGCGTCGCCGCCGCGCTGGCCGAACGGCTCCACGCGATAGCGGCCTTGGGTCTGCGACCACGACCACAGCTCGCTGGTGCGCACCTCGCGCGCGCCGTCGATGGCGCGCCACAGCTGCGTGCGCGCGGCGACCAGCTGCGCGCGCAGCGGCGCCGGCAGATCCGTGCGCGCGAGCTGGCGCTCCAGTCCGGCGGCGAGCACCGCCTGCTGCCACGCCCACACCACGGTGCCGTGGTAGGCGTTGCGTCCCAGGCGCGCGCGGACCCCGGCGCTGGCGTGCGCCGGATTGGCGACGAGCAGGCCGACATCGGTCATCAGTCCGGCCGGGAACGGACGCATCATCGCCGACACCGAGCGTTCGATGTCCTGCGGCGGCGGATCGCCGAACAGCAGGGCGAAGCCGTCGTCGGAATGCAGCACCGGAATCGGCTTGCCCGCCGCGTCCAGCGCGATCGCGTTCATGCGCAGCGCGTCGGCCGGCAGCGCGGCCAGCGCCGGCGCGGGATCGACGCGCTCGGCCCGCGCATACGCCTGCACCGCGCGCCGGGCGGTTGGCGCGTCGATCGAGATCGCGAACATCGGCGGCGCGGACCGGCGCCACGCCTGCGCCAGCGCGTCCGCCTGCGCCAGCGCCGCGGTTTGTTCGGGCGTGGCGTGCGCGCGCAGCAGGCCGGCCTGCGCGAAGCGCGCGATCGACGCCAGCGCATCGGGCACGAACACGGCGTTGACGTCGTAGGCATAGCGCCCGTCGCCGAGGCCGTCGTGGCTATCGCGCCACTGCCCGTTCAACTTGTCCGGCTTGAGCGCGATCAGATGGCGTACCGCGGCTTCGCGTGCGAACGGCGTGGCCGCTTGCGCGACCCACGCGAAATTACGCGCCAGCGCCTGCCCGTAGCGTTCGCCCGAAGGCATCGTGCGCGCCAGGAACGCGGCGGCGCGCTCGCGGCCGTGCGGAGTGTCCAGCAGGTACGCGGCCGCGACCGGCGCGAGCATGAAGTCGTCGTCGATCATGCCGTAGTCGTGGATGGGTTCCGCATCCGGGGGCTGGCCCTCGCGCATGCGCCGCAGGATCGCGAACTCGCCGATGTCCTCTTCGTGCGCGACCTCGCCGGCCGCGTTCAAGCGCGCCAGCACCGAGCCCAATCCGGCTTCGGCCGCCTGCGGCGTCAGCGCGGGCAGCAGCAGGCGCACCGACATCAGCGTGTCGCGGCCGAAATAGGTGTTGAAACGCCACGAACCGGCCAGGAATTTTTCCTCGTAACTCAGGAATTCCAGGGCCTGCCGGCTGCGCGGATCGGCGCCGGCCTGCGCGTTGAGCAAGTGCATACCGGTCAGCGGCGTCAACGGCGGATCGCCGCTTAGCGCGCGAATGCGCAGGCGCAGCGGCTTGCCCGTCGCGGCCGACAGCGTCACCGCCGCGCCGCCGCGATCCAGCGCGCCTTCCAGCACCTCGACCGACAGCGAATATCCCGCCGCGCCGTCCAGGCGCTGCCGCGCCCAGAGCACGCGCTGTTCGCCTACTTCGGGCTTGGCGTCGAGCGAGTCGGGGAACGTGCCGAGCGCGGCGTAATCGCGGATCACGCGCACGTTGCCGAGCAGCGCCTGGCGCACGCGGAGCCGCGGCGCGTCGACGGTGGCCTCGGCTTCGATGCCGTAGCGCATGCGTCCGCGCGCGTCGGCCTCCTCGACGCCGCGCAGCGAGGTCAGATTCCATTGCACCGGCTGCGCGGTCTTGTCGAACCACAGGGCGGTGCCGCTGTTGCCCGCGGGGAACGCGACCAGCACGCGCGGCGCGTCGCCCGACGACAGCAGCAGATGCGCGGCGACCGGACCCTGCCGGTAGAACGCGTTGAGCACGCGGCCTTCGACGATGTCGAAGCGCAGCGGCCCGGCGTCGGCGCTGCGGGCCTCGGCCGCGGGAGTTTTCGTCTGTAGCGTCGGCGGGGCGTCGGCGCGGCGATCGCAGCCGACCATCGCCAGCGACAGCATTGTTAGCGCGAATGCGGACGAACCACGCAACCAGCGGCAGCGAAGTCCCACCGCCTAGAACCGGTAGGTCAGGCTGAGCACGGCGTTGCGTCCCAGGATCGGCCGTGCGTAAAAGAAATCGGAGACGCCCGGGTTCTCGGTGAAGCCGGCGCGCGGGTTGCCTTCGGTCAGGCCGATCTCGTTGGTCAGATTGTCGACGCTGAGCTGCGCCTGCAGCCGCTCGGAAGCGTTGTAGATCACGCCCGCGCTCCACACGCCGTACGCCGGCAGCTCCAGCGAATTCGACACATCCGAATAGATCTTGTCGAGATAGTGGTAGGACACGTAGAACTCGCCGCGGTCGTTCGGGAACAGGAAGCTGGGCGTCAGGGTGACGTTGATCGGTGGCGTGCGCTCGGGCTTGTTGCCGTCGAACTGCGAGGCGAAGCCGGTGCCCTGGTCGTCGCTGATCGCGAGTTCGGAATCCTGCACCACGCCCACGGCCTGCAGCTGGAACCAGTCGCTCGGCTTCCACAGCAGGTCGAATTCCACGCCCAGCACGTTGATGTCGGCGTTGAACTCCACCGGCAGGATCGCCCCGGCCGGCTGCCGCGAGAAGCGGAAATCCTTGAAGCTGGTGCGAAACGCGGTCAGCGACGCGGACAGCTGCTCGTTCTGGAAACGCGCGCCGAACTCGCCGAAGTCGATGATGGTCGGGTCGTTGCGGCCATTGCCCTGGAAGCCGCGGGCGTAGCGCGCGTACACGGTGAAATTGTCGAACACCCGGAAGTTGCCGCCCAAAGTGGCGGCGGTTTCGGTGAACTCGTTGTCGAAACGCCGGTAGGCGCCGGTGAACGCGCCGCCGCCGAATTGGGCGATGAAGTTGTTGGCGATGATGTTGTCGACGTCGTTGCCGCTGGCGTCGAACGCGCCGACCACCGGCAGCGCGCTCTGCGAGATGCCTTCGTACTCGGTCAGCTCGAAGCGCTCGACGCGCACGCCGGCGTCTATGCGCAGGCGCTCGGTGACCTCGAACTCGTCGTTGATGTACAGCGAGAGCGAATCCGATTCCGATCTGGAAATGCCTTCGCCGAACGAACCGTAGTTGAGCAGTCCGTCCTCGGTGAGGTAGCCGACGACGTTGTTGGCCGCGTCCAGCGCCACGATGTCCAGCCGCTCGGGGTTGTCCCTGACCTCGCTGACGAAGGTCGAGGCGCCGATGTTGGAGCCGGAGACCTTGGTATTGAAGTACAGCAGGCCGACGGTCAGCGAATTGCGCTCGGTCTGCCAGGTCAGGCTGGCGTCGTTGACGAACTCCTCGACGAAACGGGTGTTGTTGGCGGTGATGCTTTCGGCGGTCAGGCCGTTGCCGTTGAGCGCGTTGAGATCGGCGGTGTCGGCGATGATCTCGCCGTTCGACACCCGCTGCAGGCCGGCGCGCACCGCGCCCTGCGGCGCGAAGCGGTTGAGCAGCAGCTGCACGTCGTCGTTCTGCGCCGGATCCAGGCGGAAGGTCGCCGGCACCAGCGAATCGTTGTCGAAGCTGAACACGGAATTGAAGCTGTTCTCGAAGTCGGTGTAGCGGCCTTTCGAGCGGAACAGCAGGGTTTCGCTGAAATCCCACTCGAAGGTGTAGCCCAGCGAGGTGGAGATGGTCTCGACGCCGTCGCGCAGGTCGTTGCGCTGCAGGCTGCGGCCCGACGCCGGCGATACGCGCACGTTCTGCACCGAGTTGTCGCGGCTGATCATGGTGCCGTAGTTGGGATCCATGCCGGGGATGCCGCGCGGGTCGTCCGGATCCTGCAGCGGGATCGGCAGCAGGAAGGTGTTGTGGTCGTTGACCACTTTCAGGTTGAGCCCGAACTCGCCCTGATCGAAGAAGCGCAGCGCGCCCAGGCGCAGGATGCCGCCGGATTCGGCGGTGAAGCCGGTGTCGCGCACGCTGTCGGCGGCGCGCAGGAATCCGCCGATGCTGTAGTTCCAGTTTTCGTTGAGCGCGCCGCCCTGCCACAGGTCGACGCGGCGGGTGTTGAAGTCGGACACGGTCAGCCGCACCACGCCTTCGGGATCGGCCTTCGGCCGGCGGGTGATGAAGTTGATGGTGGCGCCGGCGCCGTTGACGGTGAGCACGCCGGAGGTGCCGCCGCGCACGGCTTCGAGCCGGTCGATGGCGACTTCCTGCTTGAGGATCGTGTCCGACAGGGCGTTGGTGTAGAACACCGGCAGCCCATCTTCGGACAGCTGCACGAACTGCTGACCGCCGCCGGCCAGACCGCGCACCGAGAAGTTGTTGGACACTTCGCCGCCGGACGCTTCGACGAAGATGCCCGGGATCAGTTCCAGCGCCTGCGCGGTGCTGCGTGGCGCCTTGCGGTCCAGCGCCTCGCGGTTGGCCACGGTGACCGCGACCGAAGATTCCAGCACCGTGCGGTTGCTGGCGGTGGTGCCCGTGACCACCACCGCATCCAGCAACTGCGCCTCGCCGGCCGGCACCGGTGCGGCGGGCGTTTCCGGCGCCGGTGCCTGGATGGTCAGCACGCCGCTGTCCGTGGCACGCGCCGACAGCCCGGTGCCCTGCAGCAGTCGCTGCAGGCCGTCCTCGACGGTGAAACTGCCGCTGAGCGCCGCGCTGCGCTTGCCGCGCGTCGCGGCTTCGTCGAACACCAGCTGCTGCCCCGACGCCTGGCCGAAGCTGCGCAGCGCCGCGCCCAGCTCCTGCGCCGGAATGTCGAAGGCGACCGTGGCGGGCTGCTCGGCGGCGGCTGCCGCGGTTTGCGCCTGCAGCGCGAAGGGAGAGCCCATGGCCAGGGCGGCCAGGATGCCGACGGTCAGGCGGACTCGCGCGCCTGCGAAACGACCGGAAAACGGAATGGTGTGCACGATATGCCCTCAGGCCGACATGGCCCTGTGTAACAAGCAAGACGCACGAGCGCGCGAAACCCACAGCACCGATGCGCGTCCGTTGCCCGCCAGGCGCGGGCCGGACCCGCTATCGGGCCGTTTCCAGCACGATGCCATCGGCCCTGTTGCGCGCGCGCACCGCGAACACCGCGGTCACGCCCTCGACGAAGGCGGCCGTATCGCCGGCCCGGAACAGGCCGCTGATCCGGATCCGCGCCACCTGCGCATCGCCGAGCCGCAGCGGCGTCCGCGAATAGCGGTTGACCCGCGCCACCGCAAGCGCCAGCGGCACATCGCGGAATATCAGCTGGCCGTTTTCCCAGGCTTGCGCTTCGTGCGGGTTCACCGTCACTACCCGCGCCCGCGCCAGATCGGTGGCCGTGTCCACCGAGGCGATCAGCTCCTGGCCCGGCCGCAGCGCGCGCGCGCCGGCCGCAGGCTCGCCAGCGACCTGCAGGCTGGCGGGGCGTGCGGCGCCGCGCACGTTCCACACCGCCACGCGGCCTTCGTACAGGACCACGCGCATCTGCCGGTCCAGCCGCTCCACGCTGAAGCGCGTGCCGGTCGCCACCACCCGCTTGCCCGCCGCCTGCACCGAGAACGGACGCGCAGGATCCTTGGCCACATCGAAACTCGCGCGCCCGCGCTCCAGCCACAGCTGGCGCCGCCCTTGCGTGTAGCGCACCTTGATTTCGGTGGCCGCATCCAGGGTCGCGCTGGAGCCGTCTTCCAGCACGATGCGGGTGCGCTCGTCGATGCCGGTGCGATAAGCGCGCGGCGCGAGCATCCAGAACACGCTCAGCCCCACCGCCAGCAGCACGCCGGCGACGGCCGCGGCCGCGCCGTAACGCGTGCGTCGCCGCCGCGCTTCGCGGCCGGCCTGGCGCAGCTGGGCGATGGCTTCGAGGCGCAGCCTCAGCATCCGCGGCTGGGCGGCCTGTTCTCCCACCGCGTTCCACGCGGACTGGGCCTGCGCCAGCAGCCCCGCATGGTTCGGGTCGGCCTGGATCCAGGCCTGCAGCGCGCGCGACTCGGCGGCGGCCAGCGGTGCCGCCAGCAGGCGCAGATACCACCGGCTGGCCTGGTCCACGGCGCTATCGCCGGAAACCTCCGGCGCGGTCATGACACGCTGCCCATGCGCTGCGCCAAGTGCGACATCGCGCGCAGCAGGTGCTTCTGCACGGCGCTGACCGAAATTCCGTAACGGCTGGCGATGTCGGCCTGCGACAGCCGCTCCAGCCGCAGCAGCAGGAAGATCGCGCGGGTCTTCGGACTGAGTTCCTCCAGCGCATCGGCCACGTCCCACAGCGCCTTGCGGCCGGCGTGGACGCGCGGCGGGTCCAGCACGTCTACGTTGGCGCCGTCGGCCCGTTCGACGTGCGCGTAATGGACCGCGCGCACTTTTTCTCGGCGCTCGCGATCGCGCAGCAGATTGGCCGCGATCCTGAAGACATAGGCTTCGACGCTGTCGATCGCGCCGGTGCGCACCGTCGCCAGATTGATGAACACTTCCTGGGTCAGGTCCTCGGCTTCGCTGCGGTCGCGTACACGGCGCATGAAGAACGCCATCAGCGCCGGTTGGTAGCGCTGGTAGAGCAGATCCGAATCGACTTTGTGCTGGGGGCGAGCCACGCGCCAAGCATTAGCATACGGCTGGTGAAGAAGCGCGCCGCGGATAATGCGTGCGCGCACCCGGTCACAATCGCAGTGTGGCTTGCGGCGCATCGCGCCGTCCGCGGCATGTGCGCTGTGCGGCGTAGCGCCGTGCGCGATGTGCGGTGGCAACATCGAATCGCGCCGAGTGACGCGCAACCGAGGACGTAGCCCGTGCATCCGCCGCAGCGTTCCCGGCGCGGTCACGCTTGGCGCAGGCGAACCGCGTTCAAGCCCCGGCCGCCGCGAACCCCGCCTTGCGGTGGCTGCCGTCGCAGAAAGGCTTGTTCGCCGAGTGGCCGCAGCGGCACAGCCAGGTCCGGGTGACGCGGTCGATGGTGTGGCCGGTGCCGCAGCACAGCTCCAGGTTGCCTTCGACCTGCAGCGGGCCGTCCTGCTGCGGGGTGACGGTCAGCGGGCCGTCGCGCACGGCCAGGGGCTGCGATTCCTTGAGCGGCGGTTCGCCGGTGGCGACGAACCCGGCTTCGGTATGCGAGCCGTCGCAATAGGGTTTCTGTTTCGACGCGCCGCAGCGGCACAGGGTGGCGCGGGTGCGCGGCGCCTGCCCGGCGATGCGCAGGTCGGCGGTGAACGCCAGCGGCCCGTTCTCGCGCACGCGAACCACGTTGACCAAAGGCAGCGGTTCGCCCGGCTTGCCGTCGTGGCGTTCGTAGGTGATCGCGCCGGAGGGGCAAGCCTGCGCCACCAACGCCAGATCCTCGGCGCTCGCGCTATCGGGGAAAATCCATTCGCCCGGCGTATTGGCCTTGAACACCTCCGGCTGGCCCAGCACGCAGTGCCGCGAATGGATGCAGCGCCGCGCTTCGAAACGCAGGGTGACCTGTTGACCGCGCGCGACTTCGACAATGCTTTCCGCGGTGGGTTCGGGGGTGGCCATGGCGTGGGTGTCCGATGTGGAAGACGTGGCGTTCTGTTGTGCGACGCGCGGCGGAACAGCGGCCGCCGGTGCCGGTGCCGACAAGATGTCGAGGGCGCAGCGCTGCAATATCGAAGCCAGCCGTTCGCCTTCCTCTGCCGGCAGCTGGCAGACCTCGTGCAAACGCGCGGCGATCTGCCGCAGGCGCTCGGCGATGGCGGTGGCGGCCAGCGCGGGCGTGGCGTAATCCAGCGGAAAACGCGACATCGCGAAGCTCATGCCCGCGGTCACGCCCGGCGCGGACGCGCTGGCCGGCAGCTGGGTCAGGCGCTGGGCCAGCGGCACCAGCGCGCGCATCAGCGCGATCGAGGTTTTCGCCAGGGCCGCGTTGCACGCCGCGTCCTGATGGGCGTAAGCAGCGGCCAGGCAGCGCAGCATCACGCCGTAGATCGCGTTGCACGCATCCACCAGCCGCGCCGCCGCCGGATCGTCGATGAACACCTTGCCTTCCGGTGTCGGCGGTTTGCGCATCACCGGATTGCGCGCCGCCGGACGCGCCGCGCGGAAAGCGGGCCGCGCCGCCTGCAGCGCCTGCATCCGCGCGCGGATCCCGCGAAAACGCGCGAAGTGCGAATCGCCGGTTTCGCCGGGCGAACCTTCGCCCTGTTCGACGATGGTCTCCAGCGCCTGCAGCGCGGTGTCGACGCAGCGCACCCTGGTCAGGCCCCACAGGCCCGTGCTCGCTTCATCCAGCTGCGAGGCGTCGCGGCCGATGAACAGCTGCGCCTCGCCCATCTCCGCGGCCAGGGCGCTAATGCTGTGGCCGATGGTCTGGTACAAGCCGCCGACGGTGGCGTAATCCTGCGCGCCGGCCATCAGCTGTTCGCGGTCGAACGCGCGCCGGTAGGTGCCGTGCGCGAAGGCCTCGGCATCGTGCAGCGCCTCGCTCTCGGGCCGCTCCAGATAGATGAAGTGATCCAGCGTAGCCGCATCGAACGGCGCCAGCGCCGCGACCACGCCGCCGGGGAACACGCCGGCGCCGACCGGAAAATTCTGGCGCTGGAAATGCGGGCGCGAACCCAGCGCCACCAGCAGGTTGCTGACCAGCGCCAGATGCAGCATTTCGTCGATGGCCACGCCGGTGATGTCCTGCCGCCAGCGCGCGACTTCCGCCAGCTCATCCTCGCCCAGGTCTTCGTCCGTGGACTGCTTGAAGCTGAAAACCGCGTAGAGATAGCAGCACATCAAACAGTGTTCGATCTCCGCCGCCTCGGTCAGCAGATAGATCAGTTGGTCGCGGTTGCGGACCGGAACAGGGGCGGCAGGCGAGTCAGTCATGTCGTCAGCGCTTTTACGCAAGCTTCGGCTAAGCCGCGCCGAGTATGCGCCCGGCAATGTGGCAGGCGATAGCGCGTTTTCTCTGGCCGGCGCCGCTGTCCGGCTTTCCTCCCTGGTGGCGCTAGAACCGCGCGTTACCCATGGCACATGTCCCGGCGCCGCGGCGCATCGGATAGTCGCCGAAGGCCCTAACCCAGGACAGTGCGCATGCGGACCACCCGATCCCTACCGTCATCGCGCGGCCCGCGCCTGGCGCGCTGGCTCAAATCCGAACTCCCGCAGATCGCGCTGCTGCTGCTGTTGCTGGTCGCCGCGCGCGACACGCTGGCCAATCACTATTCGGTGCCGACCGGATCGATGCGGCACACCCTGGAAATCGGCGACCGCGTGGCCGTGGACATGCGCGCCTACGGCGTGCGCCTGCCGTTCACCGGAATAAGGCTGATGTCCACCGGCGAACCGGCGCGCGGCGATATCGCCGTGTTCGCTTCGCCCACCGACGGCACGCGCCTGATCAAGCGCGTGGCCGCCGTCGCCGGCGATGAGGTGGAACTGGTGGACGGCAGGCTGCGGATCAACGGCATCGCCCTGCAAACGCCGAATCGTATCGCTCATGAATCCTTCGGCGCGCGTTCCGCCACGCTCGACCTCAGCCATGGCGGCGGCCCCGACCTGCATCGCCTCATCATCCCCGCAGGCCGGGTGCTGATGCTCGGCGATGCGCGCGGCAACAGCTTGGATGGCCGTTATTTCGGCTTGGTGCCCGCCGATGCGCTGTATGGACGCGCAGTGGCGGTGTACTACCGGCGCGGCCAGGGTCTGGGTTGGGAACGACTGTGAGCCGCTGAGAACTGGACGCGCCGGTAGTGCATGACAGCCTGCGATCCTGAATAACGCACGAAAATACAGAGAATTCCGTGCAGATATGACCCCAGAAATGACCTGATATTCGATATGGCCCCCATCCTGGGGTAAATCCGCGGGCCACCACGCCGTCCCCACGTCCCATCAATCGCCATAACTGCTTGCGTTGGCTCGAAAATTTCTCGATTGACGACCGATACGGTCAGCGGTGACTATCTGATATCACCCCAGATTGGGGTCTAATAGGTGTTAGGCGCGTGTAAGGCCAAGTGGTTTGGTCTTCCATTCTTCCAGCATCTTGCGCGCGTTCCTCATCTAGGGTCTGCGCCCCGATTGTCATGTCTTCGGTTGTTCAACGGCTCTACGCTTCAAGGCTTCGGTCTGTAACCGAGGCGCACTCCATTCGGCACTCTTGGCGCGGGCGTTTGGCGGTGCGTGGTCTCCAGCAACTTTCGGACGGTATTGCGTCGGCCCAGCAGCGGGTCTATCGTCTCGGGCAGTTCTGGCATTGGATGCTCACTTGGTTCAGTGCTTGCGCCTAACAACTCGTTCAAGCCGAGCCCGCATCGCCAGTTGGTTCAAGTGTCTCGCAACTGTTGCTTTACCAACTTGCCGGTCCGTGCGTTGCGGGCCGGCTTAACTCAGGCGTTAGGCCACAAGAACAGGATCGTCGGACATGAGCAATCCTATCGGCTACCAATGCTGCTTCTGCGGAAAGTCCGTGAGCGGTGAGCCACCGCTCCACATCATGCTGGACTTGCCGCGCGGCGCTTCACAGGACTTGTGGGCTCACGGTCAATGCTTCGTCGACAGACTGCATCCATCCGTTCCGTTCTTGACTCCTGCTGAGCATCTGGACCAGTAGGTATATGCTGCTGTCCAGATCTAGTCCTTGCTATTCAAACGGACCAGGCTTGTGGC
>JAESGX010000282.1_pt1 | contig 25650 bp, 31 predicted proteins | sample 9269801 | NCBI WGS metagenome assembly JAESGX01 (sample SAMN16773122, study PRJNA677054) | algae metagenome | isolation source: Pleurocapsa minor GSE-CHR-MK-17-07R and co-occurring heterotrophs from wet... | place: USA: Lower Calf Creek Falls, Grand Staircase Escalante National Monument, UT ... | reverse complement strand
CAGCGCGCCCGCCACGGCGCCCGCCACGGTATCGCCGTTGAGGTTGTAGGTCTGGCCATCGGCGCCCACGCCGATCGGCGCGATGACGGGGATGATGTCGGCGCCGATCAGCAGCTTGAGGACGCGCGTGTCCACGCTCTCCGGCTCGCCCACGAGGCCCAGGTCGAGCACCTGCTCGATGTTGGAGCCGGGGTCCTTGACGGTGCGCGTCGCGCGGCGGGCGCTGATGAGGCCGCCATCCTTGCCGGAAATGCCCACGGCCAGCGCGCCGGCGCGGGTGATGGATTCCGCCACCTGCTTGTTGACCGTGCCGCAGAGGACCATCTCGACCACCTCGACCATCTGCTGGTCGGTCACGCGCAGGCCCTGCACGAAGGTGGATTTCACGCCGAGGCGCGTCAGCATCGCGTTGATCTGCGGACCGCCGCCATGCACCACGACGGGGTTCACGCCGACCTGCTCCAGCAGGGCGATGTCGCGGCCGAAGCGCAGCGCCGTCTCCTCCTCGCCCATGGCGTGCCCGCCATACTTCACGACGACGATCTGGTCGTCATAGCGCTTGAGGTAGGGCAGGGCGCCGATCATCGTCTGCATCTGCGCGATGGCGTCATCCATGGGGAGTTCCTCGAAGGTCTGCTCGGCTATCGGGCGCGTTCAGGGGTGCGTCAAGCCGCCAGCGCCGCAAGTTCGGCCCGCAATTCCGGCATGCCGAGGCCGGTTTCGCTGCTCGTCGTCAGCACCAGCGGGTGGCCGGCCGGGTGCTTGCGGGCCAGCGCCTCGATCTCGGCCTGGCGGGATTTGAGCTGCGCGGGCTTCACGCTGTCGGCCTTGGTGAGAACCAGCTGGAAGGGCACGGCCGCGCGGTCCAGCAGGTCCATCACCGCGGTGTCCGACGCCTTGGTCTCGATGCGGCTGTCCATCAGCAGCAGGATGCGACGCAGGTTCGGCCGGCCGCGGAGGTAGTCGAACATGAGGCCCTGCCAATCCTCCTTCACCGCCTTGGACGCCTTGGCGTAGCCGTAGCCCGGCATGTCCACGAGGGTCATCTGGCCCTCGTCGAGCTTGAAGAAGTTGAGCTGCTTGGTGCGGCCCGGGGTGACGGAGACGCGGGCCAGCGCCTTCTGCCCGGTCAGAGCGTTCATCAGCGAGGACTTGCCGACATTGGAGCGCCCGGCCAGCGCCACCTCGATGCCATCGGGCGGCGGCAGGTGGTCCAGGCCCTGGGCGGCCGTGAAGAAGACGCAGGGGCGGGCGAAGAGCAGGCGGCCCGCCTCGATCAGGGCCGCGCGCTCCTCCTCGTCCCGCGCCTCGAGTAGGCCGCCGGCGGGGAGCGTCACTTCTTGACGGCGACCGCGCCGCTCCCGGTGCCGCCCTGGCTCGGCGGCTTGGCGCCCTTCGCCTTCGCATCCAGCCGCATGATGTACCATTGCTGCGTGATCGAGAGCAGGTTGTTCCAGGTCCAGTAGATGACCAGGCCGGCCGGGAAGCTCGCCAGCATGAAGGTGAAGATCACCGGCATCCACTGGAAGATCTTCTGCTGGATCGGATCGGGCGGCTGGGGGTTCAGCTTCTGCTGGAAGTACATGGTCAGGCCCATGGCGATGGCCCAGGCCGGCAGATGCAGGAAGGTCGGCGGATCGAAGGGGATCAGGCCGAAGAGGTTGAAGACGTTCGTGGGGTCCGGCGCCGAGAGGTCGCGGATCCAGCCGAAGAAGGGCGCGTGGCGCATCTCGATGGTGACGAACAGCACCTTGTAGAGCGCGAAGAAGACGGGAATCTGGATCAGGATCGGAAGGCAGCCCGAGGCCGGGTTAATCTTCTCGGTCTTGTACAGGCTCATCATCTCGGCCTGCATCTTCTGCGGCTCTTCTTTGTACCGCTCGCGGATCTCGGTCATTTTCGGCGCGAGCAGGCGCATCCGGCTCATGCTCTTGTAGGCTTTGTTCGCCAGCGGGAAGAAGGCGATCTTCAGCGCGAGCGTGAAGATCAGGATGGCGATGCCCATGTTGCCGGTGAGCACGAAGAGCCAGTCGAGCCCGTAGAAGAAGGGCTTGGTGATGAAGTAGAACCAGCCGAAATCGATCGCCTTGTCGAGGTTCTGGATGCGCAGCCGGTCGGTGTAGTCGTCCAGCAGGCGGACTTCCTTGGCACCGGCGAAGAGGCGCGTCGCCAGCGTGTCTGTCGCGCCGGGTGCGATGGTCACGGGCGCCGGCGGCGCCACATCCACCTGCCAGCGATCCACCGTGCCATCCTGGATATGGCGGAAGGCCGAGCGCAGGCGCGTGCCGTCATCGGCGCGGGTCAGCGCGGTCAGCCAATACTTGTCGGAGAGGCCGGCCCAGCCTTCGGTCGCTTCATTGTCCCAGGCGGAGCCCTGCGCGCGGCGCGGGCCGGTCTGCTCCTTCTTGCCGTCGGTGTAGGTGATCTCGGTCAGGCGGCCATCCTGCACGGCGATGAAGCCCTCATGCAGGATGAAGAAGCCGGCGACCTGCGGCGTGCGCTCGCGCCGGATGCGGGCCCAGGGGAGGAGCTGCACGGGCTCGGCGGCGTTGTTCACCACGCGCTGCTGCATGTGGAACATGTAGTTGGCGTCGAGGCTCAGCACCGCCTGGAAGACCTGGCCCTGGCCATTGTCCCAGGTGAAGATGACGGGGTTGGTCGCGGTGAGCGGCCCGCCCGCCACCTCCCAGTCGGTGTCGTTGTCGGGCACGCGGGTGCGGCCATCGGCCGCGGTCCAGCCCCATTGGCCGAAATAGCCCTCGGGCGTGCCGCGCGGGGCGAGCAGGGTGACGAGGGGCGAGTTGCGCTCGATCGTCTCGCGGTAATCCCGCAGGATCAGCGATTCCAGCATCAGGCCGCGGGCGGAGATGCGGCCCTGCACGCGGGGGTTCTCGACGGCGACCATGCGGGCCGGCACGGCGGGCGGTGCCGCGGTGACGGCGGTGGCGGCGCCAGGGGCCGCGCCGGGTGCGGCAGCGCCGCCGGGCGCGGCGGGCGTGCTGGGCAGCGGCACGGCGGCCGTGCTGGCGGCCGGCGGCGGCGCGACGGGAGCCGGGTTCTGCGAGCGGTTATAGACCTCGAAGGTCAGCAGAATGCCGATCGACAAGGCGATCGCGGCGAGGAGGCGCTTCTGGTCCATGGGTCTCGATCAGGTTTCGGGGCTGCGGGCGGCCAGCCGATTCAGGGAGGGCGGAACCGGGTCATAGCCACCCGGGTGCCAGGGATTGCAGCGCAGGACGCGCCGGCCAGCGAGGAAGCTGCCGCGAAGCGCGCCATGCTCGGTCAGGGCCTCGACGGCGAAGCTGGAGCAGGAGGGGTAGAAGCGGCAGTTGCAGCCGAGGATGGGCCGCAGCGTCCATTGATAGGCGATGACGGCGCCCTTGAGCACGGCGGTCCCGGGACTCATGCGCGTGCCGGCACGCCGGCCTTGCGGAGCGCGGATTCCAGATCTGCCAGCAGGGACGGGAAGGGGCAGCTTCCGGTGCTGTCACGCGCGATCAGGACGAGGTCGTAGCCAGGGGTCGGGTGGGCGCCCAGGTGCAGCCGGGCGGCCGCGCGCAGGCGCCGCTTGGCGCGGTTGCGGGCCACGGCGTTGCCGATCTTCTTGGTGGCGGTGAAACCCAGCCGGGTCTCGTCATCCGTGCGGGGCAGGGCCTGGAGAACCAGGGAATCCCGCGCCGCCTTGCGTCCGGCCTTGGCGGCCCGGACGAATTCCGCGCGGCGCTTGAGGCGACCGAGCATGGCTGGCCCTTCCTCTCGCGCCGCGGGGCTCAATGGATCAGGCGGAGAGCTTGGCGCGGCCCTTGGAGCGGCGGTTCGCCAGCACCTTGCGGCCACCCACGGTGGCGAGGCGCGCGCGGAAACCGTGCCGGCGCTTCCGGACGAGCTTGGAGGGCTGATAGGTGCGCTTCACGGCAGGCTCCTGAGAATCTCAACAAAAGGAAAGCAAGGGTCAAAAGGCATGAGCCGGCGAAGGAGGCTCCCACCCGGACGTGCGGCTGTATAGGGAGGAGGGGGCGCCGGCGTCAACCTCAGGGCATGAGCTGGCTGAGCCGGCCGCCCTGGCGGAGCGGGGCCACGCGGGTGGCAAGGCCCGTGGCGTCGTCGGTCTCGACATAGAGACCGCAGAGCGTGGCCTCGCCCTCGGCGGGGGCCAGTTTCTCGCCGGGCATCTTCTTCCAGAAGCGGAGTGCCGCGCCGCCCTTCTGCATGCCGATGATGCTGTCATAGTCGCCGCACATGCCGGCATCGGTCTGGAAGGCGGTGCCGCCGGGCAGGATCTGGTGGTCGGCCGTGGGCACATGGGTGTGCGTGCCGATGATGAGGCTGGCCATGCCGTCGAAGCTGTGGCCGAAGGCCTGCTTCTCGCTGCTGGCTTCGGCATGCACGTCGATGATCGCGGCCTGGATCGATCGGCCTAGGCTGTGGCGCTGGAGTTCCGCCTGGACGGCGCGGAAGGGATCATCCAGCGGGTCCATGAAGAGGCGGCCCATCACGTTCATGACCAGCGCCTTGCGGCCGCCGCGCACCTCGACCACCACCGCGCCATGGCCTGGCGTGCCGGGCGGGAAGTTGGCCGGGCGGATGACGCGCTTCTCCTCCTCGAGGAAGGGGATGATCTCGCGCCGGTCCCAGGCGTGGTTGCCCAGCGTGATGGCGTCCGCCCCGGCGGCCAGGAAGGCGCGCGCCATGTCGGGGGCGAGGCCGAAGCCGTGGCTGGCGTTCTCGCCATTCACCACGACGAGGTCGAGGTCGAGCGTGGCGCGGAGGGCCGGAAGGCGCTGGATCAGGGCATCGCGGCCCGAGCGTCCCACGACATCGCCGAGAAAGAGGATCCTCACGCGCGGATCAGCCCGCGCTCGGTGGCGATGGCGGTGAGGCGGATGTCATGCGGGCCGGTCGGCACCTGGGCGATCTCCTGCGCGGCATAGGCGACGCCGATGGAAGTGGCGCCCCGTAGCAGGGCGAGCGTCCGGTCGTAATACCCCCCGCCATAGCCGAGCCGCGCGCCGGTCCGGTCGAAGGCGAGGAGGGGGATGATGAGCCAGTCGGGGGTGACGGGGTCGCCCTCGGCCGTGTGCTGGGTGCCCATGGGCCCGCGCGCCATGGGCGTGCCGGGGGACCAGGGGCGGAAGAAGAGCGGCCGGCCGCGCGGCGGCGTGACCGGCAGGGCGATCGCATGGCCGCGGTCGTGCAGGGCATCGAGCAGGGGGCGGGTGTCGATCTCGCTGCCCATCGGCCAGAAGCCGCCGATGATGGCGCCGGGGGGCGGCGGGGCCTCGGCCAGGATGACGTCGCGCAGCAGTGCCCCCGCCTCGGGAACAGCCCGCCGCGCCGCGAGCGCCAATCGGCGCGCCTGGGCCTTCGCGGCGAGGAGAGGGGCTTCGTCCATGGGGGGAGATGTAGCGCAAGCCGGAACAACCGGCAGCCCTGGCCACGAAACCAAGCGAGCAGAAGCAACGCCCGCCCCGAGAATCCGGCCGCACGCGCGGCCGGCGGATCGCTTCAGCGATCCTAAGCCAAGGCGGCGGAGCCGCCGCCCGGCGTCTGAGGGCACCAAAAATGCGCTTGATCGCCAAAGGGCTCGGCACGCGGATGCGTGCCAAGCCCTTTGGCGATCAAGCGCGAAGCCACCCTGGCCGTTGGTATATGCATCCTCCCAAGGCCTGCCATAAGCAGGTGGGCACCAGGTAGTCGGACCACGGCCCGACCAGCGCCAGTTCCCGGGAGATGCGTATTGGCCCTGGGGATGTCTTACCGGACGCACCGGGCAGCCTCGCCCGACAGAGGTAGGCGCTGGGGCTTCGGAAAGCAAGGAATAGCGATGCGTCCCGGGGGGCGGCGGGGCTGGCGCCCGGGTCGGGTTCGGCGCAAGGATGCGCGATCGAATCGAAGTCATAATGAATGCGCCGCCCGGAGCCGCCGCCCGAATCAGGGATCCCATCGCCCCGCGCCGCCCCGGCCGGTGAGGTGCCGCTCGGCGCCTCGCTGCTGGGCATGGCGGAGATCGCCTCGGGCTGGGGGCGGCCGCGGGCCGCGCTGCTGCTGCGGGCGGCCGGCGAGGCGATGATCGCGGAGGACCGGCTGCCGGCGCCCCGCTTGGCCGGGCTGCACCGGCTGGCCTATGTCAGCCGCGCGACGGCGCCGAGCGGGGCGGAGGCGGCGCGGCACCTGGCGAGCATCCTCGCCGTCGCGCAGCGGGACAATGCGGCGGCCGGGATCACCGGCGCCCTGCTGCACAGCCGCCGCTGGTTCGCCCAGGTGCTGGAGGGCGAGCGCGGCGCGCTGGAGGCGCTTTACGCCCGCATCGAGCGCGACCCGCGCCACCGTGATGTCACGCTGCTCGCGCTGCATCCGGCCACGCGGCGCGTCTTCGAATCATGGTCGATGGGGCATGCGGGCCAGGCGCCCGAGGCGCTGATGCGCCGGGCGATGGCGGCGCTGGGGGAGAGGGCCGCGGTGGCCGCTGCGATGCGGGAGCTGATGGCGACGCTGCGGTTGCGCCTGCGCGCCGCCTGAGCGCCGGCGTGGCGGTTCAGGGCTTCTCGATGGCGTTCGCGATGCCCTCGATCCGCTCCGCGATGCGCGAGAGGCGCTCGGCCAGGCGGGGGTCGGTGGCGGGGGCGGGGCTGGGCGCCGCGGCTGTGGCCCCCTGGCTGCGCAGCCGTGCGAGGTCGATCCTGAGGTCATTCGCCTCATCGGCGAAGAGCAGCGCCACATGCAGCAGCATCCGCGATTCGCTGAACTGCCCGCCCATGGAGCGGATGACGCGCACCTTCTCCTCCAGCTGGGCGACCAGGTCCTGGACGTGCTGCTCCTCGCCATCCTTGCAGCCGATGGTGTGGCTGTAGCCGTTCACGCGGATATTGACCTGGCCCATCGGCGTCCTCCTCACAACTCGGCGCTGGAATCGTCGCCCACCAGGGCGCGCAGCCGGCCCAGCGCCTCGTCGAGCCGGGCGGAGAGACGCTCGATATCGGCGCGGGAGACGGCATCCGCGGCGGGCGGCAGCCCGGCGCGGGCCTCGGCGAGGGCGGCCTCGCGGGCGTCGCGCAGGGCCGCCTCATGTGCCGCCTGCAGCTGCATTTCACGGGCTTCCAAGGCGTCCGCGAGCCGCTCGAGGGCCGCTTCCAGCCGGTCCGCGGCGAGAAGGGTGATGTCGTTCGGGTCCAAGGCCTGCTCCGGGGTGCTGGACCTGCCAGCGCTGCGCATGGGAAAGCGTTCGCATGCAGCCGGTTCAGGGTCAACCGCGGGAAGCGCCAGCCGTCATCGTGCATGGCGCGGAAGACGTGGCGCTCACGCTCGAACTCGCGGCGGGGCGGCCGGTGGCCTTGCTCTCGGCGCCGGGGGTGGCGGGATATCTGGGCGTCGCGGGATTCGCGGCCCTGCTCGCGCCGCATGGGGCGCTGGGGCTCGCGATCCTCGATGCGGCCGATGCGCCCGGCCATGCGCTGGAGGCGCTGCGCGCGGGCTTCGTGCGCGTGGTGCTCGACCCCGGCCAGCCGGCCTTCCCGCCGCTCGCGGCGCTGGCCGCCGGCATGGGCGCGGCGCTGTTGCCCGCGCCGCCACCCGCCCTCGACCTCGGCCGTGTGGATTTACGCAAGCCACAGGGCCGGATGCATCTGGCACGCTGGCTCGATCTGCCCTAGACCACCGGCAAATTCGACTCGATTGAAAGGAAGCGCCCCATGCGGCTCTCGCGCAAGGTCAAGGAAATCCTCTCCTGGTATGAGAGCGACAACCCCGGCACCAAGGGCAACATCGCCCGCATCCTGATGACCGGCAAGCTCGCCGGCACGGGCCGCATGGTGATCCTGCCGGTGGACCAGGGCTTCGAGCACGGCCCGGCCCGCAGCTTCGCCCCCAACCCCGAGGCCTATGACCCGCGCTACCACTTCGAGCTGGCGATCGAGGCCGGGCTGAACGCCTATGCCGCGCCGCTGGGTCCGCTGGAAGCCGCCGCCGCCTCCTACGCCGGCTGCATCCCGACCATCCTGAAGGTGAACAGCAGCAACAGCCTGTCCACCACCAAGGACCAGGCCGTGACGGCGACGGTGGGCGATGCGCTGCGGCTCGGCTGCTCGGCCATCGGCTTCACCATCTATCCCGGCAGCGAATACCAGTTCGAGATGATGGAGGAGCTGCGCGAGCTCTCCGCCGAGGCGAAGTCGGTCGGCCTTGCCGTCGTGACGTGGTCCTATCCGCGTGGCCCGATGCTGGACAAGGTGGGTGAGACGGCGCTCGACATCGCCGCCTATGCCGCGCACATCGCGGCCCTCACCGGCGCGCACATCATCAAGGTGAAGCCGCCGACCGACGCGATCTTCCTGGATGCGGCGAAGAAGACCTACCAGGCCAATCCGGTGGATGTGAAGGATGCCGCGGCGCGCATCGCGCACATCGTGCAGGCCTGCTTCGCGGGGCGCCGCCTCGTGGTGTTCTCGGGCGGCGAGATGGGTGGCGCGGATGCGCTGCTGGACAGCGCGCGCGCGATCCATGCGGGTGGCGGCAACGGCTCCATCGTCGGCCGCAACGCCTTCCAGCGCCCCAAGGCCGAGGCGCTGAAGCTGCTCTCCGACATGATCGAGATCTACCGCACCAAGGTCTGATCGCGGGCCAGCCCCGCGCGCGCGGCTTGGAAATTCCAGGCCATGCGTGCGGGGGCGCCCGCCAAGCCGCCCGCTGATCCGCGGGCCGATCGGCGCCGCGCTGCCCCACGGCCGCGCGGCGTTTCCGCATTCCGCCCGGCAACGCAGCCGCACCCTCCGCGTTGACCCGGCTTCGGGCCAGTTCTGATCGGAGTCCCCTTGCCAGCTGAGGCACCACGCAATTGGGACACCCGTCGTCTGCGCTTCGCGACCGAGGCCGCGGGCGTGGCGCTCTGGTCCTGGGACATCGCGACGGATGAGATTTCGCTCGATGACCGCGCCTGCCTCATGTGGGGCGTCCCGACCAGCGGCCCCGTGACCTTCGAGGATCTTTCGGCGCGCATCCATCCCGAGGATCTCGATCGTGTCCGAAGCGGCTTCGCCGCGACGCGGGAGGCGCCCGGACCCTACGAGATCGATTTCCGCATCCTGTACCAGGAGGCGGTTCGCTGGATCTCCGCGCGCGGCCATGGCGACGATGAGGGCGTGGTCGGCCGCCTCATGTACGGCGTGTTCCTCGACGTGACGGCGCGCAAGCTGGCGGAGGAGGGGCGCGCGGTCCTGGCGGAGGAGATGAGCCACCGGGTGAAGAACCTCTTCTCCATCGCCGCCGCGCTGACGCGGATCTCGGAGCGCGTGACCACCACGCCGGCCGAGCTGGCCGAGGATCTCACCCGGCGGCTTGTCGCGCTCGGGCGTGCGCATGAACTCATCCGGCCCTCGCTCACCCGCCCGACCCGGGCCGCCGCGCTCGGCGAGCTGCTGGCCGAAATCCTGGGCGCCTATGATGACCGCGGGACGATCGGGGACCGCATCACCGTCACCTGTCCCCAGCTGCCGGTCGGCGAGGGCTCGGTCACGACGCTCGCGCTCATCATCCATGAACTCGCGACGAATTGCCTGAAGTATGGCGCGTTGTCCTCCGAATCCGGGCGGCTCGACATCACCATCACGACGGATGGGGACGCCGTCATCCTCATCTGGCGCGAGATGGGCGGGCCGCCCGTGGAGGGGCCGCGCGGCGCGCGGGGCTTCGGCAGCTACCTGGTCCATAGCTGCGTCACCGAGCAGCTGGGCGGCAGCATCGTGTCAGCCTGGCCCCCGGAAGGCGCGATCGTGACCTTGCGGCTCGATCCCGGCCGGCTGGCGGCCTGACGGGCAGCGAGTCGGGCGCTGCGACGCCAGCCGCCCCGGCGGGTTGCTTCGACGCTTTCCGAACCACTGCCCGGCGCGGCGCCGTAGCTTCGCGCCATGTTCGATTCCATCTCCTCCGTCGCCCTCATCGCCGCCGTCTTCCTCCTCGCGGGCTTCAGCAAGGGGCTGATCGGCCTCGGCCTGCCGACCATCGCCATGGCGCTGCTGACCCTGCTGGTGGGCCCGGCCGAGGCGGCGGCGCTGCTGCTGCTGCCGAGCTTCGTCACCAACCTCGTGCAGATCGCGCCCGCGCGTGCCGCCTGGGCGCTCACGCGGCGGCTCTGGCCCATGCTGGCGGGCGTGGCCGTGGGCACGGCGCTGGGCGGCCTCGCCTGGGGCGGCTTCGGCGGGCGCTATGGCGCGGTGGTGCTGGGCGTGGCGCTGGCGGCCTATGGCGCGCTCGGCCTCCTCGCCTTCCGGCCGCGCTGGCCCGAGCGGGCGGGCGCGCTGGTCGGCGCGCTGACTGGCGCGCTGACGGCCGCGACGGGCGTCTTCGTCATTCCCGCGGTGCCCTGGCTGCAAGGCATCGGCCTTGCGCGTGACGAATTGGTGCGGGCGCTGGGCCTCGCCTTCCTGGTCTCGACGCTGGCGCTGGGCGTGCTGCTGGGCGGCAGCGGGGCGCTGGACGGGACGCGGCTGATGGCCTCGGGCCTGGCGCTGCTGCCCGCCCTGGCCGGGCAGGCGCTGGGGGCCGCGCTGCGGGGGCGGCTCTCGGAGGCGATGTTCAAGCGCGTCTTCTTCGCGGGCCTCCCGCTGCTCGGCACCGGGATCGCCTTGCGCGGTTGAAGTTGCGCGATTGAAGCTTGGCCCGGCAGGATGCCGGCCGGGGAGGGACCATCATGCGCCGGATCATCTGCGCCGCCTTGCTCTGTGCGGGCCCCGCCTGGGCCGATCCGCTCGCCACCGGCAATGCCTGGCGGGCGCTCGATGAATTCGGCGCGGCGCTCGCGGCCTATGACGCCGGGCTGCGCGCGGCGCCGGACGATGCGAGCCTGCTGGCCGAGCGCGCATTGACGCTCAACCGCCTCGGCGAGACGGAGCGCGCACGCGCCGAGCTGGTCCGCGCCATCGCCGCCGCGGGGCCGCGCGATGCCGCGCCCTTCACCGCCCGCGCGGGCCTCGCCTTGCTCGCCGGGCAGGATCCAGGCGCCGACCTGGCCGAGGCGCTGCGCCGCGTGCCCGCCGACCGGCGCGCGATCTCGCTGCGGGCGCTGGTGGCGGCGCGCCAGGGCGGCCCAGCCCTGCCGCCGCGCGTGATGGAGGCGCTGCGGCAGGATTTCGGGCCCTGGCTGGCGGATTAGGCGCCGGGCAGCTCGGACGCCGCGCGCAGCTCCGCATCCAGGCGCTGGCGAAGCCCGGGCGGCAGGTCGAGCGCGCCGGCCAGCGCCTCCAGATAGGCGCGCTCGGCCGCCCCCGCCTGGCCGATGATCAGCGCCGACGCGGTGTAGAGCTCGGCCTTCTGCGCTTCCGTCGCCGCGAGCCGCGCGATGGCCTCTGGGTCGGCCGGCGTGTCGAGGATGCGGAACATCTCGGCCTTCTCGCCGGCGTCGAGCTGCAGGCGCTCGGCCTCGGCGAAGATGCGCTCGCGCTCCGTCGCGTCCATCGCGCCATCGGCATGGGCGGCGGCCATCATGGCCTGCACCAGCGCGAGGCCGAAGGGCCGGCCCTCGGCGCCCTGGGCCGCGGGCTGCGCGAATTCCTCCGCCGCGGGCGTCGCGGTGGCGCCGCCCTGCTGGGCCTTCCATTGCTCATAGGCGCGATGGGCCAGCAGGCCCACCACCGCCATGCCGCCCATGCGAAGCAGCCCGCCGCCGCCACGGCCGCCGAGCAGCGAGCCCAGCAGCCCGCCCGCCGCCGCGGCACCCGCGGCATTGCCCATGGGCGGGCGCACGCGTTGCAGGAGGTCTCCCAGCGAGCCGCCGCCGCCGCCCGTCAGCCCGCCCAGGATGTCGGCCAGGCCGCCGCCCCGCGGTGTGCCCGGCTGGGCCGCACCCGCCTGGTTCCCGCCCCCTGGCGCGCCCTGCCGCATGCGGCCCAGGACCTCATCCATCATCCGCTGCCAATCCATCATCCTGTCTCCTCACCGCGCCGGAGCCGCTCCGGGCAAGCCAGGCCAACGCGGCGCCCGTCCCGTGGCTGCATCGGGCGGCTGCATCCAGGGGCCCCTGTCGCGCGTCTTGCTGGCATGCTCATCCCCGCGATCCGCCTGGCCTGCCTCGTTCCCATGCTCGCCGGGGGGGGCGGGGCGCTGTGGGGCCCGGCCGCGCTGGGTGAGGCCGGGGGGGCGGCCACGGGCAGCCACCTGCGCTACCTCTCCGGGCTGCTGCTGGGCATGGGGCTCTGCGCCTTCTGGTGCGCGGGGGATTTGCGGCGCCGTGGCGCGATCTTCTCGGCGCTCTGCGCGATCTTCGTGCTGGGGGGCGCGGCGCGGGCGCTGGGCGTGGTGACGGAGGGCGCGCCGCCCTGGCCGCATCTTCTGGCGCTGGTGATGGAGCTGGGCGTGGTGCCGGCGCTCTGGGCCTGGGCCCGCCTCACCCGTGCGGCGTGACCGGCGCCCGCTTCCCAAAGCCGCGCCCACGCGCGACACATGCGGCATGGAAGACCCTTGCCGCCTCTATCTCATCACGCCCCCCGTCCTGCCCGAGGGCTTCGAGGCGCAGCTCGCCGCCGCGCTCGATGCGGGGGACGTCGCCTGCCTGCAACTGCGCCTGAAGGACGCCCCGCGCGAGGAGGTGAAGCGCGCCATCGCGCGCCTCATGCCCATCGCGCAGGCGCGGGACGTCGCCTTCCTGCTGAACGACGACGCGCATCTCGCCGCCGAAATGGGGTGCGACGGCGCGCATCTCGGCCAGTCCGATGGCGACCATGCGGGCGCGCGGATGCTGCTCGCCGGAAAGATCCTCGGCATCACCTGCCATGCCTCGCGCCACCTCGCGATGACGGCCGGCGAGATGGGGGCGGACTATGTCGCCTTCGGCGCCTTCTTCCCGACGAACACGAAGGAAACGCAGCATGTGGCGGAGACCGAGCTGCTGGAATGGTGGAGCGAGCTGATGGAGGTGCCGAGTGTCGCCATCGGCGGCATCACCGCGGCGAATTGCGCGCCGCTGGTGCGGGCCGGGGCGGATTTCCTGGCGGTGGTCGGCGCGGTGTGGAACCATCCCGAAGGGGCCGCCGCCGGCGTGCGGCAGATGAACCAGGCGATCAGGGAAGCGCGGAATGGAAGTTGAATTCGAAACCTGCGACGTCTTCACCTCGACCCGCTTCGGCGGCAACCCGCTGGCGCTCGTCTATGGCGCGGACGGGCTGGAGGGGGAGGCGATGCAGGGCATCGCGCGCGAATTCAACCTGAGCGAGACCGTCTTCGTCCTGCCGCCCGAGCGCGAGCCCGCCGATGTGCGGCTGCGCATCTTCACGCCGGGGATGGAGCTGCCCTTCGCCGGCCACCCCAATGTGGGTGCCGCCGTCATGATCGCGCGGCGGATCGGCCATGAGGGCGACCAGCTCGTGCTGGAGCAGCCGGCGGGCCATGTGACCGCCTGGCTCACGCGGGGCGCGGGCGGCGTGCCGGTGGCCGCCGAGATCGAGGCGCCGCGGCCGCTGACGCTCGGCGTCTCCTTCGAGCGCGCGGCCATCGCGGCCTGCGCGGCGCTGCCCATCGAGGCGATCCATGTGAACGCGCATCCGCCGCTCATGGCCGGCTGCGGCGCGCCCTTCGCCATCGCCGAGGTGGAGGATGTGGAATTGCTGGCGGCCGCCACGCCGGACATCCTGGCCATGCGGCAATGCTTCGGCCCGCTGGCGAGCCCGCCGGTCGGGCTGCTGCTGCACACGCCGCTCGGCGTGGGGCGGCGGCGGGTGCGGATGTTCGCGCCGCTGAACGGCGTGGTGGAGGACCCGGCGACGGGCGCGGCCAATGTCGCGCTCGCCGGGCTGCTGCTGCACCTGGCCGGTGGTTCGGCGCTGGCGCTGGAGGTGGAGCAGGGCGCCGATCTCGGCCGGCCCAGCCTGCTGGTGCTGGCCGCCCGGCGCGAGCTGGACGGGACGATCCGCGTCCGCGTGGGCGGTGGCGTGGTGCCGGTCGCGCGGGGCGTCATGAGCCTTTGATGGAGGAGCTGGATTTTCACCGCGCGCTGCACCGGCCGGGCGTGCTGCTGGATATCGGCGCGCATGACGGGCTGCTGACCATCCCCTTCGCGAAGCTGCCGGGAAGCCGGGTGCATGGGTTCGAGCCGTTGCCGAGCGCCATGGCGCGGCTGCGCGCGGCGCTGGTGGCGGAGTTCGGCGCCATTCCGCCGCATGTGACGTTGCACGCCGAGGCGCTGGGCGCGGCCGAGGGCGAGGCCACGCTGACCCTGCCCGTGCTGGATGGCGTGCCGCAGGAGCAATGGGCCAGCATCAGCAAGGATTATTCCGAACATCGCAGCGTGACGCGTCTGTCGCATCGCGTGCGCGTCGTCACGCTGGACAGCCTGGGCCTGGCGGAGGTCACCGCCATCAAGCTGGACGCCGAGGGGGCGGAGCAGGAGGTGCTGGAGGGGGCGCGGCGGACGCTCAGGGAATCGCGGCCCGTGCTGTCCATCGAGATCGAGGAGCGGCACCGCGCCGGCAGCACGCGGGACGTGCCGGCCCTCCTGGAGTCGCTCGGCTATGCCGGCTTCTTCTGGCATGCGGGGGCGTTGCAGCCGATCGCGGCGTTCGATGCCGCGACCATGCAGGTGGCGAGCCCCGACCCCGCGGTCTTCGCGGCGTCGGACCCTTACATCTTCAGCTTTTTCTTCCTGCCGAACGAGTCGGCCGAGGAATTGGCGCTGTTGCTTCAGCGCGCCCGATAGGGGCGGTGGCAATCGCCGCAGGCCGCACCGGTGGCCTGCACCGCGGCCTGGAAATTCGCGACATTGCCCGAGGCCGCGGCCTCACGCAGCGCGACGAGGCGCGGGCCGATCGCCGTCATCGCCGCGTCGAAGCCCGCGCGGTCGGTCCAGATCGCCGGCAGGGCGCGGGTGTCGAGGCCGGGCGCACCCTGCTGGGTGCCGGCCGGGAAGCGCGTGCCGGCGGTCGCGAACCAGGCCTGGATGGCCGCGATGCGCTGCACCGTCTCGCGGGGGTCGCCGCCCGCGCGGGCGACGGCGGCGACGGCGGTCATGTTCTCGCCCGCGGCCTTGAAGCCCTCGCGCCGTTCGGTGACGACGGCGCCGAGATTCGTCTGCGCCAGCACCGGGGCGGCGGTCCCCATCAACGCCATCAGTCCAAGGCCGGCGATCCAAAGCTTCATGCGATCTCTCCTCGCGGATGCCGGGGAATATCCTTCCGGCACTGGCATTCTTCCACGCCCTGGCTTGCCGAGGAAGCGGCATGCCGCTAAGACGCGAGCCGCAGGCGTCGGAGTGTAGCTCAGCCTGGTAGAGCACCGTGTTCGGGACGCGGGGGCCGGAGGTTCGAATCCTCTCACTCCGACCATTCTTCCCCCTCGCCAAATATCCCGGCTCAGGCCATCTGCAGCGGGATCTCGAACCAGAACAGGCTGCCTTCGCCGGGCGTGCTGTCGAAGCCGATCACGCCATCCATCAGTTCCGTCAGATGCCGGCAGATGGCGAGGCCGAGGCCGATGCCGCCATAGCGCCGCGTGCTGCTGCTCTCGGCCTGGCTGAAGCGCAGGAAGAGGCGGGGGCGCAGCGCGGGCGGGATGCCGATGCCGGTATCCCTGAGCTCGACGCGCAGCGTGCCCCGCGTGGCGTCACGCTGCGTCCAGGCGACGTTGACCGAGATCTCGCCCGCTTCGGTGAACTTCACGGCATTGTCGGCGAGGTGACCCAGCAGCTGCGTGATGCGCGCGGGGTCGGCGCGCAGCGTCTGCGGCAGGTCGGGCGCGATGGTCAGCGTCCAGCCCAGGCCCTTGCGGCGCGCGGCGGCGGCGGCGGGGGCCAGGGCCGGGGCGAAGAGGCCGCGCGCGGGAACCGGGACGGGGCGCAGCACGGTGCCGCCCGTCTCGAACAGCGAAAGCTCCAGCACGTCATTGATCAGGCGGAGCAATTGCTGGCCCGAATCGAGGATCGCCTCGATCGCTTCGCGGTCCTCGGCGGGGCGGTCGGGGCTGTCGAGCACCTGCGCCATGCCAAGGATGCCGTTGAGCGGCGTCCGCAGCTCATGGCTCATATTGGCGAGGAACTCGCTCTTGGCGCGGTTGGCGACCTCGGCCTTGTCGCGCGCCTCGCGCAGGTCGATCTCGCGGATGCGGGCATTCTCGAGCAGGACGGCCTGGGCCGCCTCGCTCGCCATCAGGGCGCGCAGGCGGGCGCGCATCGCATCGGCCATCTCGCTGAAGGCGAGGGTGAGGCGCGCGACCTCGTCCTGGCCCTGGGCCTTGAGCGTGATGTCGTAATTGCCGTCGCGGATGCGCTCCGCCGCCGCTTCCAGGCGGCGCATCGGCAGGAAGAGCATGCGGTTGCCGAGCTCGACGAGGGGGACGAGCAGGGCCAGCGAGATCAGGCCCACGATCAGCGCGCCGCTCAGCAATGCGCTGTGCGCCGCCTGGAGCGGCCCGCGCGAGAGGCCGAAATGCAGCGTGCCGAGCGGCTGGCCGGCGAGCGAAAGGGGCACGGTGTAGAGCTGCCGCTCCTCGCCATTGGCCATGGTGAAGCGGCCGGGCTGGGGCATGCCATCGCCGAAGGACCAGCCCTCGCTCGAGATCAGCTGTCCCCGCGCATCGAGCAGGACCATGTGCGCGAAGCTGCCGGAGGCCACGCCCTCGCGCAGGACGGCCTGGGCGGTCGCGTAGTCGCGCTCGGCGAGCGGCGTGGCCAGCGCGGTCTCGAGGATGGGGCAGACGGCGATGGCACGCGCCTGCAACTCGGCCTCTAGCGTGCGCAGCACCAGGCGGTCCTGCATGAAGGTGAGGACGCTGGCCAGCGCCAGCAGCGCGGTCGCGGCCAGCGCGAACAGCTTGACGCGGAGGGAGAGCCTGGCGCGCATGGGGCTGGCCCTTCCGCCCCCGCTCAGCCGGCGCGCAGGAAGGCGCGCGTCTCCTCGACCACGTCGTCCAGCTCGGCCAGGTCGGCCGGGGTGACGGGGCGGATGCCGTTGAAGCCGGTGGCGGCGAAGAATTCCCGGCCCTGGATGCTGGCGGGGAAGCGGCCGAGGGCGGCGGTGATGCGCTGGACATCCGCATCGGGCGTGCGGGCGGCCAGCAGGACGAGGAAGCCAGGGACGCGGATGAAGACCTGCCAGACCACCAGCGTCTCGCGGATGTCCTGACGGATCGCGTTGAACTCCCCCTGGCTCATCACGGCGGCGCGCGTCTCGGCCGTGCTGAGCAGCTGGGCCAGGCTGTCCTCGTTGCGGGCATGCGTGGCCTGCGCGTCCCGGCCGATCTGGACGCCCTGGGCGCGCGCCCAATGGATGAACTTCAGCGCCACCAGCGATTGCGGGTTGGTCATGGCGATGGTGGTGCCGCGCAGCTCGGCCGCGGCGGTGAGCGGGCGGTCGCGCAGCGTCACGATCGTGCCGGGGATGCGCGGCTCATAGATGGCGATGGGCTGCAGCCCGGCATCGAGCTGCGCGACGCGGCCGAGATTGGCGGCGGTGACGACGAGGCCGAAGGCGCCGGCCACGCTGCGCTCCTGGAAGGCCTGCAGCCCGGGGGCGGTCACCACCTCGACCGGGCGGCCCAGCTCCTGCTCGAGGAAGCTGCGGAAGGGCTGGTACTGGCCCAGCAGGATGCGGGCGCTGACATTGGGCATGACGCCGAATTGCAGCGGCGCCGGCTGCGCGCCGACCAGCCCGGCGGGCGCCGAGGCGAGGGCGAGGCCGGCCAGCAGCCTGCGGGTGGTGGGCGGGGTCACGGTGGTCCTTTCGTCTCGGCGTCCGGTTCAGGGTTCCATCAGCCGGACACCACGATAGGCCGGGATGCCCCCGGACGCCAAACCCTATCCGCTTTTAAAGACGAAGCGGCGGGACAATCCGAAATTGATGAACATGCCCGCGAGCGAACCCGCCGCCACGCCCAGCACCGGATACGCGGCCACCAGCGGCAGGGTCGCGATCAGCGCGGCGTAGCTGCCGTAATTGGCGGCGAAGCCCACCAGGTTCAGGGCCAGGAAGCGCCCCCATTGGCTCGCCACCGGCGCATCCCGGCGCGCGGTGCGGAAGGTCCAGGCGCGGTTGAGCGCGAAGGTGGCGCTGGCCGCCGCGATATAGGACACGACGCGCCCGCCATAGGGGCCGAGGCCTGCCGCCATCATCGCCAGCAGCACGGCGGAATCCACCAGGAAGCCCACCGTCCCCACCACGCCGAAGCGGAGGAATTGTTCGATCGTCGCGCGCATGGCGCGGCTTCTCGCCGGCCGGCGTGGCGCAATTGCGGCAGCGGATTAAGCTGGCGCTTTCGGGGAGATACGCATGATCGGTCTGGTGGGTCTCGGGCAGATGGGCGGTGCGATGCTGCGGCGGCTGCGGGCCGAAGGGCAGGGGGTGCAGGGCTTCGACCTCGACCCTGGCCTGCGCGATGCGGCGCGCGCGGCGGGTGCGATCGCCTGCGCGACGCCGGCGGGTGTCGCGGCGCCGCTCGTGCTCTTCTCCCTGCCGCATGGACGGGCGGTGGAGGCCGTGTTGGCCGCCCTGCTGCCGCATTTGCCGCAGGGCGCCGTCATCGCCGATACCTCCACCATCGAGCCGGCCGAGGCGCGACGCTTCGCGGACCAGGCCAATGCGGCGGGCGTCGCCTATCTGGATGCGCCCGTCTCGGGCGGGCCGGCGGGGGCGGCGTCCGGGCAGCTCGCGATGATGGTGGGGGGCTCGGCCGCCGCGCTGGAGCGGGTGCGGCCTTCGCTGCTGCTGCTGGCGGCGCGCATCGTCCATGTGGGCGGGAGCGGGGCGGGGCAGGTGGCGAAGCTCGCCAACAACCTGCTGGTGGCGACGCATCTGGCCGCCGCCGCCGAGGCGCTGCGCATGGCGGCCCGCGCGGGTGTGCCGCCCGAGGCCATCCTGCCCGTGATCAACGCCGCCTCCGGCCGCTCGGCCGCGACGGAGGTGAACTGGCCGCGCTGGATCCTCTCCGACGCGTTCGATTCCGGCTTCACGGCGGGGCTGATGCGCAAGGATGTGCGCCTCGCGCTCGCCTTGGCGGAGGAGGTGGGCGTGGGGCTTTCCGTCTGCGGGGCGGCGGCGCGTGCCTGGGAGGAATCGGGCGTGCCGGATGGCGAGGAGTTCAACCGGGTGGCGGCGGGGATTTTGAGCGGCTGAAAGGCGCCGCAGGGGTTTGGGGAGCCCGTGGCTCCCCAATTTTCTTTACTTTTTTACCTAATTCGGTTTAATTTCCTATCATGATCCAGCGCATCCCCTTCTCCCACCTCTCAGACGCCGAATGGGAGGCTTTGCGCCCCTATCTGGCGCGCGCGGCCCCCCAGGGCCGCCCGATCCGGGACGCGCGCCGGCGGATGGAGGGCATGTTCCACCTGGTCGCGACGGACGCGCCCTGGCGCGAGGTGCCCGCCGAATACGGGCCCGCAGCCACGGTCGCGCGGCATTTCCGGCGGCTGACGCATGCGGGGCTGTGGGAGCGACTGCTGCAGGCGCTGTATGGTCTGGAACCAGGGCACCCCCTGTACGGCTTGCGGCGGATGATCTTCCGCTGCTGCCGCCGGGCCGCGCGCATCCGCGGCCTGCGCCTCATCATGCTGGCGCGGCGGCTCGGCTTCGAGCAGGCGCTGCCGGGGCCGCCCTGGCTGGTCGCCGATCCCGATTTGTCCGAAAGCTTGCGTCGGTGGCAATTGCGCCATCGCGACAACTTCCCCGCCTTCGTGCGTAACTGGGGCAGAACCTTGCGAAAACTCCTGACGCTGGCCGGCGGGCGGCCCAACATGCCGCGCTCGGTCCGGCTGGCCCTGCCATGAGCCGCGCGCGCGATGTGATGCAGGCGCGGCTCGCCGATTGGTTCGGCGGCGGCATCCCCGGGGCGGTGATCGGCGGCGTGGCGCATCCCGGCGCGGGCGCCGCCATGGCGCTGGCCGATCCCGTGACGGGCACGCCGCTCACCGAATACCGGCTGGCTGGCGCGGCGCTCGCGCGCGAGGCGGTGCGGCCCGCGCCCGATTGGGCGGCGTTGCCGGCGGCCGAGCGGGGGCGGCGGCTCTTCGCGCTGGGGGCCGCGATCCGCGCCGAGGCCGAGGCGCTGGCGCTCGCCGAATGCGCCAACAGCGGAAAGCCGATCCGCGACGCGCGGGCGGAGATCGCGCGCGTGGCGGAGATGGCGGAATACTACGCGGGCTGGGCGGACAAGATCGAAGGCCGCACCACCAACGTCCCCTCCGGCCACCTGGTCTATCTGCGGCCCGAGCCCTATGGCGTCATCCTCGCCATCACGCCCTGGAACGCGCCGCTCTTCACCGCCGGCTGGAACGCCTTTCCGGCGCTGGCGGCGGGCAATGCGGCGGTGCTCAAGCCCTCGGAATACACGCCCGTGACCTCGCTGCGGCTCGCGCAGCTCGCGCACGCCCATGGCCTGCCGCTCAACGTCGTGGCCGGCGGCGCCGAGGAAGCCGAGGCGCTGATCGCGGCCGACGCCGTGCAGAAGGTCACCTTCGTGGGCGGCCCCTCGACGGGCGCGCGGGTGGCCGCGCTCTGCGCCGCGCGCACCCTGCCGCATGTGCTGGAGCTCGGCGGCAAGAGTGCCAACATCGTCTTCGCCGATGCGGATTTCGCCGCCGCCGTGCAGGGCGCGCAGCAGGCGATCTTCGCGGGGGCGGGGCAGTCCTGCGTGGCGGGCTCGCGCCTGCTGGTCGAAGCCTCCATCGCGGACCGCTTCGTGGCGGCACTCAGCGAGGCGATGGGCCGCATCCGCCTGGGCGACCCTTTGGACGAGGCGACGGAACTCGGCCCCATCGCCCATGCGAGGCAATGCGCGCATGTCCGCGGCATGGTGGCGCAGGCGGCGGGCGAGGGCGCGCGGGTGACGGCCGCCACGGCGCCGGATGCGGGCTGCTACGTGGCCCCCACCATCCTCGACGGATTGGGCGAGGATGCGACGGCGGTGCAGGAGGAGGTCTTCGGCCCCGTCGTCGTGGTCCAGCGTTTTGCGGATGAGGCCGAGGCGCTGCGCCTCGCCAATGCCACGCGCTTCGGCCTGGCGGGCGCGGTCTGGACGCGGGATGGCGCGCGCGGGCATCGCGTGGCGGCCGGGCTGCGCGCGGGCACGGTCTGGGTGAATGGCTATCGCACCATCCATGTCTCCGTGCCCTTCGGCGGCTTCGGAGCCTCGGGGCATGGGCGCTCCTCCGGCGTCGAGGGGCTGATGGAATACGTGCAGATGAAGGCCGTGTGGGTCGAAACCCGGCCGGAACCCGTGCTAGGATTTGGACACAAACCATCGGGAGAGATTTCATGATCCAAAGACGCCAGATCCTCGCGGGCGCGGCGGCACTGCCCGCCGCCTCGCTCGCTGCCCCCGCCATGGCGCAGCCGGCGCAGAACCGGGTGCTGCGCTATGTGCCGCACGCGAACCTGCCGAACATTGATCCCTTCACCAACACGGCCTTCGTAGCGCGCGACCACGCCTTCCTGGTCTATGACCAGCTCTACGGGATGGATGAGCAGTTCCGCATCCAGCCGCAGATGGCCGAGGGCCATGTGGTGGAGAATGACGGCCTGCTCTGGCGCTTCACCCTGCGCGAGAACCTGAAGTTCCATGACGGCTCGGCCGTCCGCGGGCGGGACTGCATCGCCTCCATCCGCCGCTGGGGCCGGCGCGACGCCTTCGGCCAGGTGCTGATGAGCCGTGTGGCGGAAATGATGGAGGTGAGCGACCGCGTCTTCGAGATCAAGCTGAACGCGCCCTTCCCGAAGCTGCTGGAATGCATCAGCAAGGTGACGACCTCCTGCCTCTTCATCATGCCCGAGCGTCTCGCGAATGTGGACCCCTTCACGAACATCACGGAGGCGGTGGGCAGCGGGCCCTATCGCTTCATCGCCAATGAGTGGGTGCCGGGCTCGCGCATCGCCTACGCGCGCAATGCCGATTATGTGCCGCGCCAGGGTGCGGCCTCGATGACCGCCGGCGGCAAGGTCACGCATTTCGACCGTGTCGAATGGCTGATCATGCCGGATGCGGCGACGGCCTCCGCCGCGCTGCAATCGGGCGAGATCGACTGGTGGGAGCAGCCGACGGCGGACCTGTTTCCGCTGTTCCTGCGCGGAGCGCCGGCGCGCAACGTGCGCGTGGACATCATCAACGGCACGGGCCTGATCGGCATCTTCCGGCCGAACCACCTGACGGCGCCCTTCAACAACCCGGCGGTGCGCCGCGCGGTGCTGACGGCGATCAACCAGACCGACTTCATGACGGCGGTGATCGGCACGGCGGGAATCGAGGGGCGGCCCGATCTGCGGCGCGAGGGCATCGGCTATTTCGCGCCGGAAAGCCCGTCTGCCAGCAATGCCAGCATGGAGCGCATGCGCAAGAGCGTGGACGCGGCGCGGGCCGAGTTGCAGGCGGCGGGCGCCATCGGCCAGCGCCTGGTGCTGCTGAACGCGACGGACCTCGCCTCCATCAATGCGGCGACGCTGGTGGGTGCGGATCTCTTCCGCCGGATGGGCTTCAACGTGGATCTCGTGAGCACGGATTGGGGCACGCTCGTCGCCCGCCGCGCCAGCCGCAATCCGCTGGAGCAGGGCGGCTGGTCGGGCTTCTTCACTTTCTGGTCCGGCGTGGACCATTGGAACCCGGCGAACCACGCCTCGATCCGCGGCAATGGCGACAATGCCTGGCCGGGCTGGCCCACGATCCCCGCCATCGAGGCCCAGCGCGACGCCTGGTTCAACGCGCCGAACGAGGCGGCGGAGAAGGCGGCGACGACGGAGATGCAGCGCATCGCCTTCGACGAAGTGCCCTATGTGCCGACCGGCATGTACTACCAGCCGACGGCGATCCGCCGGAACCTGACCGGGTTGCTGAAGGGCCAGCCGCCCCTCTTCTGGAACATCCGGCGCGCATGAGGTGCGGGCGGCGCCCGGCCCTGACGCCGGGTGCCGCCGCCCTCTCCGAATTAGTCCAAAAACCGCTTCATGGCCTCGCTGTAGGGCGCCTCGCGCGTCCAGCGGGCCATGGCGCCCTTCTCCGGCAGGCCGGTGAGTTGCCCCGGCTGCACCCCCTCCCGCAGCGCCTTCAGCGTCGCATGGATCGCCTGGGCCGCGGCCTGGCTGGGCGCATGGCCTTGCAGGGCGATGCGCACGCCGCGGCTCGCCAGGTATTCGCGATCGGTGATCTCGGCGCTGAGCGTGCCGAGGATGAGGGGCTGCGTCGCCACCTCGGCCGCCGCATCCAGCTCGGCGCGGGTGGTGACGCCCGTCAGGAAGATGCCATCCGTGCCGCAGTCGTTGTAGGCGCGGATGCGGGCCAGGCAGTCGTCGCGGCTGGTCATGCTCATCGCACCCGTGCGGGCGAAGATGCAGAGCGAGGAATCCACGCGGGCGGCGACGGCGGCGCGCATCTTGCCGACACCTTCCTCGATGGAGATCAGGCGGGGCTTGGCCGCGCCGAAGGGGCGGGGCAGGTCCGTGTCCTCGATGGACATGGCGGCGATGCCGGCGACCTCCAGCTCCTCCACCGTGCGCTGCACGTTCAGCGCATTGCCGTAGCCATGATCGGCATCCACGACGAGCGGCAGCGTGCCGGCGCGGGTGATGCGGCGCGCCTGCGTCGCGAATTCCGTCAGCGTGATCAGGATGTGGTCCGGCGCGCCGAGGATGGCGAGCGACGCCGTGGAGCCCGCGAACATGCCGAGCTCGAAGCCCAGCTCCTCGGCGATGCGGGCCGAGAGCGGATCATGCACGGAGGCCGGGTGGATGCAGGCGGACCCGCCCAGGATGGCGCGGGCGCGGTGGCGACGTTCGGTGGCGTTCATCAGGACTTCCCTCTGTTGCCCCGATTGTCGCGCCGGATGCGCCGAAGCGGGAGAGGGGGGGTTCCGAATTCATCCGCACAAGCTAGGTTTGCGGCAAACGCGGAGAGCAAAACCATGCGCAATTTCGAGGAACGCTACCAGGTCCTGCACGAATTCGTGAAGGCGGCGAAGATCAAGCTGAACGCAAATGTCTGGGACTATCTGGTGGGCGCCACCGAGACCGAGACGACGCTGGCCCGCAACCGCATGGCGATCGATACCGTGGCCCTGCGCCCGCGCGTGCTGAACGACGTCTCCAAGGTGGATCCCGGCGTGGATTTCTTCGGCCACCGCATCCGTCTGCCGGTCTTCTGCGCGCCGGTCGGCTCGCTGGAGAGCTTCGAGCCTGGTGGCGGCGTCAGCGTCGCCAAGGGCGCGGGCGCCTTCGGCGTGCCCTACATGCTCTCCAGCGTCAGCCAGCCGGGCCTCGAGGCCTGCGCCGAGGCGTCGCGCGGCCCCAAGGTCTTCCAGCTCTATGTGCGCGGCGACGACGCCTTCGTGGATGACTATGTCCGGCGCGTCGTGGACAGCGGCTATGACGCCTTCTGCATGACGGTGGACACCGCGCATTACTCGCGCCGCGAGCGGGACATCGCCAAGCGCTTCGTGAAGACCTGGCGCGCCGCCAATACCGGCATGGACCATCAGGCGGCGCTCTCCTGGCGCGAGGTCGCGCGCTTCAAGGAGAAGCACAAGATCCCGCTGATCCTGAAGGGGATCGGCACGGGTGAGGACGCCGCGCTGGCCTGTGAACACGGCGTGGATGTGATCTACGTCTCCAACCATGGCGGGCGGCAGCTCGATGGCGGGCGCGGCTCGCTCGACGTGCTGCCCGAGGTGGTGGAGGCGGTCGCCGGCCGCGCCAAGATCATGGTGGATGGCAGTTTCAGCCGCGGCACCGACATCGTGAAGGCGGTGGCGCTGGGGGCCGATTGGGTGGGGCTGGGGCGCCTGTATCTCTATGGCCTCGCGGCCGATGGCGCGGAGGGCATCGAGCGGCTGCTGGAGATCCTGGAGGATGAGGTGATCAAGGCGCTCGGGCTGACGGGCGTGAACAATTTCGGCCAGCTGACGCGCGGGCATGTGCATGTGGGCGCGCCGCCGGTGGTCTTCCCGCATGTCCACAGCGCCTTCCCGCTGCTGAAGGAGGGCTATTGAGCCGTGTCAGCCGAGCCGGCCATAGCCCCCGAACTGCGCGGTGACGGCCACCATCTCCTCCGGCGTCAGCAGCACGGGTTCGAGCCCCGCCGCCCGCAGGTCGAGATACTCGGCGGCGAGGTTCTCGACCTCGCGCGCCAGGGTCTCGGCGGCGGCCAGCGTGGAGCCGATGGCGACCACGCCGTGATTGGCGAGCAGGCAGGCGCGGCGCCCTTCCAGCGCGGGAAGGGCGCTGCGCGCCAGCTCCGCCGTGCCGAAGGTGGCATAGGCCGCGCAGCGGATGTCATCGCCGCCGGCGAGTGCGATCATGTAGTGGAAGGGCGGCAGGCCGAGCCTTGCGCAGGAGAGCGCGGTCGCGCGCGGGCTGTGGGTGTGGATGATGGCCTGGGCCTCGGGCCGCGCCGCGTAGATCTCGGCGTGCAGCCGCCATTCGGAGGAAGGGCGGTGCCTGCCCGCCAGGACCCGGCCATCGAGGGCCACATCCACGAGATCGGCCTCGGTCAGCGCGGCATAGGGCAGGCCCGAGGGGGTGATGCGGAAGCCGCCCTCGATGCGGATCGAGACATTGCCGGATTTGCTCGGCATGAAGCCCAGCGCGTCGAGCCGGCGCGCGGTCTCGATGATGGTCACGGCGCCTCGCGCAGCTTCCTTGCCGCCAGCGCCGCCGGCCGGTTGAAGCAGCGGTCGAGCCAGGCTTTCACGCGGGCATGACCGCC
>JAESGX010000281.1_pt1 | contig 25652 bp, 20 predicted proteins | sample 9269801 | NCBI WGS metagenome assembly JAESGX01 (sample SAMN16773122, study PRJNA677054) | algae metagenome | isolation source: Pleurocapsa minor GSE-CHR-MK-17-07R and co-occurring heterotrophs from wet... | place: USA: Lower Calf Creek Falls, Grand Staircase Escalante National Monument, UT ... | reverse complement strand
GCGAAACCGGGCGCAGAGTTGATCCCCGTTCCCACCGCCGTCCCGCCCAGGGCCAGCTTGTACACATCGCCAAGCGCCGCCTCGATCCGGGCGATCCCGTCCGCCAGCAGCCCCGCATAGCCCGACCATTCCTGGCCGAGCGTCAGCGGCGTCGCGTCCTGCATATGCGTGCGGCCGATCTTGACGATGTCCGCCCAGGCCTCGGCCTTCTTCGCGATCGCATCGTGCAGGGCCTGAAGCGCCGGCAGCAGCCGTTGCTTCGCGCCCAGCGCGGTGGCGATGTACATCGCCGAGGGAAAGGAGTCGTTGGACGACTGCGCCATGTTGACGTGGTCGTTCGGATGAACCGGGGCCTTCGAGCCCAAGGGTGTGCCCGCCATCTGGCAGCAGCGGTTCGAGATCACCTCGTTCACGTTCATGTTGAACTGCGTGCCGCTGCCCGTCATCCAGACATGGAGCGGGAACATGTCGTGGTGCTGGCCTGCCAGAATTTCGTCGCAGGCGGCGAGGATCAGCTTGAACGGCTCATCATCCAGCCGCTTGTCCTCGTGGTTCGCAATCGCGGCGCCCTTCTTGAGGATGGCGTAGGCGGTGATCATTTCGCGCGGGATGAGATCGCTGGCGATGGAGAAATGCTCGAGGGATCGTTGTGTCTGCGCGCCCCAAAGCTTGTCCGCGGGGACCTCCACCGTGCCCAGGCTGTCGGACTCCGTGCGCGTTTGCGACATGCGTTGCTGGGCTTTCGCGATTCCCGAACACGTCGCGTTCGGAATATAATTTGATGTGTTGAATGGAACACCGATTCAAAACGGGCTTCAAGGCACTTCATTTCCTTCGATGAAAACAATTCACGCCCATGTCTCATCACGCCGTGCTCGACGTCGGAGGCGGTGTCGGCCGCGCCTGTGAATGCCTTTCCGCCCTAGCGGCTCGCGCCAAGGACGAGATCCGCGTGGCCGGGGGCAGCGGGGGAGCGGCGCCCCTTTGGCGACGAAAGAGGCGAGGGACGGAGCGCGTCTCGATCAGCGCCTGGATGGAGAGGTCCGGCCTGGTGACGGCCGCGTTTCGTCAGGCGCCCCGATCCCATTCTCGGAGTCGGTGCAGGGGAGGCCCGAAGCAGCAGATGCTGTTTTGCAAATGCGAGTCACTTGCAATAACTCCATGTCCATGCTTTACGGTGGCGACGCGGACCTCAGTCACGGAATCGCCGGCAGACCAGGAGCAAGATGAAGAACCGAGACAGCCCTGCCAGCCCACCACATTCGGGGGGTGGCCCCGCCGGACCAAGGGCGGATACGGCCCCCACGATCAGCAGCGCCGCGCTTCTGGCCGGCGCCAAAGAGCTGCTGATCCGCCATGGCGGTGAAGAATACCGGCTGCGCATCACCGCCAACAACAAGCTGATTCTGACCAAGTAACTTTCCGCCAAGCCAGCCAGACCGGCGCTGCCAGCAGCCCCGGGATCGCCGCCAGCCAGGCCCGCCCCAACCATGGACGAGACCCGGTATGGCAAGACGACGCATCGCAACCCTGGGCGGCACGATCGCCCTCCTCGCCGCGACACCCGCCTGGGCACAATCGCCCGCCGGCCCGCCGGCCGAACCCTTGGGCCCCACGGCACTGGACGCCGTGACTTCCACCGCGACGCGCACGCCGCGCGCCATTGGCGACGTGCCGGCGACGGTGAACATCATCGACGCCGAGCAACTCGAGAGACAGAACGCCGTGCGGCCGCAGGATGCCGTGCGCTATGAGCCCGGCGTCACCTTCTCCAACCAGCCGCAGCGTGGCGGCGGCGGAAACTTCATCATCCGCGGCATTGGTGACAACCGCGTGCGCGTCCTCATCGACGGTGTGCGGCTGCCCGACTTTCCCGAGAGCAACCTCGGCGCCGGTACCTTCACCCGCGACTTCGTGGATCTGGAGACGGTGCGCCGGCTTGAGATCATCCGCGGACCGGCCTCGGCGCTGTTCGGCTCGGACGCCATTGGCGGCGTGGTCAACTACATCACCAAGGATCCCGGCGACTACCTTAACGCGGACCGCACCAGCTATTTCAGCGGACGCTTCGGCTATAGCGGCGCCGACCGCTCCTTTAGCGAAAGCGTGCTGGGCGCGGTGCGGGCCGGCAATGTGGATTTCATGGCGCTCTATACCCGCCGCGACGGACAAGAACTCACGCCGAACGGCCGGATTCCACCCAATCCGCAGGACTATTCGGTCAACAGCTTCCTCACCCGCGCCGTCTGGCGCGCCACGCCCGCCAACACGCTGCGCGTGACCGGCGAGATCCTGACGCGCGAGACGAACACCAACCTCCTGACCGACCGCGCGAGCACCGGCGCCGGCGCAGCGCGGACCACCGTGCAGGACAGCCGCGGCGAAGACCGGAACGTGCGGGGGCGTGTGCAGCTCGACTGGTTCCGCAGCGAGCCGCTCCTGTTCGCCGACCGCATGGACGTACGCGCCTATTGGTCCCGGCTGGATCGGCGCGAGCAGACGACGCAGCAGCGCTATGTCGGCGCGGCCAACCCCGCCTTCGTCGCACCAAACCGGCTGCGCTACACCGATGCCCAGCAGGAGCAGGAGTTGGCCGGAACGGACGTGCAGTTCCGCAGCTCGGCCCAATGGCTCGGCGCCGCCCATCGCCTGACCTACGGCCTCACGGTCGAGCGCATCGCCACCTCTCGCCCGCGCGACCGCTACGAGCAGAACCTGACCACGGGCGCCGTGGCCAGCACCGTCGGCGGCGAGGCCTTCCCGAACAAGAATTTTCCGGACACCACCACCTGGCAGACGGGCCTCTATCTGCAGGACGAGATCCGCTACGGCCGCTTCGACTTCCTGCCGGCCATCCGCCTCGACTGGTACAGCCTGACCACTTCGTCGGACGCGGCCTTCCTGCGGTCCGCCGCGTCGGGCACGGCGGCCGCGATCAACAACCTGAACGCCTTCGCTGCTTCGCCGAAATTCGGTGCGACCTACCGGATGGACGAGAGCTACTCGCTCTACGGCCAGTATTCGCGCGGCTTCCGCGCACCGCCCTATGACACCGCGAATTTCGGCTTCAGCAACCGCGCCCAGGGCTATGAGATCCTGCCCAACGGCAACCTCAAGCCTGAATATGTGGACAGCTTCGAGGCCGGCCTCCGGGGCCGGTTTGACGATGGTTCCTCCTTCCAGCTCACCGGTTTCTACAACCGCTATGAGGATTTCATCGCGACCCAGGTGATCGGCACGGTCGGCGGGTTGCAGCAGTTCCAGTACCGCAACATCGGCCGCGTGCAGATCTACGGCGCCGAGGCGCGGGGCGAATGGCGGGTGACGCCGGAATGGCGCCTGCGGGGTGCGGCGGCCTATGCCCGCAGCGAGGACCTCGACACCGGTCGACCGGTGGATGGGGTGGAGCCCTTCAACGTCGCCATCGGCGCCGCTTGGCGGGCGCAGGACGGAAGCCGCCTGCAAGGGCTGGGCGCCCAGATCAATGCCATCGGCGCCCTGCGCAACACCCGCGTGGCGAACCCGACCGGCTACCAGGCGCCGGCCTATGCCGTGCTCGACCTCGCGTTGAACTACGACATCAGTCCGAACTTCACGGTCAACCTCGGCCTCTTCACCAAGTACTTCCTGGTCTCGGACACGCGCGGCCAGGATGCGGGCTTCGCCCTGCGCGACCTCTACGCCCAGCCGGGCCGATACTTCGCGGCCAACCTGATCGGGCGCTTCTGAGATGTCGGCAGGGGTGCTCCCGGGGATGCGCGGCCTGGATGGCGCATCATCCTGGCGCATCCCTCCGGCTGGCCGTGCGCCGGCGGGCGCGACCCTGCTGTCGCTCCTGGCGCATCTGGGCGCGGGGCTGGTGTTGATCCTGGCGATGACGCCCCAAGGGGACCGGCTGAATGGCGGTTCCAGCAGCATGCCGGGCCCGGTGCCGCTGGAGATCGCCTTTCTCGCCGCGGAGGGTGGCGCAGGGCCCGAAGACTCCCTGCCGGACGAACCGGCGGCGGAGCTTGGCCCCGCGCTCGCCGAGCCAGCGCCGCCAATCCCAGCGCCTGGAAGCGCCCCGCTTCCGCCCCTCGCCGCGCCGCCACCCCCCGTGCCGGCGCCACCCAGCGTCGCGCCCTTGCCGCGGATGCCTGACGCGACCCTCGCCCTGACGATGCCGCCTTTGCCGATCGAAGCCCTGCCCGCACCGCCCCTGCCGGCGGCGCCGCCCATGCCACTGCAGCCGGCGGCAGCCCCACCACCCGAGCTGGCCGAAGCGCCACCACCCAAGCCCGAGCTCGCCCCGCAACCACCCCGCACGGCCTCGGTCAGCCGGCCCAGCCAGGCCAGCCCGCGCCCGGCACGACGCACCGGCCCGCCCAACCCCGGCCCGCCCAACCCCGGTGTGCCCGGCGAAGCCACGCCCACCGCCGCGCCTGGGCCACCCGGCGTCCCGTTGGCCTTCAGCCCGCCCTTGATCACCGCGGCACGCTTTCGCCGGCCGCCGCGCCCGCCCGACTACCCCTCGCGCGCGATCGAGCTCGATCTGAACGGCACCGTTCTCATCCGTGCCCTGCTCGATCCGGAGGGGGACCCGCGCGAGGTGCGGGTCCATCGCTCCTCCGGCCATGCGGTGCTCGATCATGCGGCGGTGGCAGCGGTCAGCCGCTGGGCCTTCGAACCGGCCTCGCGCGATGGGCAGCGCATCCCGGCCTGGGTCGAGGTCCCGGTTCATTTTCGCCTGCACTGAATGTCCCGAATGGAGGTTTGCATGTCTGATCTGCTCGAACGCTACGAAACGCTGCGCCAGGAGCATCGCCATCTGCGCATCCGCGACGCCGCGCGCCGCCTCGACACCACCGAAGCCGCCCTGGTGGCGCTTGGCGTGACCGGCGCCGCCACGCCGCTGCGGCCGGATTGGCCGGCGCTTTTCGCCTCCCTGCCACGCCTCGGACGCGTGATGGCGTTGACCCGGAACGAGCATGCCGTGCACGAGCGTCATGGCGCGTATCTCGATGTCTCCGCCGGCCCCGGCCATATCCTCGTCCTCGGCCCCGACATTGATCTGCGGCTCTTCCCCGGCCGTTGGCGCCACGCCTATGCGCTGGGCGGCGCGCGTCCGTCGCTCCAGATCTTCGATCGGGATGGCGAGGCGGCTCACAAGGTCTTTGCCGTCGCCGGCGCCACCGACATGGCCGCCTGGGAACGACTGGTCGGCGAATTCGCAATCGGCGATGCACCAGCCCCGCCGATGGGCGCTGCCGCCCATGAGCCGGCGCCCTTGGAGGAAGCGGTGGATGCGGCGGCTTTGCGCTCCGATTGGCTGGCGCTGCGGGACACGCATGACTTCGTGAAGCTGCTGCGCCATCACAAGGCCAATCGCCGCCAGGCGCTGCGCCTGGCGGGCGACGATCTCGCGCTTCCGCTGGAGCCTGCGGCCGCGGTCGAGACGCTGGTCCTCGCCGCCGCGGGCGAAGTGCCCATCATGATTTTTGTGGGGAACCGCTCGGCCATCCAGATTCATACAGGGCCGGTCAGCCGGCTCGCAGCCTCGCCCGGAGGTTGGTTCAACGTGCTGGACCCAGCCTTCAATCTGCATTTGCGAGAGGCCGGCGTGGCCGAGGCATGGCGCGTGGTGAAGCCGACCGAAGATGGCGCGGTGACCAGCATCGAATGGCTGGACGAGACGGGTGGCGTCGTCGCCCAGGTGTTCGGCGCGCGAAAGCCGGGCAAGGCCGAACTGGCGGACTGGCGCTTCGTGGCGGGCCAGATCGCCGAGCGGCATGCGCTGAGGGTGCCGGCTCCATGATGGGGCGTCGCTCCCTGGCAGGGCTCGGCATGGCCCTCGCAGGTTCGGCGCGCGGTGAGGGCGGACCTTCGCGCATCGTCTCGGTCGGTGGCGCGCTGACCGAGACGATTTTCGCGTTGGGCGCAGGTGCGCGGGTGATGGCGGTGGACAGCACCAGTCGCTTCCCTGCGGCTTGCTCGGCCCTGCCGCAGGTCGGCTACATGCGCGCGTTGCCGACGGAGGGGATCGTCGGCATGAACCCGGACCTGCTGCTGCTCTCAGGCGATGCTGGTCCGCCCGAGGTGGTCCAGGTGCTGCGCGCAGCGCGCATGCCCATCGCCCAGGTGGCGGACGGCGCGGGCGCGGATGCGCCGCCTGGCAAGGCACGTGCCGTCGCCGCGGCGCTGGGCCGCGATGGCGAGCCGCTGGCACGCGCGCTCACGGCGGATTGGGCCATGCTGACTGGGCCGCTGGCCGCCATCCGAACCCGGCCGCGCGTGGTCTTCGTCCTGTCGCTGGCGCGCGGCGCGCCGCTGGTGTCCGGACGTGGCACCCATGCGGATGCGATGATCGCCGCGGCCGGCGGTGTGAACCCCGTGCTTGATTTTGAAGGCTATCGGCCGCTCTCGGCCGAGGCGGCTGCGATCCTCGCCCCCGATGTCATTCTCATGATGGACCACGCCCTGGCCGAGGCAGGCGGGCCAGGCGCGGCGCTGAACGCCCCGGCGCTGGCAGTGACCCCCGCCGCGCGCAGCGGCCGGATCCTAGCCTTTGACGGCGCCTTCCTGTTGAATTTCGGTCCGCGCGCTGCCCATGCCCGGCTGGCCTTGGCCCGGGCCATCCACCCCGGGCTGGCGCTGCCCGAACTGCCGGAGCGGCCATGGACGGCGGCCTGAAGATGAACGCCGTGCCGAGCCTGCCGGCGGCGCCGCGTATGACGCGCGTTGTGCTGCTGGGAAGCCTGCTGCTGCTGGCCTCCCTGCTGGCGGGTGTTCTGCTGGGGCCGGCGCGAGTGACCCTCGGCGGGTTGCTGGCCACATTGGCCGATCTGCTGGGCTGGATGCCGCTCGGCGGCGCGCATGCCCGCGATGCCGCGATCCTGGGCGTGGTCCGTGCCCCCCGGGTGTTGCTGGCGGCCATGCTGGGCGCAGGCCTGGCCATGGCGGGCGCCGTGATGCAGGGATTGTTCCGCAATCCCCTGGCTGATCCGGGGCTGATCGGTGTCTCTGCCGGCGCCGCGCTGGCGGCTGTGGGAGCCATCGTGCTGGGGCCTGCGCTGTTCGGCTCGCGCTCCGGCGCGCTCGGCCTTTGGCTCTTGCCCATCGCCGCCTTTTGTGGGGGCCTGGGGGCGACCTTGCTCATCACGAGGCTCGCGACCCGGGGCGGCGTCACCGGTGTCGCCACGCTGCTGCTGGCGGGGGTTGCCGTGAATGCGCTGTGTGGGGCGCTGACCGGCGTGCTCATCTTCATGGCCGATGACCGGCAGGTGCGCGACATCACCTTCTGGACCTTGGGCAGCCTCGCCGGGGCGCGTTGGATCCAATTGCCGGTGGCGGCAACGCTCGTGCTGGCGCCGGGCCTCGCGATGCTGCCGCTGGCGCGCGCGCTGAATGCGCTCTCCCTGGGCGAACGCGAGGCCTTCCATCTCGGCCTGCGCGTGGAAACCGCCAAGCGACTCGCGGTCGCACTGGCCGCCGTGGCGGTCTCCGCTGGAGTGGCCCTTGCCGGGCTGATCGGGTTTGTCGGCCTGGTGGTGCCGCATCTGGTGAGGCTCACGGTCGGCGCGGACCATCGGCTGCTTCTTCCGGGCGCGGCGCTCATGGGAGCCAGCCTGATGGTTCTGGCCGACCTGGCGGCGCGCAGCCTCGCGGCGCCTGCGGAATTGCCGGTCGGTGTCGTCACCGCGTTGATCGGCGCGCCCTTCTTCCTGTGGCTGCTGCGCCACCGGGTGGCCGCGCCATGATCGAGGCCAGGCATCTGACCGTGACGGCGGGGCGAAAGCGCTTGCTGCACGAGGTTCAACTGGCGGTGCGGCCGGGCGAGGTGGTGGCGGTGATCGGCCCGAATGGGGCCGGCAAGTCCACCCTGTTGCGTGCGCTGGCAGGTGAACTCCGAAGCAAACCCGGCATGGTGCTGTTTGATAGACAGCCCATCGCCGGCCTGGACGCGCGGGCCCTGGCCCGACGCCGCTCCGTGGTGAGCCAGAGCGTGGAACTGGCCTTTCCGATGCGCGTGGCCGAGGTTGCCATGCTTGGCCGCCTGCCCTGGCACGGCACCGCCGAGGCGGCCCGCGATAACGACGCGGTGGCAATCGCGCTCGAGCGGGCGGGAGTCATCCACCTGCAAGACCGCGCTTATTCAACTCTCTCGGGCGGCGAGCGACAGCGCGTCCAGCTGGCCCGCGCGCTGGCGCAGATCGACGGGGCGGAAAAGCCGGCCGCCCTGCTGCTCGATGAGCCCACAGCCAGTCTCGACGCGGCCCATCGGGTCGGCCTGCTCCGCCTGGTCCGCGGCCTGGCGGCGGATGGAATGGCGGTGCTCGCCATCCTGCATGACCTCAATGAGGCGGGCTTCGTGGCTGACCGCGTGGCCGTGCTGAGCGAGGGACGGCTGTCGGCCGCAGGGCCACCCAGCCAGGTGCTGCGGGCCTCGGCCCTGGCGGCGGTCTTTGGCGTTGCCTTCCGAGACGTGCAGGGTGGCGGGCTGCTTCCGGATTTCGCGGGCTGACAGGGACCAGCCGGGCCCTTCCCGGCCTGGGCAGTCCGAACGGGAGCCGAAGACGCCGCCGCGCCGGGCGGGTGGTCATGAATGTCTCCCATGATACAATCTTAACGTGCTACGTTTTCGTTAACGCAACCTTTAAGGGTAGTCAGATGTCGATGCTGACCCGGTTGACCATCAGGGTCCTGCCAGCGGCAAGCCACCAGGCCCTGCGCTCCGCCGGCTCCCTTCTGGTCGGCTTACTGGCTTTGCAGGCCTTCGCGGCGCCGGCCGCGGCGCAGCAACGCGTCGACGCTATCTCTTTGAAGATCATCGGTGGTTTGGCCAGTGTGAGCCAATACACCCGCTATGAAGCGCCGTTCTGGCTGGAGCGCATTCCCCAACTCACCCAGGGCCGCGTCCGGGCGGAGATCGCCCCCTTTGATCGGAGCGGCATCCGCGGGAGCGACATGCTCCATCTCATGCGCTTGGGTGTCGTACCATTCGGGACGCTTATCCTGAGTATTGCGGGTGCGGATGAGCCGGAACTGACCGGTTCGGACCTCGCGGGGCTGAACCCGGACATGCCGCAGTTGCGGCGGAACGTTGCGGCATTTCGGCCCTACTTCACGCGCGTCCTTCGCGAGCGCTATGACATCGAGGTCCTCGCGGTCTACACCTATCCGGCGCAGGTGCTGTTCTGCACCCGTCCTTTGACGGGGATCGTGGATATTGCCGGGCGCCGGGTTCGCGCATCCTCCGTCGCTCAGGCGGACATGGTCGAGGCGCTGGGTGGCATCCCCGTCGTGATCCCCTTCGCCGAGATCGTGCCTGAAATCCGCCGTGGCACCGTCGAATGCGCCATCACGGCCGCCCTGTCGGGCAATGCGATCGGACTGAGCGAGGTGACCACCCATCTTCACGCGATGGCCTTTTCGTGGGGCATCAGCGTGTTCGGCGCACACCGGCCCAGTTGGGAATTGCTGCCGGAGAGCGTCCGCGCCCCCATACGCGCCGGTCTCGCGGTGCTGGAGTCGGAAATCTGGGCCGCGGCCGAACAGGAGACCTTCGAGGGTCTCGCCTGCAATTCCGGACAGGGCGTCTGTGCCAATGGACGCCGCGGGGGCATGCGCGTCATCCCTGTCTCTGCGGCGGATGCGGCCCGAAGCCGCGAGGTGCTGACCGACACCGTTCTGCCGCGCTGGATCGAGCGGTGCGGCGAGGGGTGCGCCGAAGCCTGGAACATGTACATGGCGGACGTGGTGGGCGTACGAGCGGAGACGGCCCCGCGATGACCCCCGGCCGCCGTCTGCGCATCGGCATCGCCGTCATCCTCGGCCTGGTTCTGGTGGGACAGGCGCTCGCCGTCGTGGCACTCCTGGACACCTCGCGGCGCGCAGCCATCGAGGCCGCGACAAGCCTCACGGAACGGGCCGGGCAGGCCGTTCAGGACGCGGTGAATCGTTCCCTGTTCCAGATTGACGCGACCTTGGCGAGCTTGCCCTCGCTCCTGGCGCCTTTCGTCGTGCAAGGCCCAAGCGGCGTGGTCCTGGACCAGCCTGGCGCCAATACCCTCCTGCGCAACATCAACAGCCAGAACTTCGCCTTCCGGGACTTGGTGCTCACCGACCCGCACGGTGTTCCCGTCGCCAGCGCCCTCCCATCGTCGCGTCGCCGCCCGATTCCGGTGCGGGAGGACAATGTGCCCGCCGGCCTGAATTCGACCGGGCTCTTTGTGAGCAACGCGATCCGAAATCCCACGAACAGTGAATGGGCCTTGTTCTTCTCCCGCCCGCTCAACGTGCCTGGCCTCGGATCCCTCACGGGGGTTGCGGAGGTGCAGATCGCCGTCCTGACAAGCCTCATGGCACCCGGAACGGCGACGCCCGGCCTGCGCATCTGGCTGGAGCGTTCCGATGGCGCCATCCTCGCGGCCACCAGCGACGAGCGCGGCCGCCGCCTGGTGCCGGACGCGGCCAATTCGACCGCGGCGCTGATCCGCCCCTCGCGCCTCGACGGGCGGGACGTGATCAGCACGGCGTGGCCGACCATCTACCCCGCGCTGCGGCTGACCGCGGAAATCGACATGGAGCAGGCGCTGGCTGGTTGGCGTGCCAGCCGGGACCGCACCTTCTTGATCTCTGCGTTGCTGGCAGTCCTTCTCGTGGCGCTCATGGTGGCGCTGATCTTCTGGCTTTCGCTGCGGGACAAGGCCGAGGCCGACAGGCTGCATTGGCGGCGTCAGTTGGAGAACGCGCTGAACAGCATGGCCGATGGCTTCGTGATGTTCGACGCCGAGGACCGGCTGGTGGTCTGCAACCGCAGCTATCGCCAGATGTATGCGCTCTCCGCCCCCTTCATACGGCCCGGGGCCTTGTTCGACGACATCGTCCGCGAGGGGGCGAGGCGCGGCCAGTATCCGCAGCTCGAGGGCCCTGAGATCGAAGCCAATATCGACCGCTTCCTGGAGGATCTGAAGCAGCGGCGCCGCCAGGGAACGCTTCAGCAGATCGAGCGCCTGCTGCCCGATGGGCGCTGGCTCCTGCTCACCGAGCGGCCCGTGCCGGATGGCGGCATCGTCGGCATTCGCACCGACATCACGGAGTTGAAGCGCGCCATGGCCGAGCTGGGCGATGCGCGGGACCTGGCGCAGCGTGCCTCCGCCGCCAAGGGCATGTTTCTGGCGCGCATGTCGCACGAATTGCGCACGCCGCTGAACGCCGTGCTGGGCTTCACCGATCTTCTGATGCAGAGCGCCACCGTCAGCGGCGAGCAGCGCGAGCAGTTGAGCCTGGTACAGGATGCCGCCGCGCATCTGCGCGATGTCGTGAACACGCTGCTGGATCTCTCCAAGGCCGAAGCCCGTACCCCTGAACTGAAGCCGCGCCCGGCCGCGCTGCGGCCCATGGCGGAGGTCTGTGCCGCGCTTGTCGCTCCCGAGGTGGGTCGTCGGCGCATCGCTCTCGCACTCGATTTCGACCCCGACCTGCCGGCCACCGTCATGGTGGATCCGCTGGTGATGCGGCAGATCCTGCTCAACCTGCTGTCCAATGCGGTGAAGTTCACCCCGAACGGGGAGCGCGTGGTGATGCGGCTGCGCAACACGAAGACCGCCGGCCTGGTTCGGATCGAAGTTGAGGATTCGGGCGTCGGCGTGCCGCCGGAGAAGCGCGACATGCTGTTCCGCGAATTCAGCCAGATCACCGCCCCCGTCGACCCGACGGCCGCCAGCACGGGCCTCGGGCTCTCCATCTCGGCGCAGCTTGTGGCCGCGATGGGTGGTCGGATCGGCTGCGACTCGGCGCCGGTCAAGGGCGCCATCTTCTGGGTGGAGCTACCCATGCCCGCGGTCGAAGCCGAAGAACCAACCCATGTACCGCAAGCGGCCCCGCCACCCGTGCCTCCGCCCGTGACCTCGGGCTCGCTCCGCCTGTTGGTCGCCGATGATATCCTGGTCAATCGCACACTGGCGCGGATCATGCTGGAGCGCGCGGGCCATGCCGTCGAGCTTGTCGCGAATGGGATGGAAGCGGTCGAAGCTGTCCAGCGCACCCAATTCGATGCGGTGCTCATGGATGTGCAAATGCCGGTGATGGATGGCCTGGAGGCCACGCGCCGCATTCGTGCCCTGGATGGTCCTGCTGGGCGCGTGCCCATCGTGGCGCTCAGCGCCTCCGCCATGAACGATCAGGTGGCGGCCTGCCTGGCCGCTGGCATGGACGGGCATCTGGCGAAGCCGATCAATCGGGGTGAACTGCTGACCATGCTGGAAACCGTCGCGCGCCAGCGTGCCGCGCCACCGGAGGGGCTGAGCTCGGGCGCCGCGCGGCTGCGCCAACGCATGGGCAAGGCGGCCGAGCCCGTCATTCGTGACGCCATCGCCGAGATCAGGGCCGGACTCAAGCTCCTGCCAAGCCGCGCGGCCGAGGGTGACCTGCCCGGCGTCGCGGCCGCTGCGCGCAGCCTTCTGCCAGCCCTGAGGGAGCTGGATGCGGCGGATGCTGCCGAGGCGACGGCGCGGCTGGAACAGGCGGCGGAGGCGGGCGGTGAGGTGGCAAGCGAGATCATGGCATGGCAGCGGGCGACCGCCGGGCTGGAACTTGACCTCGGACACCCGCCCACCTTCTCTCCGGAGCAACATCGGGTTTCTGATGTGGCGTGAGGATCGGGCCGCGGGATGCCTGCCTTGCCGATGGCCCGCGGCATGATCCACATGTCCCGCATCGCGCGCCGGCTAGCGCCCGATGCGCGCGGCATGGTCGAACCCCTGGGGCGATGGTGCTCTTCACCGGCTGGATTTGCGTGGGCACGGGCCTTCATGGCGAGGAACGAGGCCTGCGCCGCGTGACCTGATGGCAGCCCGGGTCTGCGACATCCCCCCTGGCGGCGCGGCGGATTTGCATGAAAGCATGCCAAGCGTGACGCCGCCCCGCAGCCCTGCCCATGCCTCCCAATCCTCCGCCTTGCGGCGCGGCTTGGCTGCCTGCGGCCTGTTGCTGCTGATGGGCCTCCCCTTTGTTATGGCGGCCCTCCTCGTGAGCCCTGCGACGCCAGTCGCGCGGGAGCGCGCACTGGAGGGCTTCGTCGGCTCCGCCACCTGCGCTGGCTGCCATGGGAACGAGGCCGCCGCCTGGCGCGAGAGCGATCACGCCCGCGCCATGGCCGCCGCCACGCCCCCCAACATCCTGGGCGACTTCTCCGGCGTGACCGTCACCGATGGGCGGCACACCGCGAGCTTCCGTCGCGAGGGAGAGCGCTATCTGATCCGCACCGACGGGCCGGGCGGCACGATCGCTGATTTCCCGGTGAGCGAGACCTTCGGCGCCGATCCCCTGCAGCAATATCTCGTGCTCTTCCCCGGCGGACGGCGGCAGGTGCTGCCATGGGCCTGGGACAGTCGCCCGACCGACCAGGGCGGCCAGCGCTGGTACCACCTGATGCCGGAGGAGGCGCTTCAGGCGGGTGACGCACTGCATTGGACGGGCCGCGACCAGAACTGGAACTTCATGTGCGCTGCTTGCCACTCCACCGGTCTCACGCGCGAATACGACGCATCGCGCGATCGCTACGACACCGGCTGGACCGAGATCAGCGTCGGCTGCGAGGCGTGCCATGGGCCGGGTGCGGCACATGTGGACTGGGCCCGGGGCGGACGGCCGTCCGGCCTTGCGCATCGTGGCCTGGCGGTGGCGATGCGCGATGCCTCGGGCGGTGCCTGGCGCTTCCCGGCGGGTGATGCGCGTGGCATCGCGCGGTGGGAAGGGCCACCGCGCGAGGGCGTGGCCGCGCAACTCGACAGCTGCGCGCCCTGCCATGCGCGGGCGCGACCGATCGTGGCGGACCCGCAACCGGGCGCCCGCTTCCTGGACACCCATGCGCCAGTGCTGTTGCAGCCGGGCCTCTATCATGCCGATGGGCAGATGCAGGGCGAGGTCTTCGAATGGGGGAGTTTCGTCCAAAGCCGCATGCAGCGGGCGGGCGTCACCTGCGGCGATTGCCACGACCCGCACAGCGGCCGGCTGAGGGCCGAAGGCAATGCCGTCTGCGCGCAATGCCACCTGCCGGCACGCTTCGACACCCCGCAGCACCACCACCATGTGGAAGGCGCCAGCTGCGCCTCCTGCCACATGCCGGCCGTCACCTACATGGGCGTGGACCGGCGACGCGATCATTCCTTCCGTGTGCCGCGCCCCGATATCGCCCGCGCCGTCGGCGCGCCCGACGCCTGCACGACCTGCCATACCGACCGAACGCCGGAATGGGCGGCGCTGCGCATCGTCGAATGGCATGGTCCGGTCCGCCGCGAGACCCCCCATCCGGCGCTGACCATCGCCGCCGGGCGACGCGGAGAGAGGGGCGCCGATGCGGCACTCTCGGCCCTGGCGATCGATCGCGACCAACCGGCGATCCTGCGTGCGACGGCGCTGACCCTGCTGCCCGTGCCGCCGACCCAGCCCGCTGCCCAGGCCGTGGGTGCGACGCTGCTCGACCCCGAGCCCCTGGTGCGCGCGACAGCACTGCGCGCGCTGGAGGGGCTGCATCCGCGCAATCGCCTCCACGCCGCACGCCTGGTGAGCGACCCTGTGCGCCTCGTGCGGATCGAAGCGGCGCGCGCGCTGGCCCCTGTGCCGCTCTCGGCCATCCCGGAGGCCGCGCGCCCCGCCTTCGCCCGCGCCTGGGAGGAACTGATCGCCAGCGAGCGCGTCGCGGCCGAGCGGCCCGAGGCGCATGTGAACATCGCGGGGTTGCTGGCCCAGCGGGGTGACGCGACCGGCGCGGTCATGGCGTGGCAGGCGGCGCTCGCGCTCGAGCCGGCCCACCTGCCGGCGCTGGTCAACATGGCGGAGTTCGAAAGCCGGCGCGGTCGCCACGCCGAGGCGCTCACCGCGCTCGACCGCGCGGTCGCGGGGCATCCGTCCGACGCGGCTGCGCATCATGCGCGCGGCCTCGCCTTCGTTCGTGCCGGGAATTCCGCCGCGGCGCTGCCCGCCTTCGCCAGGGCGGCAGAACTGGCCCCGGACGTGGCGCGCTACGGCTATGTGCGTGCCATCGCCCTCAACAGTCTCGGTCAGCGCGCGCAAGCGCGGGACGCGCTGCGCGACGTCGTCGCGCGCCACCCGCGGGATCGCGACAGCCTATTGGCGTTGGTGACACTCGAACGTGACCTGGGTCACCGGGCCGAGGCCTCACGGCTTGCCGCGGCCCTGGTCGCGCTCGATCCGGGGGACCGAGAGGCCGCTGCGCTCCTGGCGGAGGTGGGCCGCCCTTAGCCGGCCGGGACAGAGCCTCTTCATGGGCGAGGGCTCGCACGCCAGGGCGGCGCCGCGCCACGCCTTGAAGCTGCCGCCCTTCAGGTAAGGCCGGGCCATTCGACCCCGGTCGCCTGGGCGATCGCACGTTCGAGGTCGCGGTCGGAGAAGGGCTTCTGGATCCGAGCGCAGCCGGGTGTCCCGGCCAGTTCCAATCCGTCCCCGCTCATCAGCACATGCGGCACGAAACGGGCTGCGAGGATGCGCTGGAGCGCGCCGGCGCCTGTCCCCTGGCGAAGCCGGAAATCCACCAGCAGCAGCGAAGGGAGCAGCCGTTCGGCGGCGGCGACCGCGCCCGCCTCGGTGCCCTCGATGCCCACGGTGACATGGCCCATCGTCCCCAGAATCTGCTGGAGCAGAAGGCCGATGACCGGTTCGTCCTCGATGATCAACGCGCGGAGCATTCCCATTCCTCAGTCAGAGGTCGTCGAGCCAGGATAAGCGCGAGGCCACGCTTGCCGCTGCCCCCGGAAACTACGCAGCCTGCAGCCCGGTGTGCAGATAGATCGGACAGAGTGCCTGCAGCCTGCTAGGGTGTCACATTGCGCCGACCGCGCCGTGGGTGAAATGCCCAAGGAGGTCTCCTTGCCGGCCCCGCCACCACGTTCCGCGCTTGCGGCCCCCCCCATCCTGGCCATTGGTGCTTCGGCGGGCGGTCTGGTCGCGTTTCGCAAGCTTCTGGAGGTCCTGCCGGCCGACGGAGGCTTCGCGACGTTGCTTGTGCAGCATCTCGATCCCGACCACGAGAGCCTCCTCGCCGACCTTCTGACCCCGCACACGCAGCTGGCGGTTCAGACCGCGGCCGACGGCGATCGGGTCGAGGCGGGCCATCTCTACATCATCCCGCCCGGCGCGGCACTCGCCGTGCATGCGGGGGTGCTGCGCCTCACTCCGCCGGCCGAGCGGCATGGCGCGCGCCTGCCCTTCGACTTCCTGCTGCGTTCCCTCGCGGAGGGGGACGAGGCGGAATCCGCCATGGCGGTTGTGCTGTCGGGCAGCGGCGAAGATGGCAAGGAGGGTGCGCTGGCGCTGCGGGCGCGCGGCGGCTTCGTGGTGGCGCAGGACCCGGAAGAGGCGGAGTTCGCCGGCATGCCGGCCGCTGCGATCGCGGCCGGCGCCGTCGACGCGGTGCTCCCCATCGCCGCCATTCCGGAGGCGCTGCTGCGGCACCTTCGGGAGGCGCCTGCCGTTCCGGATCAGCAGCTCGCGCGGATCGTGGCACTGCTTCGCGCCCGCACCGAGCACGACTTCTCCCCCTATAAGCCCGGCACGCTTCAGCGTCGGATCGAGCGGCGCATCGGCCTCCTCGGTTGCGCGGATACAGCGGCCTATGCCGCCCGCCTGGCAGCGGACCCCGCTGAGCAGGCCCAGCTCGTGAAGGACCTGCTCATCCACGTCACCGGGTTCTTTCGTGACCCGGAGGTTTTCGAGGCACTGGCGGCCAGCACCATCCCCGGCCTCGTCGCGGCCCATCTGCCGGCCCACCCGCTGCGCGTCTGGGTGGTGGCATGCAGCACGGGCGAGGAGGCGTGGTCGCTCGCCATGCTGTTCCATGAAGCCATTGCGGCCGATGGGCGCGGCATCCGGCTGCAGGTCTTCGCCTCCGACAAGGATGCCGATTCGGTCGCCCAGGCACGGCAAGGCTGCTACCCCGCCAGCGTGACGCAGGACATCTCCGTGGAGCGGCTGGCCAACTTCTTCGTGCGGGAGGAGGCCGGCTTTCGCGTGACGGCGGAGCTACGCGCGCAGGTGGTGTTCAGCGTGCAGAACGCGATCACCGACCCGCCCTTCTCGCGGCTCGACTTCGTGTCGTGCCGGAACCTCCTCATCTATCTCCGGCCGGAGGCGCAGGCGCGGCTCATCGCGCTGTTCCGTTTCGCGCTGCGCCCCGGCGGGCTGCTGTTGCTGGGCCTCGCAGAGACGGTGGCCGAGAGCCTGGGTTTCGAGGTTGTCACCGAGGGCCAGCGTCTGTGGCGCCGCGAGGGACGCGTGCCTCCGGCGGAGCCTGGCCTTCTGACCGGTGGCGCGGCTGGTGTCCGTCCCGCGCCGCTCCAGGTGATGGCGCTGCGTGATGCGCGCCGGGCGGAGCTGTTCCGGCGTGCGGTGCTGCAGCACCACGCGCCCGCCTGCGTACTGGTGGACCGGAGTGGGAAATGCCTGCACGCACTGGGGCCGGTTGAGCGACAGCTGGTCTACATCCGTGGTCCGGCCACGCAGGACATCGTCGCGCTCGCGCGGCCGGCCCTGCGGGCCCGTCTGCGTGCCGCCCTCGAGGAGGCGCGCGGCAAGGCAAGCGAGGTGGTGCGCGATGCGACCGCTGGGCCGGTCATCGAGGTTCGCCCATTCACGGAGGAGGGGGAGACGATGTTCCTCGTCTGCTTCCTGGATGCGGCTGAGCCCGCGCCGCGCGCGCAAGGCGTGCCCGCCATTTCCACGGGTGGCGCGCTGGAGCGCGAGTTGGAGGTGACGCGCGCCGAATTGCGCGGCGCCATCCGCGAGCTTGAGGCCGCCGCGGAGGATCAGCGCGCCGCCAAGGAGGAAGCTCTCTCGGTCAACGAAGAGTATCAGTCCACCAATGAGGAGCTCCTGACCTCCAAGGAGGAGCTGCAGTCGCTCAACGAGGAGCTGACCGTGCTGAACGGACAGCTGCAGGAGACGTTGGAGGCCAGCCGCACCGCGACCGATGACCTGCAGAACGTGCTCTACAGCACCGAGGTCGCGACGCTGTTCCTCGACCGGCAGCTCCGCATCCGGTTCTTCACACCCGCCACGCGGGCCGTGTTCGGCGTGATGCCCGGCGATGTCGGGCGCCCCCTGTCGGACCTGCGGCCCCTCACCGCGGACCCGCTCCTGTTCGAGGATGCGGCAGCGGCGGCACGGGGCGACACGCCGCCGCCGCGTGAGGTCGAAGGCCCCGGCGCCGTGTGGTTCAGCCGGCGGGCGCAGCCCTATCGCGCGCAAGGGGGCGCGGCCGAGGGGGTTGTCGTCACCTACAACGACATCACGGCCCGCCGGGCGGCCAGCGAGGCGCTGGAAGAGGCCACGCGCCGCGCCGAGGAGGCAAACGCCGCCAAGTCCCGCTTCGTGGGCGCCGCAAGCCATGATCTGCGGCAGCCACTGCAGAGCCTGACGCTCCTGCAGAATTTGCTGTCCCGGGCCGTCGAAGGCGAGGAGGCTGGCCGGTTGGTCGCCCTTCTGGCGCCGACACTGGCGTCGATGGCGGGGATCCTGGATGGCATGCTCGATCTCAACCAGATCGAGGCGGGCGCCCTCGTGCCTCGGCCGGCCGATATTGCTGTCGGGCCGCTGCTGTCGGGCCTCGCGGTGGAGTTCGGGCATCTCGCGGCGGCGCGTGGCCTGGCGCTCCGGTCGGTCCCCTGCGGCCTGTTCGTGCGAAGCGACCCTCGGCTGCTGGAACAGATCCTGCGCAACCTGCTGTCCAACGCGCTGAAGTATACGCATGAGGGGCGCGTGCTGCTCGGCTGCCGGCGGCGGGGCGGGGAGCTGTCCATCGAGGTCTGGGACACGGGCATCGGTATTCCCGCGGCCGACCTTCCGCTCGTGTTCGAGGAATACCGCCAGCTCGACAACGCGGCACGGGAACGCACGAAGGGGCTCGGCCTTGGGCTGGCGATCGTGCACCGCCTCGCGGAGTTGCTCGGCCATCCGCTGCGGGTTCGCAGCGAACCGGGCCGCGGCTCCGTCTTTTCGCTCGACGTCACGCTGGCGGCGGCGCAGCAGCCCCTGGAGGAGGCCCCCGTGCCGGCGCCATCGCGGCGCTCGGCGGGCATCCTCGTCGTGGAGGACGATGCCGAGATTCGTGACCTGCTGGGCGTATTGCTGCGTGCGGAGGGTTATGAGGTGTGGGCGGCGGCTGACGGGGCGGAAGCGCTTGCATGGGTCGGCCCGGGCGGGGTTCAGCCTGATCTCCTGCTGACGGACCAGGCTCTGCCGGGGGGGCTGGACGGGCCGAGCCTCGCTGTCGAGCTACGCGGGCAACTGGGCGAGCGCCTGCCCGTGATCCTGCTGACCGCCAACATGGCGGATGTCCTGGACGCACCGGCTCCATGGACGCGGCTCCGCAAGCCGGTCGGCCCCGCCGAGCTGGTCGCGGCGGTGCGCGGGCTGCTCGAGGCGGTGCCTGTCGCCAGGGCAGTGCGCCCCGTCATTGAAGGCGGCATCCATGTCGTGGACGACGATCCGCAGGTGCGCGACGCGCTGCGCCGTGTCCTTGGGGGGGGAGGGCCAGGTGGTCACTGAACATCCGACGGCGGAGGCTTTCCTCACCGCTTACCGCCCAGGCCGGGACGGCTGCCTCGTCCTGGACGCGCGATTGCCGGGGATGAGTGGCCTGGACCTGCTGCGCCGCTTGCGCGCCACGGGCGATGCGACGCCGGTGATCGTGATCACCGGCTCCGGCAATGTGGAGGTGGCGATGGCCGCGATGCGCGCCGGCGCTTCCGACTTCTTCGAGAAGCCGGTTCAGGGGGAGGCGCTGCTGGCCTGCGTCCGTCAGGCGATGGCCCGATCACGGGACGCAGCGGCGTTGACGGTCTGGCGGGAGGCGGCGGCGGCGCGGATTTCGGGGCTGACGCCACGCCAGCGCGAGGTCATGGACCGCGTTCTGGCCGGCGCGCCGAGCAAGAACATCGCCGCCGATATCGGCATCAGCCAGCGGACGGTCGAAGCGCACCGCGCCGAGATCATGCGGCGGACGGGCACACGATCGCTGCCTGAATTGGCGCGCCTGGTGCTTGCCGCAGCACCGCCTGGTTAGAGCGGCAGAATTCCTGGGGGCGGCGCCCTCCGGGGCGCCGAACCGAGCTACTTGCCGTAGGACCGTATGATGGCCGCAAGTATGCCCTGCACTTCCACTCGTTCAGCACCGAAGATCTTCGTTTCGTAGAGCGGATTGCTTGGCTCAAGGGCCACGGAGTTCCCTCTCTTCCTGATTTTCTTCAGGGTCACCTCCGCCTTGTCGACCAGGGCGACCACGATGTCCCCGTTGGTGAAGGTATTCTTGGCGTGAATGATGGCCGTGTCGCCATCGAGAATTCCGGCTCCTGCCATCGAGTCGCCGGTTACCCGGATCGCGTAATGCTGCCCCGTGCCGACCATGAACGAGGGGATATCAATATAATTGTCGGAATTGCTGATTGCTTCGATCGGATTGCCTGCCGCAATATTGCCGAGCAGCGGAATCTTCTTGATGTTGAAGTGGTCAACAAAGATATCGTCCGCCTTCGCCGGGCTGGCGTAGCCCTGAAAAGACGGCGCGGGCTGCTGGTTGCCCTGCGAGGGCACCCGGACGACTTCGAGGGCCCGAGCGCGATGCGCCCGGCGGCGCAAAAATCCACGTTCTTCCAAAGCGGTGATCAGTCGATGAACGCCAGATTTGGATTTCAGATCCAGTCCGTCCTTCATCTCGTCAAATGAGGGCGAAAATCCTGTTGTATCAAGGTGATGCTTGATAAACATCAGCAGCTCGTGCTGTTTGCGTGTAAGCATGACCGGGAAAATCCTTCGGCTGGCCGCGCTCAGGTGCGCGGCGACCTCGCGGTACAAATCAGAAACGATTTTTCTGTTCTACAAGTGTTCCAGGAGCGCGTCAAACGGACTTTTCCGGGTTTCTGCGAGAAACAGCGTGGCTGTTCCGGAGCTGCGTATCACCCTCGCGCCTGGCGGCGAGACGCGAGCGCGACCTCGCTTCGACCGGCCGGTCGCCTTGCAGCCCTGCACTGGTTGTTGGGGGCTTCGGTGTGGTGGTCGGAAACCGGAGAGACTCGGCCCGTGGCTTATGCGGCCGTGAGCAGCCGCCACGGCGTGCCGAATCCCTCCAGAAGAGCGGCCGGCGCTTCGGGCTTCAGCGCGGCGTAGAGCGCCCGGGCAGCACCCTCGACCGGGTGAGGGCGGTGCAGGATCCGGTCGAAGCCCAGTTCGGGCAGCAGATGCGCCATCAACGGCGGGTTGGGGGCCCAGCCAGCAACCATGGCACCATAGGGCATGGGCAGCAGCGTGGCGGTGAGCATGGGGCGGGGCTCATCCAGCGCCGCTTCCAACGTCTCCAGCATCAAGACCTGCCCGGTGACCGTGGCCATGCCGCGCAGTGCCAGGATGGGGTTGAACAGCTGCTCGAAGAAGGCGGTGGCGAGGACAAGATCGAAACGGCCGAACTCCGCCGTCAGCGCGCGCGGGTCCAGCGCCATCGCATGAGCCGCGGCGCCGAGCGTGCGGATCGCCAGGGCCGTGGCGGCCGCCCCTGTCATGTCCCAGGCGAGGTGGTCCGTCACGACAGCGCTCGCCGCCCCGCGCCGCAGCGCGGCCAGGCTGAAATACCCGTTGGCAGCGCCGATCTCTAGCAGGGTCGCCCCTGCAAGCGGCAGCGGGTCGAGCAGGGCGGCCTCCTCCGCCTGGAGTGGTGCTTCGGCCTTCAGGCCGGGCGTGATGAGGTCAGGGCCGAGCCGAATGGATTGCAGCCAGGACAGGCTCGCGATCTCGTCGCGCAGTGCGGCGTTCTCCTCCCCGTTCATGGGCCGAAGTCGCTCATTGCGCCCGGCGCGTCGAGGTCGCGCCATTCGATGCCGAAATTGGCCGCCATGGCTGGTTCTGCGCCTGGCAGGATGGCGGCGAAGATGCCGCGCAGCCGGTTGCCCCCGCTGCGGTAGTAGTGCGGGTGGTCCCGGTAGTAGATGCGGGCGAAACCGAGCTGCCGCAGGAGGTGCAGCATCAGCGGCGGGTTGGGGCCCCACCAGTTGGTGTCATCATTGGCGAGGGTGCGCCCGGGATAGAAGACCATTCCTGGCGCAGCACGGCCCAACCCGTCCTGGTGCGTCTCGACCAGCAGCACCTGCCGCGTCACCGCCCGCATGCGCTGCAGAACGTCAATCGGGTCGAAGAGATGGTAGAAGACCCCCAGGAAGAGGACGAGGTCGAAGGCGCCGAGCGAGGCGTCCATTCGCGTCGGGTCCATTTGCAGCGTCTCGACATCGAGACCGAGCTCGGCCTGGGCCAGCTCGAAGGATTCCAGGCCGCGATAGACGGGATGCGTCCAGGCGAATTCGTCGGTGGCCAGGACGCGTGCGGCCCCGCGGCGCTTGGCGGCAAAGCTGAAGGCACCGTTCCAGGCACCGATATCGAGCACGGACCGGCCGCGCAGGTCGAAAGGGCCGAGCAGCGCCTCTTCTTCGTGGGCGAGCACCGCCTCGCTCTTGGCGCCGGGCGTGACGATGCCTGGGCGCAGCTGCAGGGAATGGAACCAGGTGATCTGGCCGATCCGGGCCAGCAACTCGGCCTCGGACAGGCGCGTGCCGGGCGCTGTCATGCCGCCGCCCCGCTCATGCACCGCCCATATCTGGCTGGGTCGGATGGGTCAGGCTGATCCAGGGCGAGTGGAACCCGGCCAGCAGGCCGTCCGGTGCTTCCGGCAGAAAGGCGGCGTAGAGGCCGCGCGCCGGACCGAGGGTGGGGTGGTTCCGGTACAGGACGCGGTCGAAGCCGAGATCCGTTAGCAGGTGGATCATCAGGGGCGGGTTGGGCGCCCAGCCAAACACCCAGGCGCCTTCCGGCTCGCCGATCGGCAGCATGCGGTTCTGCGCCATCATCAACGGGCGGGCATCATCGAGACCGTCCTGCGCCGTCTCCAGCAGCAGGACGCGCTCGGTCACGCTGCGCATGCCCCGCAGTGCCTGGATCGGGTTGAAGAGCTGGTCGAAGCTGGCGATCGCCATCACGACATGGAAGCTGCCGAAGCGCGCGTTGAGCTCGCGCGGATCGAGCGGCGTCGTCTCGAGCTCTGCGCCCAGCGCGTGCGCCGCCCATTGCGTGGCCGAGAGCGCATCACTTCCCGGCAGGGTCCAGGCGAGGTGGTCGGTCGCCAGGGCGCGTGCGGCGCCGCGCCGCCGCGCTGCGAAGCTGAAGGCGCCGTTGGCCGCACCGATCTCGAGCACATGAGCGCCCTTGAGATTCAGGGGATCGAACAGGGCGCCCTCTTCCGCCTGGAGCTGCGCCTCGGGCTTCAGCCCGGGCGTGAGGAGGTCTGGGCGCAGGCGCAGGCTCTGCAACCAGCGATGACCGCCGATGGCGGCGCGGAGTTCGTCTTCACTCACGGCGAGAGCAGCCCCTCGAGGGCGCCCGGCACATCCAGGTCCAGCCAGTTGTCGTCAAAGCCGCGGATCAGGCTGTCCTCCACCTCGGGCGTGAAGGCGGCGTAGATGCCGCGGGTACGGCCGAGCGTCGGGTGGTCGCGGTAGAAGATCCGCGTGAAGCCGAGCTGCAGGAACAGGCTGAGCATGAGGCTGGGATTGGGCCCCCACCAGTTGGTCGCGTCCTGGTTCAGAATGTCGCTGGGATAGAAGACCATGCCCGGTCGCGCATCGCCGGTCAGGTCCTGGTGCGTTTCGACGAGGAGCACCTGCCGCGTGATGCGCCTGAGACGCACCATCACCTCGATCGGATCATAGAGGTGGTAGAAGACGCCGAGGAACATCACGACGTCGAAAAGGCCGAGCTTCTCGGTGATGTCAGGCGGGTCCACCATCTTCGCCTCGATGTCGAGGCCAAGCTCGGCGCGGGCCAGCTCGAAGGCCTCGCGGCCGCGCCAGAGGGGGTGGTTCCAGATATAGCTGTCCGTCGCCAGAACGCGGGCGGCGCCGCGCCGCTTGGCGGCGAAGCTGAAGGCGCCGTTCCAGGCGCCGATGTCCACCACGCTGCGGCCGGTGAGGTCGAAGGGGCTGAACAGCGCCTCCTCCTCCTGCGCCAGGATCAGCTCGGTCTTGCCGCCGAAGGTCGTGAGGCCGGGGCGCAGCGCGATCGAATGCCACCAATGGAAGGACTGCATGCGGGCAAGCAGTTCGGCATCCGAGAGGCGGGTGGCAGGCAGGGTCATGCTTGCGCAGATACCAGAGCATCGCGGGTTCCGCCATTGACCCTTGGGCTGCCGCCCCGCACCAATGGGGCATGCATGTCCTTGTTCTCGGTGCCGGCGTGACCGGCCTCGCCACCGCCCGGGCCCTGGCCGATGACGGGCATCGCGTGACCGTGGTGGATGCGGAGCCGCGGGTGGGCCAGGGGGCGAGCTTCGCCAATGGCGCACAGCTCTCCTACAGCTACGTGGCGCCCTTCGCGGGCCCGGGAGTCGCCGGGAAGGTGCCGGGCTGGATGCTCGATCCGGATGGCCCGCTGCGCTTCCGCCCGCGCCTAGATCCCGGGCAGTGGAAATGGCTGATCGCCTTCCTCCGCGCCTGCAATCCTGGCACGGCCGAGCTCACGACCCGCCGCCTCCTCCTTCTCAGCTACCTCTCGCGCGACCTGATGCGCGACCTGGCAGCCGAAGCCGGCTTTGACTTCGCCTTCGCCCCTGCCGGCAAGCTCGTGCTGCAGCCCGACGCCGCGGCGATGGCCGGCGCCCGCCGGCAGATGGAGGTCCAGGCCGCCTGGGGCACCGAACAACGCGCCCTCTCCCGCGAGGAGTGCCTGGCGCTGGAGCCGGCGCTGGCGAACATCGCGCACCGGATCGCGGGCGGCATCCACACGGTGAGCGAGGATGCCGGGGATTGCCGGCTGTTCTGCGAGGGGCTGGCCGAGAGCCTCGGGCGCTCCAATGCGGCGGTGACCTTCCGACTGGGCACCCGTGTCACGCAGATCATCCGGGCGGAGGGGCGGGTGCGCGGCGTGGCCACGCCGCAGGGGGTGATCGAGGCCGATGCGGTGGTGCTTGCGCTGGGCGTGGGGGCGCGCGCGCTGGTCCGGCCGCTCGGGCTCGACCTGCCGATCTATCCGCTCAAGGGCTATTCGCTGACCCTGCCCATCCTGCGGGAGGAGGCGGCGCCGCGCATCAGCGTGACCGACAGCGCGGCCAAGCTTGTCTATGCGCGGATCGGCCGGCGCCTTCGGGTGGCGGGGATGGCGGATGTGGTGGGCTACTCGACCGCCTTCGAGGAAAAGCGGCTGACGAGCCTGGTGCGACAGGCCCGCGCCGCCTTCCCCGAGGCGAGCGACTGGCGCGAGCTGAACCCATGGGCTGGCCTGCGGCCCGCGACGCCGACGGGCCTGCCCATCCTCGGCCGGGTGCCGGGGATGGAGGGGCTCTTCCTCAATCTGGGGCAGGGTTCGCTCGGCTTCACCCTGGCCATGGGCAGCGCCGCGGTGCTCGCCGCCGAGATCGCGGGGCGTCCCGCGCCCATTCCGCTGGATGGGTTCCAAATGGGTCCGGTCCCTTGACCCATCGGACCTGCACTGCCAAACACCGCGCGCCCGCATGCGGTGGGCCAGCCTGACCGGGGTGTCCGGTCGCCCACTGGGCTGATTCGAACGAATCACTCCACCAGCGACAAGAGGCCGAACCAAGCCATGCGCGACAAGGGCGAATACCT
>JAESGX010000273.1_pt1 | contig 26408 bp, 18 predicted proteins | sample 9269801 | NCBI WGS metagenome assembly JAESGX01 (sample SAMN16773122, study PRJNA677054) | algae metagenome | isolation source: Pleurocapsa minor GSE-CHR-MK-17-07R and co-occurring heterotrophs from wet... | place: USA: Lower Calf Creek Falls, Grand Staircase Escalante National Monument, UT ... | reverse complement strand
GAGATCGGCAAGCAACTGCTCATCACCCGTGGCGCGCTGACCACCTTCTCCATCGCCAATGACGTGGCGAAGTATTTCGCGATCCTGCCGGCGATCTTCGTGACGACCTATCCGGGTCTCTCGGCGCTGAACGTGATGGGCCTGACCAGCCCGCAAAGCGCCATCCTCTCCGCCGTGATCTTCAACGCGCTGATCATCGTGGCCCTCGTCCCGCTGGCGCTGCGCGGGGTGAGCTACGCGGCACTGGGCGCGGCGGCGCTGCTGCGGCGCAACCTGCTGCTCTACGGGCTGGGTGGCCTGATCGCGCCTTTCATCGGCATCAAGATCATTGACGTGTTGCTCACCATCATCGGAGTTGCCTGAACCATGTTGCGTCCGCTGCTTTCCCTGCTGCTCGGCTTCACCCTGCTGCTGGGCGTCGCGGTGCCGCTCGGCGTCACCGCGCTCGCCAGCCTCACCATGCCCGGGCGGGCCGGCGGCAGCCTGATCCGGCAAGGGGACCGCGTGATCGGCTCGGCCCTGATCGGCCAGCATTTCGAGGGGGATCGGTGGTTCCAGGGCCGCCCCTCCGCCACCGCAGCGGCGCCCTATGACGCGACGTCATCGGCCGCGTCGCAACTCGGCCCGACCAGCGCGGCGCTGCTGGAAGCCGTCACGGCGCGGCTGGCCGGTGCACGCGATGTGCCGGCCGATGCCGCCACGGCCAGCGGCTCGGGCCTCGACCCGCACATCAGTCCCGAGAATGCCGCCGCACAGGTCTCGCGCGTGGCGCAGGCGAGTGGCCTGCCCGTGCCGCGCGTCGCGGCACTGCTGGAGCAGCATGTCGAAGGGCGCGAGATCGGCCTGCTGGGCGAGCGGCGGGTGAATGTGCTGCGGCTCAACCTGGCGCTCGATGCGCTGCGGTGACGCCCGGGGGCGCCGGGATCTCGCCATCGCTGACGCGAGGCGCCCGCTCCGCTATCCTGGGGCCGCATGAGCGCTGGCAACCCTGAACGCCCCGATCCGGACGCGCTGGCCGAACTGGCGACACGGGAGGGCCGTGGCCGGCTGAAGGTCTTCCTCGGCGCCGCACCCGGGGTCGGCAAGACCGTGGAAATGCTGGCGGAGGGCCGACGCCTGCAGGAGGCGGGGCGCGACGTGCTGATCGGCCTGGTCGAGACGCATGGCCGGGCCGAGACCGATTCCGCCATCGGGGCGCTGCCGCGCCTGCCGCTGCGCGCCATCGCCTATCGCGGCCAGGTCCTGCACGAGTTCGACCTGGACGCGGCCCTCGCACGACGCCCCGGCATCCTGCTGCTCGATGAACTCGCCCATGCCAACGCGCCAGGCAGCCGCCACGCCAAGCGCTGGCAGGATATCGAGGAGCTGCGGGGTGCGGGGATCGAGGTCTGGACCACGATGAATGTCCAGCACCTGGAAAGCAGCGCCGAGGCGGTGGCGCGCGTCACCGGCGTGCGGGTGGCCGAAACCGTGCCAGATGCCGTGCTCAAGGGCGCCGACGCGGTCGAGCTGGTGGACATCCCGCCCGCGGAACTCCTCGATCGCATGCGGGCGGGCAAGATCTACCGCCCCGAGCAGGCCGAGCGAGCGCTGCGCGGCTTCTTCAAGGAGGGTGCGCTGGCCGCGCTCCGCGAGCTGGCGCTGCGCCGCACCGCCGACCGGGTGGATGCCGACGTCACCTCCTGGATGCGCCGCAACGCCGTGGCCGGGCCTTGGCCCGTGGGCGACCGGGTGCTGGCGCTGATCCCCGGCGGTGCGGCGGCCGAGCCGGTCTTGCAGCAGGCACGTCGCCTGGCGGATGCCCTGCACGCGCCGCTGCTGGCCCTGCATGTCGAGCAGCCCGGGCAGGAATCGGACCCTGGCCCCGGCATCGCCCTGGCCCAGCAGCTCGGCGCCGAGACCGAGGTGACGACCGCAACCGACCTGCCGGCCGCCATCCTCGCCCATGCCCGCGCGCGGCGGGCTACGCATATCATCCTTGGCCGAGGCGCGCCGCCCTGGTGGCGACGCGCCCTGGGACGAACGTTGATCGCGGCCCTCGCGCGGCGGGCGCCAGAATTCACCGTGCAGGTCGTGCCGAGCCAGGCGGCGGCGCGTGTGGCGCCCGCCCCGCGCCAAACACCGGGCTGGGCCGCCTGGCTTGCCGTGCCGCTGCTGGTGGGGGCGGCGACGCTGGTGTGCGCCGCGCTTGACGGCATCGTGCCCGATGCCGCCTTCGGCATGGTCTATCTGGCCGCCATCGTGGCGATCGCGGCCATCGTCGGGCCGCTGCAAGCGGGTGCGGGCGCGGTGCTGGCCTTCCTCGTCTGGAACTTCCTGTTCCTGCCGCCGCGCTACACGCTGACCATCGCCTCGGCACAGGATGTACTGGGCGCGCTGGTCTTCGGCGCGGTGGCCGCGCTGCTGGCCGGCACGACCGGGCGGCTCGGGCGGAACGTGCGGTCGGCGGCACTTCGGCTGGCGGCGCTGCGGCGGCTGACCGCGCTGTCGCGCCGACTGAACGCCCAGGCTTCGACGGCGGAGCTGCAGATGGCGGTGGTCGAGGAGGCCGCGCGCATCATCGGCGGCCCCGCCTGCCTCCTGCTGCCGCTGGACGAGGCTCTGGCCGCGACCCTGCCCGGACATTTCACGCGCGACGCGGTGCTCCAGGCCGAACCCGTGCTGCGCGCCGCACATCCCGCCGACGCCACGCCAGATGATGGCGCCATGGCCGCCGCGCGCTGGGCCCTGGCCCATGGCCGGCCCGCCGGCCGCGGCACCGCGACGCTGCCGACCAGCGCCTGGCGCTTCCTGCCGCTGACCGCGGTGCGCGAGGGAGAGGCCGTGGCCCTCGGCCTCCTCGGGATCCGGCCCGAGCTCGATACGCCCGACCCCGAAGCCGATCGCGCGATCGAGGCGCTGCTGGACCAGGCGGCGGTGGCGCTGGAACGCGCGCGGCTGGCGGATATCGCGGCCAATGCCAGGGCGCGCGGCCAGACCGAGGCGCTGCGCACCGCGCTCCTGACCAGCCTCGGGCATGATCTGCGCACCCCGCTCACGACCATCCGCGGCGCGGCAGAGACGTTGCGCACCGCGGGCGGGGCGCTCCCGCCGGCGACCCGCGCCGATCTGCTGGCCAGTATCGAGGAGGAGGCGACGCGCCTCGCGCGCTGGATGTCCGCCATCCTCGACATCGTGCGGCTGGAGGCTGGGCAGGTGACGCCTCGGCGCGCGCCGGTGGATGTGGCGCAGGCGCTGGAGGAGGCCGCCGCCCATGCGGAGCAGGCACATCCAGGCCGGCGCATCCTGCGTGACTTGCCAGCCGGTCTCCAGCGCCCGCTCCTGGACCCCGCGCTGCTCGACCGGGTGCTGGAGAATATCCTGGACAATGCATTGAAATACTCACGCCCCGACGGCGCCGTGCGCGTGGCGGCCCTCCGTGAAGGAACAGACATGCTTCTCGTCGTCGAGGATGACGGCCCGGGCATCCCGGCTGACGACCTGCCGCGGATCTTCGATGCGTTCTTCCGGGCCGCGCGCACGGACAGCATTGCCGCCGGCTCGGGCCTCGGGCTGTCCATCTGCCGGGGCCTGGTCAGCGCGATGGGCGGCCGCATCGCGGCGGACAGCCCGATCTCTGCGGGGCGAGGGACGCGCATATCGCTGCGCTTTCCGGCATGACGGCAGCGCGCCTATCGGTCCTGGTGATCGATGACGAACCGCAGATCCACCGCTTCCTCGGGCCCGCGCTGGAGGCGGCCGGCTACGCGGCGCTTCGCGCGGAGACGGCGCGCGAGGGCCTTCGCCTGGCCGCGGCACGCGGCCCCGCCTGCGTCCTGCTCGACCTCGGCCTGCCGGATCTGGATGGGAAGGAGGCGCTGGCGCGGCTGCGGGCCTTCAGCACCGTTCCGGTCATCATCATCAGCGCCCGTGACCGGGAGGCGGAGAAGGTCGCGGCGCTGGATGCCGGGGCCGATGACTATGTGGAGAAGCCGTTCGGGATCGCCGAGCTGCTGGCCCGGCTGCGCGCGGCGACCCGGCGAGCGCTGCTGGTCGAGGCGCCCGCGCCCCTTGTCACGACAGGAGCGTTGCAGGTGGACCTGGAGCGGAGATTGGCACGGGTCGCGGGTGTCGAGCTTTCGCTCACGCCCCGCGAATGGGACCTTCTCTCGGCCCTGGCGCGCGATCTCGGCCGGGTGGTCACGCAGCGCCGCCTGCTGACCGAGGTCTGGGGCCCGGCGCACGCGGAGGACAGCCAGTACCTGCGCGTCTATGTCGGGCAACTCCGGGCGAAGCTGGGCGCGGCGGCAGGCCTGCTTCGGACGGAGGCCGGGGTCGGGTATCGCCTGCTGGAGGAGCAGGAGTGATGGATGGCGGCTGCGGGCGACGCACCGCCATCATCAGCCTCGCCATGAAACAGAGGGGGCCGCGCGTCCGTCCACCCTGCCCAGGCGTTACGCCCACGCGACCAGGCCGCTTCGTCGGTCGCGGAGGGATGCTCCATGACGAACCGACCCAGGCCACGGGACTTTCCAGTCGTATGCGTCGGCGGCTCGGCCGGCGGCCTCGACGCCTATATCCGGCTGCTGACCCATCTGCCCTCGGATATGGGCGTCGCCATTGTCATCGTGAACCACCTCCGCGTGGTGGCTACGCTGCTGCATGAGATTCTGCCCCGGCATACGCAGATGCCGGTGGAACTGATCACGGAGGGGCTCATTCTGGAGCCCGATCACGTCTACATCATTCCCCCGCAGCGGGACCTGCATGTCATCGATGGCGGGTTCCGCCTGGAGCCGATTTCCAAGCCCCGCGGCTGGCCCGACGTCATCACGGTGTTCCTGCGGTCGCTGACCGACAACTGGGATGGCCAGCTCATCGCCGTCATCGTCTCCGGCTTCGACGGAGACGGTGCGGCAGCGCTTTGCGGGATCAAGGATGCGGGCGGGATCACCATCGCACAGAAGCCCCAGACAGCGACGCAGCCGGACATGCCGGAAAGCGCCATTTCCAGCGGGTGCATCGACCATGTGCTCTCGCCGGAGGACATCGCGCTGGCCATCATACGGATCGCACGGCAGCGCGCAGCGTGAGCTGACGGAGCAGCTGGCCGCTCGGCAGGGAGCCATCCCGGCAGGAGGTCTTTGGCCGCCATCACCCTGGAACGCCCGGCCCCACCATCGGCTGCGGGATGATCGCGAGGATGGCCGCGAGGGCGCGCACCCCGCGTCCGGATTACGTTTCAACCATGCCCCTCCGTCTCGCGGTCTCGGGCGTTGAAGTGACGCAAGGACGCCGGCCACCAGCCTCGGTGACGTGGGGTGCGTGGCGTGGCGACACCGGCCGGCCGGGCAACTGCCCGCGCCCGCAGCCATACACGATGAGGTCACCATGACGATCCAGGACATTGGCCCAAAGCCGCAATCCTTCGACATCGAGAACGCGACGAAGGACAACACGGAATATCGTGCCGTCGCCTGGAGCGGCCGGTATCTGCAGGTGACGCTGATGTCGATCCCCGTGGGCGGCGATATCGGCCTCGAGGCGCATCCCGAGACGGACCAGTTCCTGCGCCTCGATGCGGGCCACGGCCATGTTCAGATGGGGCCCGCGAAGGACGACATGCCCTTCGAGAAGGATGTTTCGGATGGCTGGTGCGTTCTGGTGCCGGCCGGCACTTGGCACAATATCACCAACATCGGCACGACACCGATGCAGGTCTATGCCATCTATGCGCCCGCCCACCACAAGCCCGGCAAGGTCCATGCGACGGCGGCGGCGGCAGAGGCCGACCAGGACGACGAACCGGCGGAGTGGTCGGTTCAAGGGAGTGCCGCGCCCGACCGACACGGTTGACGGCGCTCCGCCTCCCTTTTGATGTTCCGGCCGCGCGGCGTGGCGAGGGCGGCGGCGCGTCACGTCGCCGACCACCAAGCCATTTCAGGCGGAAACACAGGAGCTGCGGGACACCCCGGCCTCCGGTCAGGAGGAGCGGGCCGGCAGCTATGTCCACCGTGGCCTGGGGCGCGGGCCGGCCTTCCAGGTTGCCGACCACTGATGGGCAAGGACGCGCTGTGCCCGCGATGAACTGGGGATGTCCGGAACCGTCATGGCGCGGCCATGCTTGCGGCGATGGTCGTCGTCAGCCCCTGCCGGTGACGGTCAGGCCGCATCTCCGGCCATGCCCGAAGCGTGGATGAACGCAGCACGGCGGGTGCCAGGCCGCGCGGAGGCGTTGGCTCACCCGCACCGCACCGACATGCCGCCATCCACCACCAGCTCCGTCCCCGTGATGAAGCGCGCTTCCGGCGAGGCAAGGAAGAGCACGGCATTCGCCGTGTCCCGCCCGTCACCGGCGAAGCCCATGGGGATGCGCGACAGCCGTTGCGCCACCAGCGCCTGCACATCGCCGCCCGAGCGCTGGCCGGCCAGCCGGACTTCGACCATGGGCGTGTGCATCTGGCCCGGCACCACCGTGTTCACGCGGATGCCCTTGGCCGCATATTGCACGGCGACCACGCGCGAGAGCTGGATCACGCCCGCCTTGGACGCCGCATAGGCGACCTGCGCCGCGCCGGTCCAGCGGATGCCGGAGGTGGAGGCCATGTTCACCACCGCGCCGCCGCCCTGCGCCTCCATGATGGGCAGGACGTGCTTGAGCATTAGGAAGACGCTCTTGAGATTGGTGTCGATCTGAAGGTCCCACACCTCCTCGGCCATCTCGACCGGCCCGCCGGCCGCCGAGCCGCCGACATTGTTCACGAGCACATCGATGCGTTCATGCTTGGCGACGACGGCGCGGACCGTCTCGGCAATCGCCGCCGCATCGGTCACGTCCAGCGTCAGCGGCTCGAAGCGCCCGCCGGCCGCGGCGATGCGCTCGGCGGTTTCGGTCATGGAATCCGCGTTGCGGTCCAGGCCGATCACGGTCGCCCCCTCCTGCGCCAGGCCGATGGCGATGGCGCGCCCATTGCCCCAGCCGGGGCCGACGCAGCCCGCGCCCGTCACCACGGCGATCTTGCCGGCAAATCGTTCCGTCATCCTGCGTCTCCATCCCCTGCTGGCCACGTCCCGCGACCTATCCGCACTATGCAAGCATCTTCCATCAGCCGGAAGAGTGGCTATAGGATCGGGTTGGAGGAGACCGGAACCACAACCCGTCCGCAGGACCTGATCCGCGCGGCGCCCGGTCCAGAAGGAAGGACAACGCCCATGCCCCGCTTGCACCTGCCCCCCGAAGATGAACTGACAGAGGCGCAGAAGGCCAGCGTGGCGGAAGCCGTGGCCGGCATCCGTGGCCGCGTGCCCGCGCCCATGATCGCCTGGCTGCGCAACCCGGTGCTGGCCAGCCGCGGGCAGAAGCTGGGCGAGTTGCTGCGCTTCGAGACGACGCTGGAGCCGCGCCTTTCGGAACTCGCGATCCTGGTCTGCGCCCGACACTGGACGTCGCACCATGAATGGACCGCCCATAAGCGCGAGGCGCTGAAGGCGGGCCTCGACCCAGCGGTGATCGCCGATATCGCCGCCCGACGCGCACCCAGGCTGAACGACCCGCGCGAGCAGGCGGTCTTCGACGTCTCGCAGACCCTGCTCGCCACGGGGCGGGTGCCGCAGCCGCTCTATGCGGCCGGCATCGCCGCCCTGGGCGAACGCGGCATGGTCGAGCTGGTGGGCATCCTCGGCTATTATTGCCTGGTCGCGCTGACCCTCAACACCTTCGAACTCGGCCTGCCCGGCAGCATCGCGCCCGAGCTGGCGGACCCGGAATTCGCCGCATGAACACCGCCACGCACCAGCATCAGATTCCCGTCCGCGAGGATTGGCTCGCCACCCAGAGCGAGGCGGCGCTCGATCCCGCGCAGCCGATCATCGACCCGCATCATCACCTCTGGGACCAGCCGGGCTGGCGCTACCTGCTGGATGAATTGCTGGCCGATTTGCGCACGGGGCATGACGTGCGCGCGACGGTCTATGTGCAATCCGCGCGCTCCATGCTGCGCGCCGATGGGCCGCCCGAGATGCGCGCGGTGGGCGAGACGGAATTCGCCAATGGCGTCGGCGCCATGTGCGCGAGCGGCGCCTATGGCGCGGTGCGCGCCTGCGCCGGCATCGTCGCCGCCGCGGATCTGCGCCTGGGCGAGGCGGTGCGCCCGGTATTGGAGGCGCATCTGCGGGCCGGCGGCGAGCGCTTCCGCGGCGTCCGCCACACCGCGACCTGGGACCCCGATCCGGCGATGCTGAACCCGGCCTACAGCCCGCCTGAGGACATGCTGGACAGCCCGGCTTTCCGCGCCGGCATCGCGGAGCTCGGCAAGCTCGGCCTGACCTTCGATGCCTGGATCTACTTCCACCAGATCCCCCGCCTGACGGCGCTGGCGCGCGCCTTCCCCGAGGTGCCGATCGTGCTCGACCATTGCGGCGGCATCCTCGGCATCGGGCGCTATGCCGGCCAGCGCGACGAGGTCTTCGCGACCTGGTCCGCCAACATGCGCGAATTGGCGACCTGCCCGAATGTCATGGTGAAGCTCGGCGGCCTCGGCATGCGGCTGCCCGGCTTCGGCTTCGAAACGCGCGCGCGCGCGCCCAGTTCGGCCGAGCTGGCCGAGGTCTGGGGCCCCTGGATGAAAACCTGCATCGAGATCTTCGGCGCGGCGCGCTGCATGTTCGAAAGCAACTTCCCCGTGGACAAGGGCGGCTTTGCCTATGCCATCGGCTGGAACGCGATGAAGCGCATCGCCGCCGGCGCGAGCGCCACGGAGAAGACCGAACTGTTCTGGCGCAGCGCCGCGCGCTTCTACCGCCTGCCCGATATCGCCTGAGACCAATCATCCTGGGAGGAAGACGCCATGAGGCGCACCATCATCACCGCGCTGCTCGGCGCGCTCATCGCCTTGCCGAGCCAGGCGCAGGAGGGTTTTCCCTCGCGTCCCATCCGCCTGATCGTCCCCTTCGCGGCAGGCGGTCCCAGCGACATCGTGGCGCGCATCATCGCCCCACACATGCAGCAGGCGCTGGGCCAGCCCGTGGTGGTGGACAACCGCCCCGGCGCCGGCGGCGTGACCGGGGTGGATGCCATCGCGAAGGCCACGCCGGATGGCTACAGCTTCGGCATCGGCAGCGCGGGCGCGCTGGCCATCTCGCCCAGCCTGGGGCGGGGCACGCCCTATGACCCGCTGCGCGACTTCGCGCCGATCACGCTCGGCGTGCTGGTGCCGGAACCGGTGGTGGTGCCGGCCGCCTCGCGCCATCGCACGCTGCAGGATCTCATCGCCGATGCGCGGGCGCGGCCGGGCGCGCTGAACTTCGGCTCCACCGGCAATGGCTCCATGCCGCATCTGGCGGCCGAGCAGCTGAAGGCGGCGGCGGGGCTGGACCTCGTGCAGATCGCCTATAACAGCGGCGGACAGCTCGCCACCGCGATCCTCCGCAATGAGGTGCAGCTCGGCTTCGCGGACCTGCCGGTGCTCCTGCCGCAGATCCAGGCCGGAACCCTGCGCGCGCTGGCCGTGGGCACGCCGGAACGGCTCAGCTGGATCCCCGATGTGCCGACCTTCCGCGAACTGGGACTGCCTTCGGTGGATGCGAGCAACTGGCACGGCTTCGTGGCCCCCGCGCGCATCCAGCCGGTGGCGCTGGAGGCGCTGCGCCGCGCGGCCATCGGCGCGCTTCAGGACCCGGAGGTGCGGCGACGGCTGAATGAGCAGGGCGCCATCCCCGGCGGGAACAATCCGGAGGAATTCGGCGCCTTCCTGCGCAGCGAGAATGCGAAATGGGGCGAGGTCATCCGGCGGAACAACATCCGCCCGGATTGATCGGCGCGCGTCAGATCGCCTTGGCCGCGCGCAGCCCGGCGATCTCGTCATCGCTGTAGCCGAGATCGCGCAGCACCGCCTCGGTGTCGGCGCCGACCTGGCGCGGCGCCCGCTCCACGCTCGGCCCGCCATGGCGCAGGCGGAAGGGGGCGACGGGGACCGTGAAGGCGCGGTCCAGCCCTTCCGCGGGCGCGTGGCGGTGCAGCACGGCGCGTGAGGCGAGATGCGGGTCCGCCAGCGTCTCCTCCATCCGCCGGATGCGGCCGCAGGGCACGCGGTGCGATTGCAGGAAGGCTTCCCAGTCATCCGCCTTGCGCGTCGCGATGATGGCGGCGAGCGTCGCGGCCTCCACCGCATGCGCGTCCAGCCGCTCGCTGTTGGTGCGCTTCACCATCTCGGGCCGGCCGAGGGCCAGCCAGAGCCGGCGCTGCTGCCGCAGGTTGGAGGCCGCGACCATGAAGGGAGCGTCCTCCGCCTGGTAGCAACCGATGGTCGCGAAGGGGAAGCTGTTGCCATGCGGCTCGGGATGCGCCCCGTTCCAGCCATGCGCCGTGATGTGCGAGCCGGCCAAGGTCAGCGCCACGTCGAGCATGGCCAGATCAATATGCTGGCCCTGCCCGGTGCGCTCGCGCTGGAACAGGGCGGCGGCGATGGCGAAGGCGCCGCTGGTGCCGGTCGCGTAATCCACCACGGGCGCCCCGCATTTGAGGGGCGCGACCTCCTTGGTGCCGGTCATCGCCATCATGCCGGACATGGCCTGCAGGATATTGTCATAGCCCGTCTGCTCGCCGCGCGGCCCGCCATGCCCGAAGGCCGAGATGGAACAATAGATCAGCCGAGGGTTGAGGGCGGATAGCGCCTCATACCCCAGGCCCAGCGCGTCGAAGGCGCCGGGGCGGTAGTTCTCGAGGAAGACATCCGCGCCGGCCGCGAGACGCCGCATCGCCTCCACGCCGCCCGGGGTCTTCAGGTTCAGGGTGATGGCGCGCTTGTTCGACGCCTGGGTCAGGAAGGCCGTGCCCATCCGCGCTTCGCTCAGGCGGCGATCGGAGCCCTGCATGCGCGCCTGATCCGGCTCGTCCGGCGATTCCACCTTGATCACATCGGCGCCGAGCACGGCCAGCTGATAGGCCGCGAAGGGGCCGGCCAGCACATGCGTGGTGTCGATGACGCGCAGGCCGGCGAAGGGGCGGGCGTCGGTCATGGGGTGATGTTGGCGGCGCGAACCACCGGGCCCCAGAAGGCGAAGTCACGTTCCACCACGGCATCCATCTCCTCAGGGGTCGAGGCGCGGGGATCCACGCCGAGCGCCAGGAAGCGGGCCTGCAGCGCCTCATCGGCCAGGGCCTCGCGGATGGCGGCGTTGAAGCGCGCGATCACCGGCGCCGGTGTCCCGCGCGGGACGAAGACGGCGGCCCAGGAGGGGACGATAACGCCGGCCAGCCCAACCTCCTCCATGGTCGGGATGTCGGGCTGGAGGGCGCTGCGGCGGGGCTCGGTGAGGCCCAGGATGCGCAAGGCGCCGGCCTGCGCCTGGGGCAGGATGGTCGGCAGGTTCAGGAAGGCCATGGTCGTCTCGCCGGCCAGCAGCGCCGCCAGCGCCGGGCCGCCGCCACGATAGGGCACATGGGTGATGTCCACGCCGGCCCGCTGGGCGAAGACCTCGCCCGCCAGATGATGCGTGCTGCCCACGCCGGAGGAGGCGAAGCTGTGCCGGCCGGGCTCGCGCCGCAGCAGCACGAGCAGTTGCTCGAGATTCGCGATGCCGAGGCGCGTGGGCACGGCCAGCACCAGCGGCACTTCGGTGAGCGCCGAGACAGCCTGCAGCGTCTCGCGCGGAGTGCCGCCCTGCATGCGCGCCACATGCGGATAGATCACGTGATTGCTCGCGGCGGAGACGAGGGCGGTGTAGCCGTCGGCCGGCGCGCGCGCGACCTGCTGCGTGCCGATGGATCCCCCTCCCCCGCTGCGGTTCTCCACGATGAAGCTCTGGCCCAGCAAGGATTGCAGCCGGGGCGCCAGCAGGCGGGCGGAAATGTCGTTGGAGCCGCCGGGCGCGAAGGGCACCACGAGGGTGACGGCGCGGTCCGGCCAGCGCCCTTGCGCATGGGCGGCTGCCGTGACGGGCAAGAGCGCGGCCGCGCACAGGGCACGACGCCGGGTCAATGGAGACATGTTTCCTCGCGCCTTTTCCTGGCCAGCCGCGGTTCCGTGCCGCGTCCCCGGAAGATGCGGATCGGGCTGTCTTCCGTCAAGCGGAAGTTCACTCCATCAGATGAAACTAAAGCGTCGCCGTCAGATCGCCTCGGGCGCGGTGCCGTCCAGCAGGCGGCGGGTGTCGCCGCCCAGCTCGCGGGTCACCTGGACCGCCTCGCGCATGGTCAGGCGCCGGCACAGCGCCTCCATCTCCGGCGTGAAGCGATAGAGCGGCACCGAGACCCCGATGGAGCCGGCGACCATGCCCGCGGCGTCCAGCACCGGCGCCGCGATGGCGGCCAGGTCGGGATGGCGCTCCGCGCGTGTCACCACGGGAAGCTTCGGCGGGGCCGTGCCCTCCTCGAGCGCGATCAGCGCGCGGCCATGCGCGCCATGGCCGAGTGGAAACACTTCGCCCACCGGGGCATAGGCCCGGACCAGCTGTGGCGAGTCGAGGCGATAAAGGCAGCGCCGCTGGTCACCATCCCGCACGAAGAAGACGGCGCTCTCATCGCTTTCCGCGCGCAGCCGCTCCAGCGCCGGGAGGACATGGTTTTCCAGCCGCAGCGAGCGCCGGAAGCGCTCCCCCAGCAGCAGCAGCGTGGCGCCCAGCAGGTAGCCGCCGGAGGGAAGGCGCTGCACGAAGCCGGGCGCCTCCAGCGTCTGGAGCAGGCGCAGCGCCGTCGTCATGTTCAGGCCGACCCGGCGCGAGAGTTCGGCGAGGCCGAGCGGCCCGTCCTCGTCCCGGAAGGCGCCGAGCAGGGCGAGAGCACGGTCCACCGCCCGCACGCCGCCGTCGATCAGCACGGGCCGCTCTGCGGGTTCGGCGGATCGTGGCTTCGCGGGCTTGCGGGTCGGCGTGCGGCTCAAGGCAGGTGTTTCCTGGGGCTGGATTCGGTCAGGTGCTGCTGGCGTAGCATGAAAGCGCGGGCGGGCATCGGCGGGACGTGTCAGCCCTCCGCGCCATCCCGGGCGGCCTCCTGCACCAACCAATCGGCGAAGACGCGCAGCGGCGGGCTGATCCGGCCCTGCGGAAGCACCAGCCAATAGCCGTCTCCCGCCATGGCCGGCGCATCGGACAGCGCCAGGAGGCGCCCCGCGCGCAACTCCTCCCGCACGAAGCCGGGCGAGCAGATCACCACCCCCAGCCCTTCGAGCGCGGCCTGGATGGCCAATGTCGTGCTTTCGAAGAGCAGCGGCACGGGGGTGCCAGGCAGGCCCGCATGCCGGTGCCAGATCGCCCAGTCCTGGGCGCGCACCTTGCTGCCGAGCAAGCGCGCCCCTGGCGGGCCGCCGAGACCCCCCGGCAAGGACGCGACCAGGCCCGGCGCGGCGAAGGGCGCGATCGTCACCGGCTGGAGCGGCAGCAGCGTGGCCGAAGCGCGTGTCTCCAGCGGCGCGGTCCTGACCGCCGCATCCACGCCTTCGCGGGCGAGGTCCACCGGCGCTGTGGAGGTGGTCACCTCCACGTCGATGCTGGGATGGATGCGCTTGAAATCAGCCAGGCGCGGGATCAGCCAGCGAAGGGCCCAGGTGGTGTAGGCGCGGATGCGCAAGGGCGCGGTTTGCGCCTGCAAGCCCCGCGCGGCGGCCTCGATCTGCGCGAATCCCCCGCGCAGCGCCTCGGCGAAGTGCTGGCCCTGTTCGGTCAGGCGCAGCGCATTGGGGCCGCGGCGCACCAGGGGGCAGCCCAGCTCCTTCTCCAATTCGCGCAGCCGCCGGCTGACCGCCGGTGCCGTGACCCGAAGGGTGGCCGCCGCCGCCGCGACGCTGCCGGTCTCGGCAATCAGATGGAAGGCCCAGAGGTTCTGGAGGCTGGGGACGCGTTGGGTCATGGGTCAGCATAACACCAGCTTGGGGTAGGCCGAGAAACTCTGCGGCTTCTCGCGCCGCCCGGATCATGGGAGCCCTGCCGCGCCAAGACCGCTCGACGCGGCCAGACAGAGGAAACCCCAACATGAAGCGACGAACAGCGCTGACGCTGGCCACCGCCTGGGCGCTCGGCGCGCCGCGTCTGGCCCGCGCCCAGGCCGCCAGCTTTCCCGACCGGCCGCTCCGCCTCATCATTCCCTTCGCCGCGGGCGGCAGCAACGACATCGTGGGCCGCCTGATCGCTGACCGCATGGCCGCGCGCCTCGGCCGCCCGATCGTGATCGAGAATCGCGGCGGCGCCGGCGGGCTGATTGGGAATGACGCGGTGGCGAAGGCGCCCGCCGATGGCACCACCATGCTGCTGGCCGGCAGCGGCAGCTTCCTCATCTCCTCGCTGGTGCAGCCACGACTGCCGTATGACCCCGAGCGCGACTTCGCGCCCATAGGCCTGATCGGCGCGGCGCCCAATGTCATCGTGGTGCATCCCTCCATGGCGGCGCAGACGCTGGGCGACCTCCAGCGCGTCGCGCGTGCCTCGCGGCGTCCGCTGCGCTACGGCACGCCGGGCGTCGGCACCACGGGGCATGCGCTGGGCGCCATGATCGGCGTCGTCCTCGGTGTCGAGCTCGACGCGGTGCATTACCGGGGCACCGGCCCCTCGATGACGGATGCGCTGGCCGGGCGCATCGACATCCTGACCAATGCCTCGGCGCCGCTCCAGCCGCATATCGAGGCGGGCCGGCTGCGTGCGATCGCCGTTGCCGGGCGCACCCGCAGCGCGGCCCTGCCGCAGATCCCGACCAGCCTGGAGCAGGGCTTCCCCGAGCTCGATTCCGCCACCTGGTATGCCCTCCTCATCACCGCCGGCGCGCCGCCCGAGCGCATCGCCGCCTTGCATCACGCCCTGAACGAGGTGCTGGCGGACCCGGAGGTGCGCCACCGCCTGATGGAGCACGGCGTGGATGACATCACGCCGAGCCCCGAGCCCGCCGACCTCACCCGCTTTCTCACGGAAGAGCGCGCCCGCTGGCGCCGCATCGTGGAACGCGCCCAACTGCGCATCGAATAAGGAACCGAGATCATGACCGACGAAGCCCCCATCCTGCTCACCCGCGCCGATGGCATCGCCACCCTTCGGATCAACCGCCCGGCGCGCCGCAACGCGATCGACGACGCCACGCGCGGCCTGATGATCGAGGCGCTGGAAAATGCCGCGACCGACCCGGCCATCCGCGCGCTCATCGTCACCGGCACGGGCAGCGCCTTCTGCGCCGGCGGCGATGTCAGCGGCATGCAGCAGCGCCTGTCGGCGCCGCAGGAGGAGATCGCCTTCAACGGCTGGCGCCGGCAGGCGCGCACGCATCGCGCCGTCGCGCTGCTGCACAATTTCCCGAAGCCCACCATCGCCGCCGTGAACGGCGCCGCCGCCGGGCTCGGCTGTGACGTGGCGCTGTGCTGCGACTTCGTCGTGGCGGCCGAGAGTGCGCATTTCACCATGAGCTTCGTCACCCGCGGCCTCATCCCCGATGGCGGCGGCATGTATTTCCTGCCCCGGCGCGTGGGCCTGGCCCGCGCCAAGGAGCTGGTCTTCAGCGGCCGCCGCGTCGGCGCGGCCGAGGCGCTCGGCCTCTCCATGATCGAGCGCGTGCTGCCCGATGCCGAGCTGCTCAACGGCTGCGAGGCCTGGGCACGGGAGCTTTCGGCGGGCTCGCCCGTGGCGCTGTCGCTCGCGAAATCCGTGATGGACCGCTCGCTTGAGATGAGCTTCGAGGATGTGCTGGCCGAGGGCTCCAAGGCCCAAGCCATCTGCTACACCTCGGGCGAGCATCGCGCCTCGGTCGCGGCCTTCCTGGCGAAGACCGGGCGATGAGCGCGCTCGCTGGCCTGCTGCGGCCGAAGAGCGTCGCCATCATCGGCGCCTCGGCCGATCCGACGAAGATGACCGGCCGTCCCATCGGCTACCTGCAGCGCCATGGCTTCGGCGGCGAGATCTGGCCGGTCAATCCGCGCGCCGAGACCATCGCGGGCCTGCCCTGCTTCCCCGATGTCGCGGCGTTGCCCGGCGCACCCGACGCCGCCATCGTGCTGCTCGGCCCCGATCGCGCCGAGGCTGCGGTGCGGGACCTGGCGCTGCGCGGCTGCCAGGCCGCGATCGTGCTGGCCAGCGGCTATGGCGAGGCGAATGCCGAAGGTGCGCGCCGGCAGGAGGCGCTGAAGCAGGCCGCCGGCCCGATGCGCCTGCTGGGCCCCAACACCATCGGCCTGGTCAACCTCACCGATGGCATCATGCTCTCCGCCACCGGCGCGCTGGAAGTGGGCGAGTTGCCGTCCGGGCGCATCTCCGTCGTGTCGCAAAGCGGCGGCATCCTGGGCGCGCTGCTCTCGCGCGCGGCGGATCGCGGCATTGGCTTCGCCAAGCTGGTCTCCACCGGCAATGAGGCGGACCTCGACAGCACCGACCTGATCGCGGAACTGCTGGAGGATCCGGCGACCGACGTGATCGCGGTCTATATGGAAGGGCTGCGCCGGCCGGAGGCCTTCCGGCAGGCCGCGCGCCGCGCCGCCGAACTCGGCAAGCCCATCGTGGTCTATAAGGTGGGCCGCTCGGAATCCGGGGCGCGGGCGGCGACGTCGCACACCGGCGCCATGGCCGGCGCGGACCGCGTCTATGACGCGATGTTCCGCCAATATGGCGTGATCCGCGCGGAGAGCTTCACCGACCTGCTGGACATCCCGGCCGCACTGGTGACGGGGCGGCGCATGGCGGGCCAACGCGTCGCCATCCTGACCTCCACCGGCGGCGCGGGCACGCTTCTCGCCGACAACTGCGGGCTCGCCGGCATCGACGTCGCCGCCCCTGATGCCGTCACGACCGAGCGCCTGGCGACCCTGCTGGACGAGGACCAGGCGACGGTCGGCCGCAACCCGGTGGATGTGACCCTGGCGGGGCTGCGGCCCGACCTGTTTCGTGGCGCCATCAGCGCGCTGCTGGAAAGCCCGGGCTATGACGCCGTGGTGGTCGTCATCGGCTCCTCTGCGCTGGCCGCGCCGGACCTCGTCGCGGGGGCGATCGTCGAGTGCCAGGCGCGAAGCGACAAGCCGGTCCTCGCCTATATCAGCCCGCATGCGCCGCATCTGGTGCGGCTGCTGAACGGACAGGGCATCGCGGCCTTTGCCACACCGGAGAGCTGCGCCTCGGTGCTGCGGGCGTTGCAAAGCCGCGCCGTGCCGCCCGCGCCGGACGCCCAGCTCACCGACCCCGGCGTGCTGGCGGGCCTTCCCGCGGGCAACCTGAATGAGGCGGAGAGCAAGGCCGTGTTCGCCCGCTTCGGCGTGCCGGTGACGCGCGAGGGTGTCGCCGCGGATGCGACCGAAGCCGAAGCGGCGGCGCGCGCGCTGGGCGGCGAGGTGGTGTTGAAGATCCTCTCGCGCGCCATAGCGCACAAGAGCGAGCTGGGCGGCGTGAAGCTCGGCCTCGCGGCCCACCAGGTACCTGCGGCCTGCGCCGAAATGCTCGCCCGGCTGCGCGCGGCCGGGGCGCCCGCGCCCGAGGGATTCCTGGTGCAGGAGCGGGTGCGGGGCGGCGTCGAGATGATCCTGGGCTTCCACTGCGACCCGCAGCTCGGGCCGGTGCTGCTGCTGGGCGCCGGCGGCGTGGCGGCCGAGCTCTTTCAGGACACGGCGCTGCGCCTGCTGCCCATCACCCGCGTTGATGCGGAAGCGATGCTGGAGGAATTGAAGGCCGTCCGGCTGCTGCGCGGCTGGCGCGGCGCGCCACCGGCCGACCGGACCGCGCTGGTGGACGCGATCCTGGCCTTCGCCGCGATGGCCGCCGCCGCGGGTGAGCGGCTCGTCGAGGCGGAGATCAACCCGCTCTTCGTGCTGCCGGAGGGCGAGGGCGTTTGCGCGGTGGACGGGCTGGTGGTGCTGCGATGAATCCGGCGCCCATCCTGGCCGGACACCGGGCAGACCCGCGCGACCGGCCATGCGGCGACCCTCGCGGATGTCGTCGGCTTGCGAAGATCCCTTGTCGCGCCGCCGGGCGCCGTCCCGCAGGATGGACATCCACGACAGCGACCGTCGCCTTCCGCGTCTGGCCTCCCACCGTGAGCATGCATCCTACCACCCTATCACCACGCAAAAGTTAATCCTTGAAACCAGTGTAGGGCGACGCCTACGCTCAACCCTGGGTTGAGGGAGCGTTATCGCGTGGGTCTGCAGGGGCCTGATCTCGTCATGGCTGGACTTGGCCTGCTGGGCGATGCGCCTGCCGTGGCCGAGCAGCCCCCTTGCGTGGATGGGGTCCATCTCCGCTGGAGCGTGCCGCGGGACAAGGCCTTCCCCTGGCACGGCTTCTTCCTGTTCCGCCGGCCCTCCCAGCGCGAATTCCGCCAGGACTGCGTGGGGCCCCGACTGAAAGCGGGCGAGGACCGGGCGGGCGCGACCGAAGCCATCATCGGCGGTGGCGCCTTCTCCAGCGACGCGCCGCTCGTCTTCACGACCGTGCCCGGTACCGGCGAGGCCGGCCTCGATCTGCGCCTGCGCCCGTGGCTGCGCTTCGACCTGCCGCCAACACGGGCGGTGCACCGCTTCCGCGTCACCATCGCCATCCTCCCGGCGCGCGAGGAACGGCGCTGCATCGACTTCGCCGATCTGCGCGAACTGATCCGCCTGCCGCTTGAGCGCCGTGGCGCGACGCTCTCGGCACCGGGCCGCCGCGCCGCGGTGACGCGCGCGGAGCGAGACGAGCTGAAGATCCTCAGTGTGGACGGCATGCTGGACATCGCGCTGCAGGAGCCGGCGGACTGGGTGGAGATCGAACTGCCCGCCGGGCTGGAGGACGTCAGCCTCCAGGCGCTCGATGCGTCGGGCGCGCGGCTGCGCGTCAAGCCGCGGCAGGAGAAGGAGGAAGACGGCAAGCTCCGTCTGCGGCTCGCCGCATCGGGGATCGCACGCCTGAAGCTCGCGCGGCGGGATGGGCTGATCGCCATCAGCCGGTTCTGCTTCGGTACGGGTGGTGGACGCGAACGCGCCATCCGCGTGGAGGGGCTGGACCGCCGCCCGGGTGGCTATCTGGCCGATGACGCCCTCGTCGCCTCGGCCATGGCGCGTGGGCGTCCCGGCGAGACCGTCTCCGTGGAATTGCACGCGGACCGGATGACGGGCCTGCGCATCGGCGGTGGCGAAGCCGTGCTCACCGATATCTGCTGGAGCGAGGTGGCCGCCGATGCGGCGAAGGGCTGGGAGCCGGTGCCCGGCTGCCCCCAGCCCCTCGCGCTTCCGGTGCGGCACCCCGACTACCCCGCCTGGACCGGACCGGTGGACCTGCCGACCGCGGAGGCAGAGGGCCTCGGGCGTGTCTTCTACGGCCCCGCCGCCGATTGGGCGGGCGGCCCCTTCGCCGAACTGCATGACATGGCCGGCGCCCTGGTGCAGGGCGGGCCTGCCGCGGGGGCGATGGATGCGCCGGGCCGCGCCAGCCCCCCCATCGCCGGCACAGGGGCGCCGGGCGAGCCGAAGACGCCCAGCCTGCCCAGCCTGCATCCACTCGACCTGATGATGCTGGGCGCCGTGCATCGCCCGATCGCAGAGCTGCTTGGCCTGTCCTGGACGGATCAGGCGGCGCGGCCCGGCGAGCGATGGGATTACCTGGTGGTGGCCGATCACGCCGGCGTTTCCGGCGGCGACCCGTTCAGGCTGCTGAAGCACCTGGCGAATGCCGGCTTCGATGCCGGGACCGATGGTTGGATCGTCTTCCGGCAGGAGGTCGCGCCCCGCGCACCCTTCACCGCGCCGGAGGACGTGGTGGCGCAGACGCTGCCCGGCGGGCCGATGCGCACGAGCACGGGGGGCCTTGCCATGGTGGCGGGCAGCGCGGGGCTCACCTGGCCGCGCGCCGCATCCTCCGGCTGGCTCGATCCCGGCAGTGCGGTGGCGCATCACGTCTATCGCGGGGGCGCCGGCGCCGGCACGAACCCCGCCATGCCGGCCGAGGCCACCGATTGGCTTACGCGCAAGCGCCCGGTTCTCTGGTCGCAGCCGATGACGCCGCCGGTGACTTCGCCGCCGCGCCCGCCCGGCTGGCCACCGACCGACCCCGCCTTCCTCGATCTTCGCCTGGCCGAGGGCTGGTATGCCTATCAGGTCGTGGCGGTGGACATCTTCGGCCGCTTCAGCCCGAAAAGCGCCTTCGCCGCCTGGTGGCAATGGGCGCCGGAGCCCGTGCCGCGCCCCTGGTATTATCAGGGCAGCAACGCCGCGGCGCAGCTTCATCCGGGTGCGGTCCGCATCCTCAGCGATATGCCGCCCCCCGCGCCGCTGGCGCTGGAAGCCTATGCGCTCGATCCGAAGGACCAGCTGCTGGTGCAGGACGCCGCCTACGCGGCCTGGCGCGCCAGCCTGGGCGCGGGCGGCGCCGATCTGGTCGGGCTGCGGGTGCGCTGGCGCTGGTCGCCGGAGCAGCAGGCACGCGCGCCCAATGTCACGGAATTCCGCCTCTACTGGTCGCCCGGCAGCCAGCAGCCGGCGAATTGGGGCAGCGCCGCCGCCTGGCCGACGCGCTTCGCGCTCTGTCCCTCCGGTGCGAACGTCACCGTCGCCGCGGATGGCACGCGGCTCTACGAGATGTTCCTGCCGACACCCGGCGGGACGATCTTCGCCGGCGGCGTGCCGCTGGCGCCGAGCCTCGCCGATCCCATCGCCTATGCGCAGCTCTCGGTGACGGCGGCCGATGCGGCGGCGCATGCGGCCGATGCCTGGCCGGGCGCCGGCCCGCTTGGCAACCGGCCGGGGCGCGAGGGTGGCTGCGCGCCGCCGCAGCGGGTCTTCCGTGTCTGGCGCGAGCCTCCGCCACCACCCCAGCCTGTCGTGGACAGCGACCGCGTCTATGCCACGCCCGCCGATTGGCACGGGCGCTCGCGCATCACGGTGCGCTGGATGCAGCAGCCGGGCCTGTCGGCGCATGTCTTCCGCGCCCTCGATGAGGCGGTGTTCGAGGCCGATTGGGCGGCGCAGCCGCGCGCCGCGCTGGCCCTGACCGACCCCGCCTTTCCCGATGCGGCGGCCGAACCGCTCTGGACCGCCGCCCGGAAGACGCAGGTGAAGGCGAAGCTCGATGCCATCCGCGCGCTGCTCCCCGCGGCACCGAGCGCCGCGCAAAGGCTGGCCGCGAAGCCGCAGGGCCTGGCGCTCTACCGCGCCTTGCCGGATGACGCCCTGCGGGTGCTGGCGAACCGCGCGGGCAATGAGCGCGCCTTCGTGCAGGTGACGGTGGCTCCGCTCTCCGCCGCCGCCGCGCCGGATCGGCGCGGGCCTGACGATGCGGCGGGCTATGTGCCCTCCGCGGCGCGTTGCGCCTCCGTCGATGAGGTGGAAGGGCGCGCGACCAATCGCCTGCTCTACCGCATGCGCTTCCTGGACCCGGCGCAGAACCGCAGCCCCTTCGGCCCCTGCGGGACACCGGTGCGACTGCCCGATGTGGTGGCGCCCGCCGCGCCCTCAATCACCCGCGCGCGCAGCGGGGAACGGCAGGTGACGCTCGACTGGGCCTCGAACCGGGAGCCCGACCTGCTCGAATATCGCATCTTCCATGCGGAAGATGAGCGCGCCGCCGCGGATCTGCGGCGCATGACGCTGCGCGGCGCGGTCGCGGCCGATCCCGATCCCGCCAACCGGCCCGCGACCGTGAGCTGGACCGACCCGGATGTGCCGGGCCTGCGGGACCTCTGGTACCGGGTGGTGGCGGTGGACCGCACGGATCCTGATCCGCGCGGCGGCGGCGGCAATGTCTCGCTGCCCTCGCCCGCGATCCGCCTGCGCGCGACCGACACCACACCGCCGGTGCCCCCCGTCATCGCCATGGCGCGCTGGATGCGCGCCGATGCGGCCGGCAACCTGCATCCCTACGCCGATCCGATCCCGGCCGGCGCCCAGCGCGATCCGGTGGTGGAGCTGGCCTGGCCCGCGGCGGAAGCCGGCGTGCGGCTGCTGGTGCTCGCCCGGCCGCAATCGGTCGGCGGCTTCGGCCCGGCCTCCGGCTGGCTGGCGCCGGGCAGCACAGGCTTCATCGATCGGCGTGCCAGGCCCATCGAGCCGATCGAGTACCGCCTCAAGGCCGTCAGCCAGGCGGGCAACGCCAATGCGGTGTGGAACGTCGTCACGGTGGCGCCACCATGAGCCGGGGGGCCTGATGCCGACACTCGCGCAACTCAAGGCCAAGTGGTTCCTGCCGCTGACCGGCGACGTGCTGGGCGTGCCGCAGACGCGGCACACGCCCGAGGGGAGCGGACCGCAGCTTTCCGTCTCGACCGATGGCAACACGGTGGTGCCGCTGATCGACGGCCAGAACTACATGACCCGCTGGCAGGCCGAACTGACGGCCCTGACCGCAGGGGCGGGCACCGAACTGATGCATGCCGGCTGGCTGCTGCAGCCGGTGAAGCCGCTCGGCGCCACGTCAACGGGCCGTGATGGGCTGGAGGAGATCGACGCGGCAAAGGCCGCCGGCGTTGCCGTCTATCCGCTGGCCTGCCGCAATTTGATCTGTGTCGCGCCCAACACCTATGCCGTGGATTGGCTGCGCGTGCATGGCGTCTGGACCGCCTGCATGGACAATCGCTTCCCGGCCGGCGGCTCGAACCACCAGAAATTCGCGGTGTTCAAGAATGGCGCGAGTGCCCTGGCCCTGCTGGGCTCGATCGACATCTCGTTCCGCCGCTGGGACCGCACGGCGCATGCCCCCGCCGATCCGGATCGGCATTCCCTGGCGCGGGACCGCCCCAGCCACGACACGGGAATCGCCATCAGCGGCCCGGCGGTGGCGGATGTCGAGCTGACCTATCGGGAGCGCTGGAATGATTCGACGCGCACGCTGGGCCTGGACCCGCCCCTGCCGCCGCAGCCCCTGATCACCACGCCGGTCGCGGCGCCGGCCGCAGGCGGCACGCATTCGGTGCAGATCCTTCGCACCTATGGCATCACCAGCAAGGCCTTCGGCTTCAGCTGGTCGCCGCGCGGCGAGTTCACCGTCTGGGCGTCCTATCTGAACGCCATCCGCAACGCGACGCGATACATCTACATCGAGGATCAGTACTTCCTCGCCTGGGACTATCCGCCGCGCTTCGCGCGCCCCGCGGGCCCCGGCCGCGACGTCGATATCGTCTATCAGCTCGGTGAGGCGATGAAGCGCGGCGTGCGCGTCGTCGTCCTCACGCCCTCGAATGCGGAGGATGCCGGGCGCATCTACCAGAAATTCCAGCGCGACATCGGCGTGAACTACTTGACCGCCATCAAGGCCGGCGGCGCGCCGGGCGACATCGTCATGGCGTCGCTCCGCAACTCCGCCGGCGATGTCTATGTGCATTCCAAGCTGATGCTGGTGGATGACGAACTGATGCTGATCGGCTCCACCAATATCGGGCAGCGCAGCATGTGCCATGATGGCGAGCTGCACGCCGCCGTGGTGGACAGCGCGGATACGCTGGTGAAGGAATTCCGCAAGGCGCTCTGGGCCGAGCACACCACGCGGGCGGCCGGCACGCTCGACGATCCATTGGCCGCCTATGCCCTCTTCAAGACGGATGTGGCGACGCCGACCCATCCGAGGTTGCATCCCTACCCCGTGGACCCGCTTTCGGTTCATCCGCCGGGACCCGGCACGACGCCCGCGCCGAAGGGGCATCCCGGCGCGATCCGCAACGTCTTCGACCCCTATGCGGGTCCGGCTTCGTTGGCCTGAGGGGAGCTGCGCATGGCAACGCCCGCCGGACTGCCCCTGCCCAAGGCCTTCCGCCTCGAGCTCTTTCCGCTCGACCGGCTTGATCCGGGCGGCGACCTGATGGCGTTCCTCTCGCGCATCCTCGTCACAGACTACCAGGAGACGGCGCTGACCCCCGGTCCGGGCACCAGCCTCAGCGTCGGCCTGACGGTGGCCGAGGAGCTGGTGATTGATCTCATCGGGCTGAACGGCTTTGCCCTCGTGATCGGCGGTGCCAGCGCCACCACGCTGACGCTGGGCGCGGAGATGCGGCCGGATTCACTCAGCATCAAGCTAGGCGGCGGCGTGCGGCTGCGTTTTCCGCGCAGCGTCCTCAAGCCCGTGCTGCGAGAGGGCGATGCGTGGGTGGACGACCCATCGCGCCCCTTCGCCGAAATCGCGGTGAGTGCGGGCATCGTGATCGACGAGGATTGGAACGTCACCTTCGACGGCGCCAATGCCTTCACCCTGGCGCCGGCGATGATCGCCGATAGCGGCTTCGTCGTCGAAGGCAGCGTCGCGCTCGATTTCTCGGAAACCACCGGCCTGCCGGAATCCACCGCGATAGGCCTGCCCGCCACCTGGCGCGGCGTGGTCTTCCGGACGCTGACCGTCCACCTGCCCGAGGCGGTGACGGAGGCGGTGCCGATCGCCTCCGTGGCCTTCGAGAATTTCCACATCGGCTCCGGCGGCGTCAGCGGCCGCATCCGGCTGAACGGCGCGCCGGGCAGCGGGATGCTGGCCGGCTTCCCCTTCGCCCCCACGGCCTTCGAGGTGACGCTGGCGCAGAACGCGCTGACGGGCGCGACGCTGACCGGCCGCATCACCCTGCCCTTCTTCGACGCGCCCCTGGATGTCACCGCCGGCTTCGACCTCGACGGCAACTTCACGGTGGCCCTGGCCGGCGCGGGCGGTGCGGGCCTCGTCACCCTCGACAAGCCTGGCCTGCTGAGCGTCTCGCTGGAGCGCATCGGCTTCGCGCGCAGCCAGGGGCGCTTCATCGTCTCGCTCGGCGGCACGCTCACGCCCAAGGTGGGCGGGCTCGACTGGCCGGGCGTCCGCATCGAGGAACTCTCCATCGACAGCGACGGCCGCGTGCAGGTCGAAGGCGGCTGGATCGACCTGCCGGACCAGTATGTCCTCAACCTCGGCGGCTTCCAGATCGCCATCAGCCGCATCGGCTTCGGGACGGAGACGGATGGCCGGCGCTGGCTCGGCTTCAACGGCGCGCTGAAGCTGGTGGAGGGGCTCTCCGCCGGCGCCTCCGTGGAGGGGCTGCGGATCCGCTGGTCGCCCGGCGGCGCGCCGAACCCGTCCCTGACGCTGGAAGGCGTCGGCGTGGAGTTTTCCGTGCCCGGCAGCGTCTCCTTCAAGGGCTATGTCTCGATGCGGGAGCCGCAGCCCGGCGTTGTCCGCTTCGACGGCGCCATCGAGCTGAAGCTGGAAGCCATCGGCCTGACCATCGACGGCCAGCTCGTCATCGGCTTCGACCGGCCGAACGACTACACCTTCTTCGCGGTCTATATCGGCGTGGAGCTGCCGGCGGGCATCCCGCTCTGGAGCACGGGCCTTGGCCTTTATGGGCTGGCTGGCCTCTTCGCGCTGAACATGGAGCCCGGGCGCGCGCCGGATGAGCCCTGGTACGGCATCCAGCCAGGGCCGAGCTGGTATCATCGCACCCCCCCCGGCGTCGGTGTCGCGGAACTCCGCAAATGGACCAACGCCGAGGGCAGCGTGGCGCTGGGCGGCGGCGTCACCATCGGGACGGTGTACGACAACGGCTTCACCTTCGCCGGGCGCATGCTGCTGGCGCTGGTCTTCCCCGGCCCGATCATCCTGATCGAGGGCAAGGCCAATGTCCTGAAGCCGCGCGCCAGCCTCTCCGATGAGCCGGTCTTCCGCACCCTCCTGGTGATCGATGGCCGCGCCGGCACGGTGACGGCCGGCATCGATGCGCGCTACGCCATCGCCGATGGCGGCGAGCTGATCGACATCCATGGCTCGCTCGAAGCCTTCTTTGGCGGGCTGGACGACTGGCATCTCTATCTCGGCATCGACGAACCGCGCACGCGGCGCATCGGCGCCGACATCTTCTTCCGCATCTTCCACGCCGATTCCTACCTCATGCTCGACCCCGACCGGGTGCGGATGGGCGCCTGGGCCGGCATTGAGAAGGACTGGCGCTTCGGCCCCCTGCGCGTCCATATCGAGGCCTGGCTGGAGGGCCGCGCGCAGCTCTCCTTCAAGCCGATCTACTTCCAGGGCTCGCTGGCCCTGCATGGCGGTTTCGGCGTGTCGGTCTTCGGCTTCGGCTTCGACATCGGCGCCTCCGCCACCGTCTCAGCCGGCGTGTTCGACCCCTTCTTCATCCGCGCCGATTTCAACGTCAGTGTGGGCCTGCCGTGGCCGCTGCCGGATTTTTCGGTGGATTTCTCGCTGGAATGGGGGCCGGAGCCCGATCCGCCCTTGCTGCCCGTGCCGGTCAAGGAAGTGGCGATCGGCCACGACATCGCCTCCGTCACCTGGCCGCTGCCCGCGGGCAGCCTGCTGCTGCCCGATCTCGATGCCGGCTCGCCCCAGCCGGATTTCTTCGCCGACCAGCCCCCGGCCCTTTCCGCGCCGGATGCCGCCCCGCCGCCGGCCGCGCAGCTGCCCGTCGTGCCGCTGGACGGCAGGCCGGAGATCACCTTTGGCCGGTCGGTGCATGATGACGCGAACACCGAGATCAACTCGCGCCCGCAATATGCCACGACCGGCGGCTGGTCGCGCATCGGGGACCCCGCGCGCAACGAGGG
>JAESGX010000272.1_pt1 | contig 26408 bp, 29 predicted proteins | sample 9269801 | NCBI WGS metagenome assembly JAESGX01 (sample SAMN16773122, study PRJNA677054) | algae metagenome | isolation source: Pleurocapsa minor GSE-CHR-MK-17-07R and co-occurring heterotrophs from wet... | place: USA: Lower Calf Creek Falls, Grand Staircase Escalante National Monument, UT ... | reverse complement strand
CCTGACCACAAGCGCAGCAGCTTGCATCTTCCGTTAGGTCATCGGAAAGCCCACAAAATCAATGACGTAAATTATGAAGGGCTTCAGCGCGCCTCGCCACAATCTCGCCACAACTTGACGACTTCTAAGATGATGCGTCCGTGCAGGCTGCTTGCTGGCGGTTCTGGTACGCGCGATTTTGGGTCGGGTCCGCCGGCGCGGGTGTCTCAATTCAAGTTTCAGACAAGGTCCGGATGTCGGCACGTTTCTCCAGGCTCCTCGGTGCTTCGGCCTTGTCGCTCTGCGCGGCAGTGGCCCCGGCGCAGGCGTTTGAAGTGACCGATGCGGTCTGGGAGCGCTACACGCTCGATCAGGGCAGGACCGCAGGGCTAAGCCTTCGCGGCTATCGGATGCCGCAGTTCGCGCCGACGCTGACGCCTATGGTCGGCATCAACTACGAGAATGCCCAGACGGCGAGCGCAGTTCGCGGCGCCTGGATGGAAGCGGCCCGGGTCGGGTCCTTCTCGATGGGCCCGATCGTCACCGTCGAGCGTCATCTTGCCTTGTCGAACCGCGCTTCGGCTCTCAATGGCGACAATGAGAAGGCGACCCGTTTCGGCGGCTTTCTCGCCTTCAGCGCCGAGGGGCAGGAGGTTGGTCGCGTCGCGCTCACCACCGGACGCACCGGCGGCCTCGATGTCCGCGCCACGCGCTCGTTCAAGCTCAATGACAATGTCACGCTCGACATAGGGCCAACGATTTCGCTCGGCTCCTTCGAGCGCTTCGGTTACGAGCAGGCGGCGCGCAATGTCGGCGCCGGCCTCAATGCCAGCAGCTACAGCGCTGACCGCGCGCAACTCGGCGCATTCGGCCTGGCGACTGCGATCGAGACGCGCATCAGCGAGCGCACCGTGGCCCGCATGTTCGCCGACTACGCCCGGGTTGAGGCCCAGCGCAGCCAGCCCGGGCTTGGCGCCGTGCAGAACCGCGACCGCGTCGATTTCGGCTTCTCCCTGACAACCCAGATCGGGCGCTGAGGCGCGTCATTTCTGCAGGACAGCCAAGAAGCTTTCCCGCTCGGCCGGCACAGGCAGGCCGCGCGCCTGATAGACGTCACGCGCGAGGAAATGCCCGGTCAGCCGGAAGCCGGCGATGATTTCATCAATGGTGATGGTGTCGCCCAGAAAGCCGTCGCGCACGAAAGCGGGCAGGGCCAGCAGGCGGTCGGCATAGGGCGCGCCGGCCTGCCGGGAGACCGCCCGGCCTGATTTGGGCGACACGTGGATCAGTTCCTGCGTTGCGCCCGTCACCGCGCAAGACGACAGGTCGAGCCCGAAGCCAAGCTCCGCAAGCAGCGCGAGTTCGAAGCGGACAACCAGTGGAGCGGCGATTTCGGGCGCATCGAGATGCTCCAGCATGACCACAAGCGCCCGGTAGAGCCCCGGATGCGGTTCGCGCTCGGCCAGGAGTCGGATCAGTCCGGCCAGATGACCGAGGGCGAACAGCGACGCGGCATGATCGAGAAAACGCCCCGCCCTGAGGTCGTTGGCCTCGAGGCTGAGTTGGCCGAGGTGCTCGTCAAGCCGTGCCCGCCAGGTGACGTCGACGATGTTGCCGGGCTGCAGCAGCGCGCTCATGCGCACCGAGCGGCCGCCGCGCACAAGGCCGAGATGCCGCCCGTGCTCGCGTGTCATCGTCTCCACGATGACGGAGCTTTCGCCATGCTTGCGCGCGCCGAGGATCACGGCTTCATCGGTCCATTGCATGGTTCCGTTGTGCGGTCTGGCAAGAATTGTAGCAAGTGTGGTGGCAAAAGTTGTGGCAAGGCCCGGAGGAGAGTGGAAGCTCCATCGGCATCGACGTTGTCATCCCGGACGTGATCCGGGATCTGCCGGGCGCTGGCGCAAGTTGTGAAGTTTGGCCGCACGGATGGCGATCCCGGATCACGTCCGGAATGGCGTGGGCGGCAAGCGCAGGCATCAAGACAATGTCAGCTTTCAATCAGCCCGCTCGCTTTTCATTGCTCCACCGCGCCGCTTCGGGTAGACCCGCGCTCTGAACACGGCCACCAGACACCGAGGCTCACGTGAGCGACGAAGCCAAGCTGCAGACCAAGAAGAAGGACGAAGGCGGCTTCATGGAAACCGCCAAGGTCATCGTGCAGGCGCTGCTGATCGCGCTGGTGATCCGGACCTTCCTGTTCCAGCCCTTCAACATCCCGTCCGGCTCGCTGATCCCGACGCTGTTGGTCGGCGACTACCTGTTCGTCTCGAAATACACTTACGGCTATTCGAAGCACTCCGCGCCGTTCAGCCCCAATCTGTTCGAAGGCCGTATCTGGGCCGCGGCCCCGAAGCGCGGCGACATCGCTGTCTTCAAGCTGCCGAAAGACAATTCGACCGACTACATCAAGCGGGTGATCGGCATGCCCGGAGACCGCGTCCAGGTCATCGACGGCATCGTGCACATCAACAATGCCGCCGTGAAGCGCGAACGCATTGCCGACTACGAGACGGCCGATTCATGGGGCCGGCTCTCCAAGGTGGCGCAATACCGCGAGACGCTGCCGGGCGGCACGTCGCATGTGGTGATCGAGCGCGACGGCGACCGTGGCTATTGGGACAACACGCGCGTCTACACCGTGCCGTCGAACCATTACTTCATGATGGGCGACAATCGCGACAACTCCACCGACAGCCGTGACGAGCAGTCCGTCGGCCCGGTTCCGTACGAGAACTTTGTCGGCCGCGCCGAGATCATTTTCTTCTCGATCGAGGAGGGCGAGGCGGCCTGGCAGTTCTGGCGCTGGCCGGTGAGCGTGCGCTGGAGCCGCATGTTCCAGCCGATCAGGTAACCTGATGGCAAGCCGGCACAAGCCCGATCTGGATGATCTCGAAGCGCGGCTTCAGCATGTTTTTCGTGACCGCAAGCTGCTGGAGCACGCGCTCACCCACATGAGCGCCGCGCCGCTCGAGGCCAAGCGCACCGGCAGTTACCAGAGGCTGGAGTTCCTGGGCGACCGCGTGCTCGGCATGTGCGTCGCAGAACTGCTGTTCCGGACCTACCCGGAGGCGGAGGAGGGCGAACTCTCGCGCCGCCTCGCCGATCTGGTGCGCAAGGAAACCTGCGCGGAGATGGCGCTGGCGTGGGCCATCGGGCCGCATCTGAAGGTTGGCGACGGCGAGGCGTCATCCGGCGCGCGCAAGAACAAGGCGATTCTTGCCGATGCGTGCGAATCGATTGTCGGCGCGGTTTTCCTCGATGGCGGCTATGAAGCCGCGAAATCCGTGCTGGAGGCAGCGCTCGGCAGCCGCCTGCGCGTCACGACAACGCCGGCCCGCGATGCCAAGACGGCGTTGCAGGAATGGGCGCAGGGGCAGGGACTGCCGACGCCAAGCTATGTCGAGGTCGGCCGGTCCGGCCCTGATCATGCGCCGATGTTCAAGGTCGCGGCCCATGTCCACGGCTTGCCCGACGGAACAGGGGAGGGGCGCTCCAAGCGCCTTGCCGAACAAACGGCCGCGGAGCACTTCCTGCGCCGCGAGGGCCTTTGGCGCGATGGAGATATCGGTTTTGAGTGAGATCACGTCAGGTGCCCGGATGGAGATGCGGGACGGCATGCGGGCGGGCTTCGTTGCCTTGATCGGGGCGCCCAATGCCGGCAAGTCGACGCTGCTCAACCAGTTGGTCGGAGCCAAGGTTTCGATCGTCTCGCGCAAGGTGCAGACCACCCGCACCCAGGTGCGCGGCATCGCGATCTCGGGCCAATCGCAGATCGTGTTCGTCGACACGCCCGGCATTTTCCGGCCCAAGCGCCGGCTCGACCGCGCCATGGTGACATCCGCCTGGGGCGGGGCCACCGATGCCGATCTCGTCGGCGTGCTGATCGACGTCGCAGCGGCGAAGAACCCCGAAACCTCCGAGATGCTCGCAAGGCTTGCTGAGATCCCGCAACCGAAGTTCCTCGTGCTCAACAAGGTCGATACGCTCAAGGACAAATCAGCATTGTTCGACATCAGCACGCAGTTGAACGAACAGGCGAAATTCGAGACCACCTTCATGATTTCGGCCCTGTCCGGCTCGGGCGTGAAGGCGATGCTGGAATGGCTTGCGGGCCGTGTCGCGCCGGGCCCATGGCTTTATCCCGAAGACCAGATTTCCGACGCGCCCTTGCGCTTCCTGGCAGCCGAGATCACCCGCGAGAAGATGTACGAGCGGCTGCACGACGAACTGCCCTACCGTTCAACCGTCGAGACCGAGAGCTGGCAGCAGAAGCCCGACGGCTCTGTCCGCATCGAGCAGACCATCTTTGTCGAGCGCGAAAGCCAGCGCAAGATCGTGCTCGGCAAGAACGGCGCGACCATCAAGTCGATTGGCCAGTCCGCCCGCAAGGACATCGCCGAGGCGGCCGAGACCACGATCCATCTCTTCCTGTTCGTGAAGGTCCGCGAGGATTGGGGCAACGACCCGGCCCGCTACCGCGAAATGGGGCTGGATTTCCCGCAGGGGTGAGAATTTCCACTGTCATGGCCGCCCTCGGGGCGGCCAGCTTTGTCGTGAATGGTGCAAATGCTGCCGAGGTCACCGGCACAAGGCCGGTGATGACACTTTGAGCCGCCCCGCCCATCACACATGCCCCGTTGGTGCAAATGCTGATGCGCAGGTGGCTGAATTCAGCTAATCCCGCATCATGAATGTCGAGACACCGATCATTCCCGCCGTTGATGACGCTGTCGCAAAGCGCAATGTCAGCCTGCTCACCGTGGCGCAGGCGCTTGGCGGCGCGACGCCGCCGATCATCATCTCGCTGGGCGGCGTCATCGGGCTGCAACTTGCCGAAAACAAGGCGCTGGCGACCTTGCCGATCAGCCTGCTCAACATCGGCGTCGCGCTGGCGGTCATCCCCGCCGCATGGCTGATGCGCGCCTACGGCCGCCGCGTGGGTTACATCATCGGCTGTCTCGCGGGCGTGCTGTCAGGCATCATCGCGGCGGCAGGCTCGGTGCAGGGCGCATTCTGGCTGTTCTGTCTCGGCACCTTCATCTCGGGCTTCTACATCGCCTTCGTGCAGAGCTACCGCTTCGCCGCCGCCGACAGCGCGGCTGACGCCAACAAGGCCAAGGCCATCTCGATGGTGATGGTGGGTGGGTTGTTCGCCGCCGTGATCGGCCCGCAAACCGTGATCTGGACCCGCGAGATCGGCCCTCAGTATCCGTTCGCCGCGACCTTCTTCGCGCTGTCCGGCCTCGCGCTGCTGGCGATGCTGGTGGTGTCCCTGCTCAACGCGCCAGCGCCCAAGGCAGCTTCCCATGGCGGCAGGCCGCTTGGCGAGATCATGCGCCAGCCGCGCTTCATCACGGCGGTGATCGCGGGCCTGGTCAGCTACGGGCTGATGGCTTTCCTGATGACGGCGGCGCCGATGGCGATGGTGGCCTGCGGGCACACCATCGGCGAGGCGGCGCTGGGCATCCAGTGGCATGTGCTGGCGATGTTCGGCCCCAGTTTCTTCACCGGCAACCTGATCGCCCGCCATGGCAAGGACAAGATCACGGCACTCGGGCTCGTGATGATCGCGGCCGCGGCCGTGATCGGCCTCAGCGGCATCACGCTGGCCCATTTCTGGATCGCGCTGATCCTGCTCGGGGTCGGCTGGAATTTCGGCTTTGTCGGCGCGACCGCGATGGTCACCGATTGCTATCGGCCCGAGGAGCGCAACAAGGTCCAGGCCGCCAACGATTTCCTCGTTTTCGGCTCGGTCGCCGTCGCTTCGCTCTCGTCCGGCAAGCTGCTGCACCTCGGCGGCTGGGACGTGGTCAACTGGGTGGTGTTCCCGGCCGTGGCTTTGGCCTTGGCAATGGTTGCCGTTCAGGCAAGATCGGCCCGGCCTGCGGCATCGTGACCGCGCGCGATTCGCAACGTTCCCGATGCACGAGGTGCCGCGATGAAACGGTTGAGGTTTGGTTGGCTGGCGCTGGCGGCGCTGCTTGCTGCGGCAGTTCCGGTCCACGCGCAAGACACGGCCTCGCGCTTTCAACGGTACATGGAGGCCGGAACATACGCCGATGGCGAAAGGGATTTTGCGCAGATCGTCGAACGCTCGCCGGCTGACGCCGCCGCCCGCATGGGTCTTGGCATGATCCGGTTCGCGCAAGCCGTCGAAAGGCTGGGGCAGGGCCTGCACCGCTATGGGCTGGTGTCGCCGCGCCAGTCCTTCATCCCGGTCCTGCGCCTGCCTGTGCCGGAGAATCCGCGCGCCGAGAAGCTGGACTACGACAAGTTGCGCGCGGTTTACCTTGCCTTCCTCGCCGATCTTGCCAAGGCCGAGGCCACGCTCGCAGCGATGCCGGCCGGCGAGCCGAAGCTGCCGGTGGACCTGTTCAAGGTGCGTTTCGATTTCAACAACGACGGCCGCTCGGGCGACGATGAAAGCCTGCTCGGCATCATGGCCCGTCTGGGCGGCGGGCCGAACCAGCCGGCGAGGCTGCCGCCCGGCCAGGCGTTTCAGGTGGCTTTTGACAGGGCCGATGCAACTTGGCTGCGCGGTTATTGCAACGTGCCGTCCGCCTTCCTCGAGTTCGTCCTCGCATATGACTGGCGCGAGACGTACGCAGCCACTGCGCACGCCTTTTTCAGCGGCGCTGTCGATCCATCCAACCCTGCGCATGCGCAGGCCGAGCCGACGGCGATGCTTGGGCGCGACAGCGGCGCCGCGGCGGATGCCCTGGCGCTGCTTCACCTCATCCGCTGGCCGGTCGGCGAGCCCCAGCGCCTGCTCAATGCCCGCGCGCATCTCAAGCAGGTCATTGCGCTGTCACGGCAGAACTGGCGCGAGATCATGGCCGAGACCGATGACGACCGCGAGTGGCTGCCCGGCCCGCATCAGGCCAACAGCGCCATTACGGCGCTTCGCGTAACGCAGCAGCGCGTCGACGGCTGGATGTCGGTGCTGACGCTGGCCGACGACGTGCTCGACGGACGCAGGCTTCTGCCGCATTGGCGCTTTACGAAGGGCATCGACGTCCGTGCCGTGTTCGAGCGGCCGGCTCCGTTCGATCTTGTGCTGTGGCTGACAGGCCACGCTGCCACGCCGTATCTGAAGGAGGGCGAGGTCCTGAGCCAGGCGAGCACGCGGGAGATCCAGTCCATGTTTGGCGGAAACTTCGCGGGCTTCGCCGTGTGGTTCAATTGATCGCAGCCGCTGCAGCGTCCTGCATCCGTATGGGTCAATCATGGCCGATCTCCGCATGAACTGCGATTGTTCAGGGCAAAATCACGCCGACGGGTTTTACATTTCGGTTAAAGTTTGGCACAGACGGCTCACTCCATGGGGAGGCGATTGTCGACTCGCGTGTTCTGCGCGGCTCAGCGCAACAAACCCTCCCACAACAATAAACAGGGATGGATGACATCATGAGCCCACTGCTCATCATCATTTTGCTGGGGGCGACCTCACTTTTGTACGGCATCTGGGCCTATCTTGATGTCATGAAGCGTGACGCTGGCAATCAGCGCATGCAGGAAATCGCGGGCGCCATCGCGGAGGGCGCGCAGGCCTACCTCAAGCGCCAGTACGTCACCATCGCGGGCGTCGGCGTCGTTCTGCTGGTCGGCCTCTGGTTCCTGCTCGGCAAAGAGGTTGCCTTCGGCTTCCTCATCGGCGCAGTGCTCTCGGGCCTCGCCGGCTTCATCGGCATGAACGTGTCGGTTCGCGCCAACGTGCGCACCGCTCAGGCCGCGACCCAATCGCTCGCCGGCGGACTTGACGTCGCTTTCAAGGCCGGTGCGGTCACCGGCATGCTGGTGGCAGGCCTCGCCCTGCTCGGCGTCGTCATCTACTACGGCATCCTGACCGGCCTTGGCCACGCGCCCTCGAGCCGCATCGTCATCGACGCGCTTGTCGCGCTCGGCTTCGGCGCGTCGCTGATCTCGATCTTCGCGCGTCTCGGCGGCGGCATCTTCACCAAGGGCGCCGATGTCGGGGCCGACCTCGTCGGCAAGGTCGAAGCCGGCATTCCGGAAGATGACCCGCGCAACCCGGCCACCATCGCCGACAACGTCGGCGACAATGTCGGTGACTGCGCCGGCATGGCCGCCGACCTGTTCGAGACCTATGCGGTGACGCTCGTCGCAACGATGGTTCTGTCCGCGATCTTCTTCGCCGGGCAAGGCGCGATGCTGTCGACGATGATGCTCTACCCCATGGCCATTGCCGCAGCCTGCATCGTGACCTCAATCGCCGGCACCTTTTTCGTCAAGCTGGGGCCGACCAACAACATCATGGGCGCGCTCTACAAGGGCTTCATCGCGGCTGGTGTTTTCTCGATCGCGGCGATCGCGGCCGTCAACATGTGGATGCTTGGCGGCTTTTCGACCGTGATCACCACCTCGACGGGCGTGACTTTCACCTCCGGCGCGCTGTTCTGGTGCGCCATGGTCGGCCTCGCCGTCACCGCGCTGATCGTCGTGATCACAGAGTACTATACCGGCACGGGCAAGCGCCCGGTGGTGTCGATTGCCCAGGCGTCGGTCACCGGCCACGGCACCAACGTCATCCAGGGCCTCGCGGTTTCGCTTGAATCGACCGCGATGCCGACCATCGTGATCATCGCCGGCATCATCTCGACCTATTCGCTGGCCGGCCTGTTCGGCGTGGCGATCGCCACCACCGCGATGCTGGCGCTGGCCGGCGTGGTCGTGGCGCTCGATGCGTTCGGCCCGGTCACCGACAACGCCGGCGGCATCGCCGAAATGGCGGGCCTGCCCAAGGAAGTGCGTCACGCCACAGATGCGCTCGACGCTGTCGGCAACACCACCAAGGCCGTCACCAAGGGCTACGCCATCGGCTCTGCCGGCCTTGGTGCGCTGGTGCTGTTCGCGGCCTACACCTCGGACCTGAACTACTTCATCGCCGAGGCCAACAAGGCCGATTCAAAGATCTACCAGTACTTCAAGGGCGTTGCCGTCGACTTCTCCCTGGCCAACCCCTACGTCGTGGTCGGCCTCCTTCTCGGCGGCCTCATCCCGTTCCTCTTCGGCGGCATGGGCATGACGGCGGTCGGCAAGGCAGCCGGTTCGGTGGTGGAGGAAGTCCGCCGCCAGTTCAAGGAAAAGCCCGGCATCATGGCGGGCACCGAGCGGCCTGACTACGCCCGCGCGGTCGACATGCTGACCAAGTCGGCGATCAAGGAAATGATCATCCCGTCGCTGCTGCCAGTGCTGGCGCCGATCGTGACGTTCTTCGTGATCAACGCCATCGCCGGCAAGAACCAGGCCTTCGCAGCCGTCGGCGCCATGCTGATGGGCGTGATCGTCACGGGCATCTTCGTCGCCATCTCGATGACCTCGGGCGGCGGCGCATGGGACAACGCCAAGAAGTCGTTCGAGGACGGCTTCGTCGACAAGGACGGCGTCAAGCACTTCAAGGGCTCGGAAGCCCACAAGGCCTCCGTGACCGGCGACACCGTCGGCGATCCCTACAAGGACACGGCCGGCCCCGCGGTGAACCCCGCCATCAAGATCACCAACATCATCGCACTGCTGCTGCTGGCGATCCTGGCGCATTCCTAAGCGGTTGGTCCTGAGCGAGAGACAAAACCCCGCGGTGCGAGCCGCGGGGTTTCTTGCGTTGGTCTGAAGAGCCCCACCCTTACCCTCCCCGCGGGGCGAGGAGGGAAGCGGCAAGTATTGCGGATGACAGCCTTGGTTGTTTCTGATGCATTCCCGCGCATTCCGCCCCATCTCTTGGGGAGGGCAGGTTGGGGCTCTTGCTGCTTCACGAAATGCCCGCTTGCAGGCTCGCCGACGACACGCCAACATCCCTCATGCTGTCGAGACGAGCCCTTCTTGCACTCAGCCTTTGTGGCCATACGGCCGCCATCTGCACCAAGGCCATTGCTGACACACGTCTCGATCCGGTCCGCGCGATCGCGCTGATGCAGGCCGGCGGGTTGAACCTTTACATGCGCCACGCCATCACCGACCGCATGCAGCGCGACACAGGTCGGCGTGGTGACAGGGCTGGGCAACGCAATCTCGATGAGCGGGGCAAGGCGCAGGCGGCGGCGTTGGGGCAGGCGTTCAGGCGGCTCAACATCGCCGTGTCATGGGTGGCGACCAGCGAGGTCTTTCGCGCGCGCGACACGGCTGAGATCGCCTTTGGCGCAGCAAACGTGACCGTCGTCGACGCGCTGATCGCGGACGACTACACGCCGCGTGATCCCATGGCAGATGCGATGGGCGTGAGGCAGTTGCTCAACCGCGCGCCTGAGTCCGGAAATGCGATGTTCGTCGGCCACATCATCCCGTTCGGGCTGATCATGGGCTTTTCGTTCTCGCAGAGCGGCTTTGCCGAGGGCGCGGTGGCGCTGCTGAAGCCGTCTGGCGAGCGGCCGGAACTGATTGGCATCATCAATGCCGAAGCAATGATCACGGCGGCGGGTTTGCCGACGCCGTGGAACAGGTAGTCTTCAGCCGCGCTTCAACCATTCCGCCACGCGCGGGGCGAAATAGGTCAGCACGCCGTCGGCGCCTGCGCGCTTGAAGGACAGCAGGCTTTCCAGAATGGTGCGTTCCTCCGCCAGCCAGCCGTTGCGGGCGGCGGCCATGATCATCGCGTATTCGCCGGAGACCTGATAGGCGAACGTCGGCACGCCGAAGGTGTCCTTCACGCGGGTGATGATGTCGAGATAAGGCATGCCCGGCTTCACCATCACCATGTCCGCGCCCTCCTCGAGGTCGAGCGCGACCTCTCGCAGGGCCTCCGAGGCGTTGGCGGGATCCATCTGGTAGGTGCGCTTGTCGCCGACAAGCGTGGCGTTGGTGCCGATCGCGTCGCGGAACGGGCCGTAGAAGGCCGAGGCATACTTTGCCGCGTAGGCCATGATCTGCACGTCGAGATGTCCGGCCTCGTCCAGCGCCTTCCGGATTGCCCCGACGCGGCCGTCCATCATGTCGGATGGCGAGATGGTGTCCGCCCCGGCATCGGCGAGCGCGACCGCCTGCCTGCAGAGCAGCGCCACGCTCTCGTCATTGAGCACGACACCGTCCTTGAGAACGCCGTCATGGCCGTGATCGGTGTAGGGATCGAGCGCCGAGTCGGTGATGATGCCGATGTCCGGCACAGCGGCCTTGATGGCGCGCACGGCGCGGCACATCAGGTTGGTCGAGCGCAGCGCTTCCGATCCCGTCGCGTCGCGCAAGGCGCGTTCGACATAGGGAAACGGCGCGATGGCCGGGATGCCCAGCCTTGCCGCGCGCTCGGCCTCGCGGACTGCTTCGTCGATGTTGACGCGGTCCACGCCCGGCATGTGCTCGACAGGCCAGCGCGCCTCGGTGCGGTCCATCAGGAAGATCGGCCAGATCAGGTCATCGGTGGTGAGCCGGTTCTCGCGCACGAGGCGGCGCGACCATTCCGCCTTGCGGTTGCGCCGCATGCGATGGGTCAGGTCAAGCCGCGCCGCTGCGCTGCTTCCCGACTGCGCCTCGGCCTCGCGGCGGGCCGACGGTGCCGGGAAAGCAGGCTCTGCAAATGGACGGACAACGCGCGACGACATGAACACCCCCGTGTCTCGACGAAGGCTAGCATATTGGAATGGCTCCAACCAAGTCGGTAGATTGCCGGGTATGGCAGTTGCGCAGAGCCGCGCTGCGGATTGACTATCGCTGCGCCAGGCACGAAACCGACAGCAGCGTGCCACAGCCATGGAGCCCTCGTGAGCGAACTTGCGCCGGACATCATCTGCGAGAAACGCGGCCATGCGGGCGTCGTCACGCTCAATCGTCCGCATGCGCTGAATGCGTTGACGCTGGGCATGGTGCGCGGCCTCGGCGCTGCGCTCGATGCCTGGGAAGAGGATCGCGACATCCGCCATGTGGTGGTGCTCGGCGCCGGCGAAAAGGCCTTCTGCGCTGGCGGCGACATCCGGCTGCTGCATGATCTCGGCAAGGCCGGGCGGATCGAGGAGGCGCGCGGATTCTGGCGCGAGGAATACGTTCTCAATGCCCGCATCAAGAGTTGCCCGAAGCCCTACGTCGCCATCATCGACGGCATCGTCATGGGTGGAGGCGTCGGCGTGTCGCTGCATGGCAGCCACCGTGTTGCCGGCGACAAGTATTTGTTCGCCATGCCCGAAGTCGGCATCGGCTTCTTTCCGGATGTGGGCGCGACCCATGCGCTGCCGCGCTTGCCCGGCGCGACCGGCGCCTGGCTTGCCGTCAGTGGCGACAAGGTGGGGCAGGCGGATGCGATGGCGCTCGGGCTGGCGACGCACGCGATGACCTCCGCCAGCATTCCCGATCTGGTCGCGGCGCTGGTTGCCGGCAAGCCCGTGGACGATGCGCTGGCCCGGCTTCAGTCGCAGGCTTCCCCTTCGCCTCTGGCGGCGCATCGTGGCCTGATCGACGATTGCTTCAGCGCTGCGACGGTCGAGGGGATCATCGCGCGCCTGTCGAATGCGGCGGATGATGCGTTTGCGGCCCGTCTTCTTGCCAGCCTTGCCAGGAAGTCGCCGACCAGCATGAAGCTCGCGCTCGCGCAGATGCAGGTTGGCGCAAGCTTGAGCTTTGCCGAGGCGATGCGGCTCGAGTTCAGGATCGTCAGCCGCCTGGCGCGCGGCCATGATTTCTACGAGGGCGTGCGCGCCGTCATCATCGACAAGGACCACGCGCCGCAATGGCGGCCCGCGCGGCTCGAGGACGTCAGCGACGCGATGGTTGCGGCACATTTTGCGCCGCTTCCCGATGAACTGGCGGTCTGAGCCATCATGTCGAAAGTCAGCAAGGCCAAGAACCAGCCGATCTCGCCGGAAGCCGCCAGGAAGCAGGCCCTTGTCCGGTGGGAACTGGTTCAGACCTGGTATCTGAGAACCCTGGCGATGGGCTGGCTCGTTCTGGGCCTCGTCGCGTGGTCGGTGATCATTGCCGGCGACGCGGTCACGACGCGCCCGTTCGAGTCGCGCGCCGCCACGTTCCAGGCGGTGACGATCTACTTCGCGGTGGTCGATATCCTCGCTGCCGTCGGGCTCTGGCTGTTGGCTCCGTGGGGCGGCGTGGTCTGGCTGATCGCCGCCGTCAGCCGGCTGGTGATCGGCTTCGTGTTTCCGGCGGCGCATCCGATGGGCCTCGCCGGCGCTGCGGGCTTTGCCGCGTGCATCGCGCTGTTCATGTGGTTGAGCTGGATGGTGAGCCGCAAGGCGAGACTGTGAGCGCGCGGCAGCGGCAGCTCGCCGCAGGCTAGGGCGATGCTTACGAATGCTTTAGATTACTGATCCGTCAATTCAGATTCGATTCACGCAAAGCTGTAAATCTCTGATTCAGCCTGATATTTAAACTCGTTTTCATTCGAGCCATGTAGGGTCAACCACACTAACGGACCGGCACAAAAAACGTCGGCTGGCGTCAAACAGTGTGGAGTTACTATGATCAACAAGTCCAATGCTGCCGATGCGCAGAACAATTCAGCGGAGAATGCGCCAGTTGCGCCGCTCTACATCGAGTCGCTCAATCTGATCGAGCGCCTTCACCGCCGTCTGCTCGATGTGATCAAGGACGAATTCGACCGGCAGAACCGCGAAGACGTCAACAGCGTGCAGGCATTGCTGCTGCACAACATTGGCGACAAGGAATTGACCGCGAGCGAGTTGCGCACCCGCGGCTACTATCTCGGCTCGAACGTGTCGTACAATGTCAAGAAGCTGGTGGAGATGGGCTACCTTCACCATGCCCGCAGCCGTGTCGACCGCCGCGCCGTCCGCATCAGCCTGACCGCGAAGGGCCGCGAAGTCCACGAGATCGTCAAGGGCGTGTATTCCAAGCACATCAACACGGTCGAAAAGATCGGCGGCGTGTCTGGCGACGATTTCGAACGCCTCAACAACGCCCTTGGCCGGCTTGAGCGCTTCTGGACCGACCAGATCCGCTTCCGCCTGTGATCTGCGGGTCAGAAGCGCTCCGCGCATGATGAAGTGCAAATCGGGAGCACCCGATTTGCGTGCGCTTCTGGACCGACCAGATCCGCTTCCGCCTGTGATCTGCGGGTCAGAAGCGCTCCGCGCATGATGATGCGCAAATCGGGAGCACCCGATTTGCGTGCGCTTCTGGACCGACCAGATCCGCTTCCGCCTGTGATGGTTTCCGGCGCGTGACCGGCGGTTCGCCGGTCACGCTGCCTGATGTCCGGCTTCGGAGGGTTCGATCAATGAACCTTACTATGTCACTGATCGTCGCGCCGCTGGCCATCTGGCTGGCGCTTGTGCTGTTCGGCATCGCGTTCGGCGATGGCTCCGACCTGCCGGCAAACGACGGCGATGGCGGGGATGGCGACTGACAGGCTCAGCCGCGTCGGGGCGGCCATGGGATGAAGGCGCTGGTGCGGGCTGCATAGGCCGCGAAGTCCGGCCTCGTGCGCCTGAGGTGGTCTTCCAGCAGCGGAATGCCTGACACTTTCAGGATCAGGGCTGTCAGCGCCGCCGGTCCCAGCATCGCCAGCGCCATCCCCGACGCATCCCACGCCATCAGACCGATGCCGAACCAGAGCATGCACTCGCCGAAATAGTTGGGGTGGCGGCTCCAGGCGAAAACCCCGCTGGTGATCAGCTTGCCGCGATTGGCCGCATCGCGCCGGAAGTGCAGCAGCGCCCGGTCGGCGACGGCCTCGAGCCAGAAGCCGCCGGTGAACAGCACAAGCCCCGCGACGGTCAGCCAACCGGGCCACCCGGGCGCGCTCGTCGTCATGTCTGGTTCAATCGTCATGGCCAGATGGATCGGCAGGGCGAGCGCCCACAGGATTAGCGCCTGCAGCACGAACACCTTGTAGAGGCTCTGCCACCAGAACCGCCCGGGGTCCGCAGCCCGCATCGCCGCGTAGCGCGCGTCTTCGGCGGTGGACATGCGGTGACGCGCGAACAGATGCGCGCCGAGGCGCACGGCCCAGACGGTGACCGCAAGCAGCACCAGCGTGGCTGACAGATGCGACGGCGCCGCCCACAGCCATTCCAGCCAGGCGATCAGCGCAAAGCCCGGACCCCAGGCAATGTCGATCATGCCGACATCGGCTTTGGCGAGGCTGATCAGCCAGATGCCAAGGAAAAGGATGAGGACGGCAATGAAGGCTGCGGCGATGGGCGTGAGGGCGGGGCTCATGCTGCACGCGCCGAATTGCAGGACGATAACGGACTTGTCATGTCAAAACCGGTGCAACTGCGCGCCATCTGCCCTAAATCCGCCCTGAAACACACGCTTGGTTAACCTGCTGACGAGATGGTTTCATCTTGAAAACGCTGTCACTGACGCCACATGTCGGGAACCGCCAGAGGCTTGGTGAGTTCTGCCGTTAGTCCGACCAGCCCGCTGCTGCGGCAAGGTCAGAATCGGAGCGGCTGGCTTGAGTGACATGCGCCATGTTGGCAACGTGATCCTTTCGAATGCAACGCTGAAAAGAAGACCTGACGTTCATGACCTTTGATCTGACCCGTCGCGACACAATCCGTGCCCTCCTGTCGGGGCTCGCCACGCCAGCCATGGCCACGTCGGCACTTGCCCAGAGCGGCGCAGAATGGCGGCAGTCCTACGATGCCGTTCAGGCCCGCAGCCGCATCGTGCGTTCCACCACCCCCATGGTCTCGCCTGCCGCGATGGCGGCCACCGAGGAGGCCCTGCAGCGCTACCGCGATCTGGCTGCGCAAGGCGGCTGGTCACCGACCGGCCCTGAGAGGCTGCGTGTCGGCTCGCGCGGGCAAGCCGTGGTCGCGCTGCGCAACCGTCTGATCGTGGCTGGCGATCTCGATCCTTCAGCGGCAGGCGCCGCGACCTATGATTCGTTCGTCGAGCAGGCCGTGCGCCGCTTCCAGGCCCGCCATGGCCTGACGCTGACCGGAGCGCTCAATCCCGGCACGATCACGGCGCTCAACGTGCCGATCGAGACACGCATCCGCCAACTCGAACTGAACATCGTGCGCCTGCGCTCGTTCTCGGGCAATCTCGGCAACCGCTACGTTGTGGTCAACATCCCTGCCGCGATGGTGGAAACCGTGGAAGGTGGTGTGGTCGCGACGCGCCATGCGGCCGGCGTCGGCAAGATCGACCGCCAGTCGCCGATTCTGCAGACTCGCATTCCGGAGGTCAATTTCAACCCGACCTGGACCGTGCCCGCCTCGATCATCCGCAAGGACCTGATCCCGAAGATGCGGAAGGAGCCGAATTATCTGACCGAGAACAAGATCCGCATCATCGGGCAGGGCGGCAACATCATTCCGCCCGAGGCCGTGAACTGGAATTCGGACGAGGCCACGCGCTACACCTTCCGCCAGGACCCGGGCGGCGAGTTCAACTCGCTCGGCTTCGTGCGCATCAACATCCCGAGCCCGCACGGCGTCTACATGCATGACACGCCTGCAAAGGGCATCTTCGGCGATGATTACCGCTTCGTCTCGTCCGGCTGCGTGCGTGTGCAGAACGTGCGCGACTACATCCAGTGGCTGCTCAAGGACACGCCCGGCTGGGACCGCTCGCGCATCGACCAGGTGTTCGAGAGCGGCGAGCGCATCAATGCGGCCATTCCCGGCGGGTTGCCCTGCTACTGGGTTTACATCACCGCATGGGGCACGGCAGAGGGCGACGTGAATTTCCGCGACGACATCTACCAGAAGGATGGGTTGGGCGCCGTGCCCGTGGCCAAGCTGCCGGGCGGCCCTGACGCCGATTGACGCAAGCGGCCAGCAACGCAGCCAAGAAACCCGGCCGAAAAATCCGGCCACGGACGCGGGCTTTCCGCGCCAGCCAGGCCGGAGGCGACGCGGGTGGCGCACAGTTGCGGCAGCGCTTCGTCATCTGCCGCTTTTCGCTAGAGCGCGGCGCGCGCGGCGCGCGGGACCTTGTCGGCCTCGCGACGGAACACGGGCCGATGGCCGACGCGTCGTTCTATTTCCTCAAGCGCTTCTATCTGGAGGCGGCGGATGCGGCCCCTGTCGATCCGGCCCCGCCAGAGGCACGTGCTGCAGTGCCTGAGGCGCCCTACTGGCTGGCCTACGGCAGCCAGCAGTTTCTCGTCGCCTTGCCGACCGCCGCCATCTACGCCTTGCTGGCTGCGGCCTATGCGCTGATCTACGGGCTGGTGGGCCGCATCGTTCTGGTGTTCGGCGAATTCGCGGCGTTGGCCAGCCTCGCCGGCGTTGTCGGCCTCGGCCTGTTCGTGGCGTTCGGCGTCGAGACGGCGGTCGGCGGGGTGCTGATCGCACTCGTCATCGGCGTGGCGGTCGCAGCTTTGCACGGGTTCGCCTTGTCGCGCGCCGCGCTGACGCGGCTGGCGCGCGCGCCCGGCCAGCATGTGCTGATCGCCACCGTCGGCGTCGGCATCGCCCTGACAGAATATCTCAGACTCGCCCAGGGCGCCGACCTGCGCTGGCTGCCGCCGCTGTTCAACGAGCCTGTGCCGCTGATGCGCGCCGGTGATTTCGTCACGACCATGACGACGGTGACCGCCGTGGGGGCGCTTATCGGCCTTGCGGCGACCATTGGGCTGCTGCTGTTCATGCGGCGCTCGGCTTATGGCCGGCAGTGGCGCGCAGTGGCGGATGACCCGCTGATGGCCGCGCTTGTCGGCATCGACGAGCGCAAGGTGCATGACCGCGCGCTGATCATCGCCTGCGCGGTGGCCGGCCTCGCAGGCATCATCGTCACGGTGCTCTACGGTGGCATGGGCTTTGCCGGCGGCTTCTCGATCGGCCTGAAAGCCCTGATCGCCGCCATCCTCGGCGGCATCGGCTCGATTGGCGGTGCAGCCTTGGGCGGGCTCGCGGTCGCCGCCTTCGAGGCGGCCTGGTCCGCAACCATGCCGATCGAGGCGCGCGACCTTGTCATCTACAGCGCGCTGGTGATTGTGCTGGTGATCAGGCCCGGCGGTTTCTTCGGATATGCCGAGCTTGGCCCGCGGCGGGTGTGACACGGTTGGACGCGTGAAGGACTGGCGGATGAAGGACGGATTTGCCATTTCGCTGGGCGATGTCGAGGCTGCGGCCGCCGCCATCGCCGGCCATGTCATCGCCACCCCGCTGGTGCCTGCGCCGCGCCTGTCAGGCCTGACTGGCGCCGACATCTTCGTCAAATACGAGAACATGCAGGCCACGGCCTCGTTCAAGGAGCGTGGCGCGGTCAACCGGCTGCTGCGCCTCACGCATGATGAGCGCAAGCGCGGCGTCATCGCGATGTCCGCCGGCAACCACGCGCAGGGCCTCGCTTATCACGCCGCGCGCCTCGGCATTCCCGCCACCATCGTGATGCCTGAGCCGACGCCGATCGTGAAGGTGGAGAACACGCGCAGCCATGGCGCGCGCGTCGTGCTGCATGGCGAAACGCTGGCGGAGGCGCAGTCACGCGTCGCCGACATCATCGCCGCCGAGGGGTTGGTCCTCGTCCACCCCTACGATGATGCTGCGGTCATGGCCGGGCAGGGCACCATCGCGTTGGAAATGCTGGCCGCGCGGCCCGATCTCGACATCCTTGTCGTGCCGATGGGCGGAGGCGGACTGATCTCCGGCATCGCGACGGCAGCGAAAGCGCTGAAGCCTGCCATCCGCATCATCGGCGCCGAGGCCATGCTCTATCCATCGTTCCACAACGCGCTGAGCGGAGACGATCTGCCCATCGGCGGGCCGACGATTGCGGAGGGCATCGCCGTCAAGAATGTCGGCGCCCTTGCGCTGCCGATCATCCGGGCGCTGGTCGAAGGGCCGATCCTGGTTTCCGAGGACATGCTGGAACGCGCCATCAATGCCTTCGCAACCTTGCAGCACACGATGGCGGAGGGCGCGGGCGCGGCCGGCCTTGCCGCCATGCTGACGGAGCCTGCGCGTTTCCGGGGGCAGCGCGTCGGCCTCGTGCTGTGCGGCGGCAACATCGATGCGCGCCTGCTCGCCTCGATCATGGTGCGCGAGCTTGAGCGCGCCGACCGCATCCTGTCGCTGCGCATCACCACCGCAGATCGTCCCGGAATCCTTGGCCAGATCGCAAGCCGCCTCGGCGCGCTGAAAGCCAATATCCTTGAAGTGTCCCACGGCCGCCTGATGCTCGATGTGCCGGCCAAGGGCGTCACCATCGACATCACGGTGGAGACGCGCGGCGCAGCGCATGCCAGCGAGATCATGGCGGCCCTCGCCGATGACGGGATGCAGCCCGTGCGGCAGGAGCGCAGACGGGCGCAGCGGTGATTGGGGCAGTGATTGCACGCGACAGGCTGCGTCACCATATCCTGGTGAAACCAAGGAGCTCGCCATGTCATCGCAGATGCCCAATACAGCCAACGACCGCCAGGACCGGACGGTGGCGAGCTATGGCCAGACCAGCGGTGTCCTCGTGCCGCGCGTCGTTGCGTATGTCGTCGACCTGTTCATCGTCGGCGTGCTGAGCCTGGTCGTGTGGATCAGCGTCGGCTTCCTCGGCCTGATCACCTTCGGGCTCGGCTGGCTGCTGTTGCCCATCGTCGGCATCTGCACGGCGATGGCCTATGCGGCGATCACAATCGGCGGAATCAACCAGGCCACGATCGGCATGCGCGTTTCGGGCGTCGAGGTCGAGCGGAGCGATGGCGGCCCACCGGACGGCATCAGCGCGGCCGCTCATTGCCTGCTCTTCTATGTGGCCACATTCACGGTCGGCCTGCTGGTGGTCAACCTCCTGATCAGTCTGCTCCGCAGCGACCGCCGCATGGGGCATGATCTTCTGACTGGGCTGGTCATCGTCCGGAGTTGAGCGACGGGCTATTTCCCATCGCGAACTGCCACAGCGCCGCCAGGTCGCCCGCGTGGATGTTATGCCCGCCCTCATGGATGCAGAAGCTCAAGGCCTTGGGCTTCGCGCAGCCTGACCACTGCTGGCAGAGCCGCCCGCTGATCTCGGCACGCGAATCCGGCTCGCCCTTGCAGCCATTGTCGCGAAGCCAGACGGCCCAGTCGCGGCGAATGTCGGCTTGCCGATAGATACCGCCGCGCAAGGCCCGCCCGGCCATCGGGACGGTGGCGTCATTGCTTCCGTGAATATGGATGAGGTTGACGCCGGCGCCGGTGCAGGCTTCCGGCGACGGTTCCCAGAATCCGCCCGCCAGTGCGCCATAGGCGCTGAACAGGTGCGGCCGCGCGCAGGCGATGTTCCAGACCATCGATGCGCCCTGGCTGAAGCCTGCGGCCACGAAACGGGTGGAATCGACCGCAAACCGCGCCTTTACATCAGCCACAAGCGCCTCGGCAAAAGCGAACTCGTCGCGATGCCTGCCGGGCGAACCGGGATAGGACCAGGTGTTGCCCGCCCCATGCGGCGCGATCAGCAGCGCCTTGTTGTCATGGGCGAAGGCGCTGAGCAGCGGCTCGTTGATGGTGTATTCGGCGCTCTCCCGCCAGCCGTGGTAGAACACCAGCACCGGCAGCGGCGTCGCGCCATCCCAGCCGCGCGGCGCGAGCGCCATGTAGCGCCCACCGGCAACGCTGCATCCGGGGGAGGTGGCGCATGGCGAGGTTGCGTCCGCGTTGGCTGACGCCGCGCCGACAAGGAACCACACCATGACGCAGACGAGGCGCTTCATGGGTATAAACCTGACAGCAAGGCTGCGACCACGCACATCACGCTTGCGCGATGGTTGCGGAACCGGCGCTCAGCCCTTCCAGCCATGCTCGAACTTGAGAACGCCGAAGCGGGCCGGGACGCCGCCCATGTCGAGAAATTCAGGCTCCGGCTCGGCAATGATGTCGCCGATCAGCGTCGCCTCGCAGCCCGCTTGCGCACAGGCCAGGCCAATCGCCGTGGCCCTGCTGGCTTCGACGGCCATCAGCACCTCGTAATCGTCACCGCCGGTGGCGATCGTGGCCATCAGGCGCGGCTCCAGCGCCAGCGCCTCTCGCGCGGCTGCAGAGAGCGGCACACGGGCCAACTCGATGCGCGGCGCAATGATCGCGCCATCTGTCCGTGCCGAAATCGCCAGCTTGACGGCATCGCCAAGCAGCCCGTCGGAGATGTCCATCGCGGCGGCGGCATGGTCGCGGATGATGCCGGCAAGCACATTGCGCGGATGGGGGTGCAGATAACGCTCAGCCAGATGCGCGCCTGCGTCCGGCGACAACCCGCGAACCCAGGCTGCATCCGGATGAAGCCGCATCTGCAGGCCGAGCGCCGCATCGCCGATGGTTCCCGTCACCATCAGCTTGTGGCCCGCCCTGCCTGTGGTGCGCTTCACCATGCGCCCCACCTCGCAATAGCCGATGGCCGTCACGGAAATCGTCAGCCCGCCCGATGCCTTGACCGTGTCGCCGCCGAGAAGAGGGCAGGCATAGGCCTTGGCATCCTCGCCAAGGCCGGCCGCGAAGGCGGCGATCCAGCTTTCGTCGAGATCGGCCGGAAGCGCCAGCGCCAGCAGGAAGCCTGCCGGCGCCGCGCCCTTGGCGGCCAGGTCGGACAGGTTGACGCGCAGCGCCTTGCGCGCAATCGAGGCCGGCGGGTCGTCGGCGAAAAAGTGAACGCCCGCCACCAGCGCATCCTTGGTCATCACCAGGTCATGCCCCGGAGGCGGTGACAACACGGCAGCGTCATCCAGCAAGGCCAGCGAGCCCTCGCCCGCGATCGGAGCCAGATAGCGCGCGATCAGGATGTCCTCGGAGATCATGCCGCTGCCCATGGATTGACCAGCTTCAGAGGCAGATCATCGAAGTCGCGGACGTTGCGCGTCGCCAGAACTGCTCCATGCACGATGACAATTCCCGCAATCAGCGTGTCGAGATGACCTATAGTGCGGCCGAGCGCCCGCCGCTTGCTCATCACACGCGATGCCTGTTCGGCAGAGGCGGCATCAAATGGCAGGACCCGCTCGCCGATGCCGCGCAGGATGAATGTCGGGAAGGCACGCTCCAGACCATCACGCCGTTGGCTTGCCGGGAGCGCCGAAATTCCGGACCTGATCTCGAATATCGATATCGACGTCGTGAACATGCTTCTGCGAGGCTGGCTGTCGAGCCAGTCAAAAACCTGCCCCGCGCCGCCCGGATGCATGATTTCAGACATCACGTTTGTGTCAAGAATGACCATCAACCGGCTGGATACTCATCGAAATCGACTGCCCGGACATCAACTTGAGGACGAACAAACTCATCTTCAGCAAAACCGATATCTGCAAAAAGCTCCCGTGCCAGTGTGCCGAGGCCTTTCTCAGGCACGGCATCTCTAAGCGAACGTCCCGCAATCTCCCGAATGAGGATATCGCGTGCTTCAGCTTCCATGCTGACGCCACGCTTCGATGCACGCAGCTTGAGTGCGGATTTGACGTGTTCGGGGAGCCTTCTCACCAGAATCTGAACCATGGATCATCCTCCGAAGTCGTCGAGTGATATCACGATGTCAAAAGATGACCCGATCACCAAATCTGGTCACCGGCAGGCGCTCACGCCATCTCCGCCGTCCGCGCCTCGCGCGCGATGCGGTCGAGGACAGCGTTGGTGATGCCCGGCTCGTCGCCTTCATAGAAGGCGCGGGCGACCATGACATATTCGTTGATGACAGCCTTGGGCGGCACGTCCTTGCGGAACAGCAACTCGTAGGTTCCGCAACGCAGCACCGAACGCAGCACGGTTTCGATGCGTTTCAGAGGCCAGCCGTCGGCCAGTGCGTCATCGACGGCGCGGTCTATTCCGCGCTGCTCGCGCACCACGCCGGACAGCACGTCGCGGAAGAAATTGGCCTCGGCTGCGGGAAGCTCGATGCCGTCGACTTCCTTGCCCATCCAGAAGGTCTCGAATTCGGCCATGGCCTCGATCAGGCCCTTGCCGGCCACGTCCATCTGATAAAGCGCCTGCACGGCGGCAAGCCGCGCGGCCCGGCGCTTTTCCATGCGCTGTTCCTGCCGCGCGTTCACGACGCGGACTCGAACATGCGCTTGATCCGCAGGAGCGCGAGCGCGGCTGCCGCTGCACCGCCGCCCTTGTCCATCTCGCTGGCGCGCGCGCGGGCCCACGCCTGCGCCTCGTTCTCCACCGTCAGGATGCCGTTGCCGATGGGCCATTTGCGCTGCACCGACAAATCCATCAGCGCACGGCAGCTTTCGCCGGCGACGATGTCGTAGTGCGTGGTTTCGCCGCGGATGACGCAGCCCAGCGCCACGGCGGCATGGAACGGCTCGTCGCCGCCTGCTGCGGCATCCATGGCGATGGCGATGGCGGCGGGAATCTCGAGCGCGCCTGGCACCGTGACCACTTCTGCGGTCGCGCCGGCCTGTTCGATGGCCGCCAGAGCGCCTTCGAGCAAGGCATCGGCGACATCGTTGTAAAAGCGAGCTTCAACCACAAGGATGCGTGCGCCCGGAAGCGGCGTGGAATGCAATTTCGACTTGCTGATGCTGACCATGCAGATTTCGTCTCGCGCTTGCGAACAGGTCGTGCGTCAGTAGCCCTGAGCGCGCGCCTCGGCAAGCCTTGCTGCGTAGCGCGCCATCAGGTCGACCTCGATGTGCAGTCCGTCGCCGACCTTGCGCGCGCGCCACGTCGTGACACTGAGAGAATGCGGGATCAGCAGCACCGTGAACACGTCGCCCTCAACCGTGTTGACGGTCAGCGACGTGCCATCGAGGCAGACCGAGCCCTTGGCCGCAATGAAGCCCGCAAGCTGCTTCGGCGCGCGGATGTGAAAACGCGCCGTGGCGCCCCAGGGATCGGATGGATCAGGCGAAATCGGCTCGTGACGCACGATTTCGGCCACGCCATCGACATGGCCGGTGACGAGATGCCCCCCAAGTTCGTCGCCGACCTTCAGCGACCGCTCGAGATTGACCTCGGCACCGGCCTGCCATGTGCCGACAAGCGTTCTGGCCAGGGTCTCCGCTGCAGCGTCCACCCGGAAGATGCAGCCAGGTTGCCCGTCATGGCGCGGCTCGAGGGACGTCACGGTCAGGCACACGCCGGAGCAGGCGATGGACGCGCCGATCTCGATGCCGCTGGCCTCGAAAGGCGAAGCGATGGCCAGCCGCTTCAGCGAAGGGCCGGCCGCCACGGCCTCGGTGACCGTGCCGACAGCAATGACGATGCCTGTGAACATCAGACGATCCTCTCATGGAACTGGAACAGGTCGTGGCCGATCAGGTGCTCGCGCACAAGCCGGAAATGCCGGCCGTCGCCAAGCAGCGCGGCAAGGCCGGGCCTCACCGCGGTTATTCCCTCGAGGCCCATCGCCTGCGGCGACGTCGAGACGATCACGTCGTCGACCAGCCCCTGCAGCGCAAGTTGCTCGCCGACGGTCGGCCCGCCCTCGGAAAACACCCGCGTGATGCCGCGCGTGGCGAGCAGGTGCAGGGCGGCGGTGAGGTCAAGATGGCCGTCGCTGGCGCGGGCAACCCGCATCACCTCGACACCGGCGGCGGCAAGGGCCTTTTCCGGCGGCGCGGGCGCATCCTCCGCCGCAATCACCCAGGTTGGAATGTCCTTGCAGGTCGCCACCAGCTTGAGGCCCATGTGCATTCTCAACCGCGTGTCGAGCACCACCCGCACCGGCGAGCGGTGCCCAAGGCCGGGCAGGCGCACGTTCAGCAGCGGATCGTCCGCCAGCACGGTCTCGACGCCCAGCATGATCGCATCGAAATGCGTGCGTTGCAGATGCACCCAGGCGGTGGCTTCCGGGCACGAGATCGCCACGCGCGCGCGCTGCGGCCCACCCGCATAGCCATCCGCCGTTCGCGCAATTTTGAAGGTCACGGTGGGCAGGCCCGTGCGCACCCGCCGGAAGTGCCCGCGATGGACACGTGCGGCCTCATCCGCCAGCATGCCGACGTCGACCTTGATGCCGGCGCTGCGCAGGAGCGCATGCCCCAGCCCGGCGATGCGCGGATTGGGGTCCGCGACGGCTGACACAACGCGGCGCACCCCGGCCCGCAACGTGCGTTCCACACACGGAATTCCGCCACGGAGCGACGAGTAGGAGCAAGGCTCAAGCGCCACATAGAGCGTCGCGCCCGAAGCCGCATCCCCGGCCTGCGCCAAGGCCATGGCCTCGCCGTGAGGTCGCCCTCCGGCTTGGGTCAGCCCGCGCCCGACAATCACCGCCTCGCCGCCGATCTCGCGCACCAGCACAGCGCCGACTGACGGATTGGGCCAGGTCTGCCCGAGGCCTCGCCGGCTCAGGCCCAGCGCCAACGTCATGAACCGGAGGTCGAGGTCGGAGGTCGGCGGCACGCTGGCGCTCAATCGTCAGCCAGCGTGCCGTCAGCCAGTCTGCCGTCAGCCGGACCATCGGCGGCATCGGTCGAAAGCTCGCCGAGAATCTCCTCGAAATCCTTCGCTTCGCGGAAATCCTTGTAGACCGACGCGAACCGCACGTAGGCGACGCCATCGAGGTTCTTGAGACCGGCCATGATCAGCGCGCCGATGGTGGCGGAAGGGATGTCGTTGTCGCCCGAGCTTTCAAGCTGGCGGACGATGCCGCTCACCATGCGCTCGATGCGTTCCGGCTCGACCGGCCGCTTGCGCAGCGCGACCTCGACCGAGCGCTGCAGCTTGTCCCGCTCGAACGGCGAGCGCTTGCCCGATCGCTTGACCACCATCAGTTCGCGCAGTTGCACGCGCTCGAAAGTGGTGAAACGCCCGCCGCAATCATTGCACACGCGCCGGCGCCGGATCGATGAATGATCATCCGAGGGTCGCGAATCCTTCACCTGCGTGTCGAGCGATCCGCAATACGGGCAGCGCATGAAATTCCTCGTGGCACAGGGTGGGCGGCACCATGCCCGTCATGCCAGCGAATCCGGCTGGCGGTCCAGTCAAACCTTGCAGCGCAACCTGCTCGCGGCGTTTTTCCGTGACGCGCGCATCCGGTGCGGGCCTTTGTGGATATACCCTGCAGGAGGAGCCTGCACCATGAGACGTCAAACTATCGCAAGGTCATCTGTCGCGGCGGTTCCGCCATCGAAGGCTCCGCCGCTCGCCACCGCGTTCATCCTTGCTGCTGGCATCGCGCTCGCGGGCAGCGTGATCAGCGCCCGGGCACAGACCGCCCCGACGGACTGGCCGCCTCTGCCCGAAACCTTCGAGAGCACCGGCGGCGGTGGCTGGATGATCACCGAGTATCGTCCGCTCGTCGATGGTGCGATCTGCAGAACGGATTTCGTCACGGTCTCGCCCGACGGCAAGGACAAATATCCCGCGACCGTGCAATGGACCGCCATCGCGCGCGACGGCGGCGTCTACTGCGCTGATGGCAAGTGGCGCACAAAGGACGGCAGCGGCTCCGGCGCCACGCCGCTTGAGGTCTTCATCAAGGACGGGGTGGTGCGCCGCGCGCCGTGACCGCGCTTAGGCTCAGGACCTATTAATGTGCAAGCGAATGTGATTCAGAGTCCCTTTCGAGGAGATTCTGATGAGTGGCCTGTTTCTGCTGAGCGAGCGTCAAATGGCTCGGATCACACCGTTTTTTCCCTT
>JAESGX010000271.1_pt1 | contig 26456 bp, 24 predicted proteins | sample 9269801 | NCBI WGS metagenome assembly JAESGX01 (sample SAMN16773122, study PRJNA677054) | algae metagenome | isolation source: Pleurocapsa minor GSE-CHR-MK-17-07R and co-occurring heterotrophs from wet... | place: USA: Lower Calf Creek Falls, Grand Staircase Escalante National Monument, UT ... | reverse complement strand
GATGACCAGCCCGGCCCATTCGTAACCGGCGTCGGGCAGGATCGGCAGGGTGAAGCGCAGGAACCCGTAGCCGCCGATCTTCAGCATGATCGCCGCCAGGATCACCGAGCCTGCGGTCGGCGCTTCCACGTGCGCGTCCGGCAGCCAGGTGTGCACGGGGAACATCGGCACCTTGACCGCGAAGGCGATCAGGAAGGCGAAGAACAGCCAGGTCTGCTCCTTCGCGTTCAACGGCAGCTGGTACAGGTCGGCGAACTGGAAGCTGCCGCCTTTCAGGTACAGATAGACCAGCCCGACCAGCATCAGCACCGAGCCGAGGAAGGTGTACAGGAAGAACTTCAGCGATGCGTAGATGCGGCGCGGCCCGCCCCAGACGCCGATGATCAGGAACATCGGGATCAGCATAGCCTCGAAGAACACGTAGAACAGCATCGCGTCGGTAGCGCAGAACACGCCGATCATCATCCCTTCCAGGAACAGGAACGAGGCCACGTATTGGCTTACGCGCTTCTCGATCACGGTCCATGCGCCGATCAGCGCTAGCGCGGTGGTCAGCGTGGTCAGCACGATCAGGGCGATGGAAATACCGTCGGCGCCGAGGCTGTAGAAGATGTCGTAGGCCGGGATCCAGTCGTGCCGTTCGACGAACTGCATGGCGGGATTCTGCATGTCCACGCCGATCAGCAGCCCCAGACTGAAGACGAAGGTGAGCAGCGCAGTCGCCAGCGCAGCCCAGCGCGCCGCGCCCGCGCGGGCGTTGCCCAGGGCGAGGATCAGCGCGCCGCCCAACATGGGCAGCCAGATCAATACACTCAGTAAAGGCCAGTTCGACACGTAATTCGTATCCGTCAGTTCGACGCCGCGGCGTTCATCGCCAGAACCGCATGAGCACGGCCAGCAGTGCAATCAGGCCGAGAATCATCGCGAAGGCGTAGTGGTAGAGGAAACCCGATTGGGTGCGTCGCAGCAGGTGGGCGGCCAGATCGACGACCTTGGCGCTGCCGTTGACCGCCACGCCGTCGATCACCTTGCGGTCGATGGCGCTGGAAAGATCGCCCAAGGCCACGCCGCCGCCGGCGAAGCCGCCGATCCACAGCGTGTCCATCCAGTATTTCTTGTCCAGAATGTTTGCCAGGAACGCGCCGACACGGCTGTGGCGCATGCGTGCGGGCAGTTCTGATTTGAACAGATACAGGAAAGTCGCCAGCGCGAAGCCGCCCAGCGCCAGCCAGAACGGCGGCATCTGCATGCCGTGCAGCGCGTATTTCCACGGCCCATGCCAGAGCTCTTCCTTCAGCGCCATCACGGTGTCGCGTGCCGAGAACGCAGCGTTCGGATCGGCGTTGATGAAGTCGATCGCGCCCAGGAAGAACGGCAGCTGCGCGTGGTGTCCCGTCCAGTCGGTGCCGAACAGCATCGGGCCGATCGCGACGAAACCGATCAACACCGACGGAATCGCCAGCAGGATCAGCGGCACCGTCACCACCCACGGCGACTCGTGCGGTTCGTGCGCGCCATGCCCGTGATCGTCGTGACCGTGTGCGTCGTGCGCATGATCGCCGTGCGCATCGGCGTGGCTGGCGTGCGCATGGTCCGGCTGCGCTTCGCGGAAGCGCTCCTTGCCGTGGAAGGTCAGGTACAGCAGACGGAAGCTGTAGAAACTGGTGACGAACACGCCCAACAGCACCGCCCAGTAGCCGTACGACGCGATCCATTCGCTCGGGCCTTGCGCGACGGGCGCCGCCATCGTGCCGACTTCGGTCAGCTTCGCCGCGGTCTCGCTGGCGTGGTGGCTGTGGTGCTTGGCGGCTTCGATGATCGTGTCCTTCGAATAGAAGCCGCTGAAGAACGGGGTGCCGACCAGCGCCAACGTGCCGATCCACATGGTCGCGAAGGTGATCGGCATGTACTTGCGCAGCCCGCCCATGCGGCGCATGTCCTGCTCGTGGTGCAGCGCGATGATGACCGAACCCGCGCCCAGGAACAGCAGCGCCTTGAAGAAAGCGTGGGTCATCAGGTGGAAGATCGCCGCCGAGTACGCCGACACGCCCAGCGCCACGGTCATGTAGCCGAGCTGCGACAAGGTGGAGTAAGCGACCACGCGCTTGATGTCGTTCTGCACGATGCCGATCAGGCCGGTGAACAGCGCGGTGGTAGCGCCGATGAACAGAACGAAGTCCAGCGCCGTCTGCGATTGTTCGAACAGCGGCGACATGCGCGCCACCATGAAGATGCCGGCGGTGACCATGGTCGCGGCATGGATCAGCGCCGAGATCGGGGTGGGGCCCTCCATCGAATCGGGCAGCCACACGTGCAGCGGCACCTGCGCCGACTTGCCCATCGCGCCTATGAACAGGCAGATGCAGATGCTGGTGGCTATGGACCACATCGCCGGCTGCTCCAGCACCTGCCAGCTGACGCCGGCAACGCTGATCGTGCCCGACCAGGCCTGCCACACCTTACCGGCCAGGGACGGCGCGTTCGCGAACACTTCCGCATAGTCGAAGGTGCCGAATATGGCCAACACCGCGCCGATGCCCAGCAGGAAGCCGAAATCGCCGACCCGGTTGACCAGGAACGCCTTGAGGTTGGCGAAGATCGCGGTCGGGCGCTTGAACCAGAAACCGATCAGCAGATACGACACCAGACCCACCGCTTCCCAGCCGAAGAACAGCTGCAGGAAGTTGTTGCTCATCACCAGCATCAGCATGCTGAAGGTGAACAGCGAGATGTAGCTGAAGAATCGCTGGTAGCCCGGATCGTCGGCCATGTAGCCGATGGTGTAGACGTGCACCAGCAGCGAGACGAAGGTGACCACCACCATCATCATCGCGGTCAGCTTGTCGATCATGAAACCGACGTGCGCCGAGGTGTTGCCCACCTGGAAGAAAGTGTAGACATTCTCGTTGAACGGCGAGGCGCCCTGCCCGACCAGCTGGTACAGCACCCAGCACGACAGCGCGCAGCTGACCGCAACGCCGACGATCGTCACCCAATGCGCGCCGGCGCGGCCGACCTGGCGGCCGAACAGACCGGCGACGAGGCTGCCGAGCAGCGGCGCGAGCACGATGGCCAGCAGTATCTTGGTCTGAATCATGCGGTGCGCCTGCTAGAGCGGAAGCCGGTAGCCGGCAGCCGGTAATGGGAGAGCGAAGCGCCGCATCCGGCTTTCCGGCTACCGGCTACCGATTCCCGGCTCCCCTTGTCGATCGATCCCATCGCTATTCCTCAGCCCTTCAAGGTATCGACTTCGGACACGTTGATCGTGCGCCGGGTGCGGAACAGGGTGACCAGAATGGCCAGACCGATGGCGGCTTCGGCCGCGGCCACGGTCAGAATGAAGAACACGAAGATCTGCCCGTCCGGATCGCCGAACTGGCGCGAGAACGCGACGAAGTTCAGGTTCACCGCCAGCAGCATCAGTTCGATCGACATCAGCAGCACGATCACGTTCTTGCGGTTGAGGAAGATGCCGGCCACGCTGATGCAGAACAGCACCGCGCCCAAAGCCAGCAGATGGCCCAGCGCGATCATGGCTTGCTCTCCGGTTCGGCTGGCGCCTGCACGATCAGGGTCTCGCGCACCGGATTCTCCACCGCCACGTCGATCATGCGCAGGCGGTCGGTGGCCTTGACCCGCGATTGCTCGGCCGGGTCCTGGGTCTTGGTGCCCGCGCGCTTGCGCAGGGTCAGCATCACCGCCGCGATCACCGCCACGGTCAGGATCACCGCGGCGAATTCGAACGGCAGCAGGAACTCGGTGAACAGCGTGCGCGCCAGCCAGGCCGTATTGGAAACGTCCGCCGCCTCGGAAGCCGCATTGGCGACGTAAGGCGTAAGCAGCTTCGCCTTGACCCCGATCAGGGTCAGGATCTGCAGCAGCATCACTACCGCCACCACCAGACCGAGCGGCAGATAGCGCACCCAGCCTTCGCGGATCTTGACGATGTCGATGTCCAGCATCATCACCACGAACAGGAACAGCACCATCACCGCGCCCACGTACACCAGGATCAGCGCCACGCCCAAAAACTCCGCGCCGACCAGCAGCCACACGCAGGCCACCGAGAAGAACGTGAGGATCAACAGCAGCACCGCATGCACCGGATTGCGCACGGTGATCACGCCGCCGCCAGCGACGGCCGCGACGGCGGCGAAGGCGTAGAAGGAAATCAGCAGGACATCCATCTCGACCTCAGCGGAAAGCGGCATCGGCGGCGCGGCGCTCGGCGATCTCGGTTTCCAACCGGTCGCCGATCGCCAGCAGCTGCGGCTTGGTGACGATGTTCTCGCCACGATTCTCGAAATGGTATTCCAGCACGTGCGTCTCCACGATCGAATCCACCGGGCAGCTTTCCTCGCAGAAGCCGCAGTAGATGCACTTGAACAGGTCGATGTCGTAGCGCGTGGTCCGGCGCGTGCCGTCCTCGCGTTTTTCCGAATCGATGGTGATCGCCAGCGCCGGGCACACCGCCTCGCACAGCTTGCAGGCGATGCAGCGCTCCTCGCCGTTGGGATAGCGGCGCAGCGCGTGCAGGCCGCGGAAGCGCGGCGACTGCGGGAACTTCTCCATCGGGTACATCATCGTGTACTTGGGCTTGAACGCGTACTTCAGCGTCAGCCACAGCCCCTGCATCAGCTCAAGCAGCATCAGGCTCTTGAAGTAATGGACCACTTTATTCATCACTCAAACGCCTTTCTCGAATACGCCGAAGAACACCAGCAGCGCCGTCACCGCGATCCAGGCGATGGTCAGCGGAATGAACACCTTCCAGCCCAGGCGCATGATCTGGTCGTAGCGGTAGCGCGGAAAACTGGCGCGGAACCAGATGTAGGCGCTGGCGAAGAACAAAACCTTAAGCAGCAGCCACGGCCAGCCGCCCCGCCAGATCCAGTCCACCCACGGCGACACGTCGGCGACCACCCAGCCCTGCAGCGGGCTCAGCCAGCCGCCCAGGAAGAACAGCGACACCAGGAAGCTGACCAGGATCATGTTGGCGTATTCGGCCAGGAAGAACAGCGAGAACGCCGCGCCGGAATACTCCACCATGTGCCCGGCGACGATTTCCGATTCGCCTTCCACCACGTCGAACGGCGCGCGGTTGGTTTCGGCCACGCCCGACACCCAGTACACGATGAACATCGGGAACAGCGGCAGCCAGAACCACTCGAGGAAACCGGCGTCGCCGGCCTGCGCCATCACGATCTCGCTCAGGTTCATGCTGCCGGCGGCGATCAGCACGCCGACCAGGGCGAAGCCCATCGCGATTTCATAGCTGACCACCTGCGCCGCAGAACGCATCGCGCCCAGGAACGCGTATTTCGAATTCGAGGCCCAGCCGGCCAGGATGATGCCGTACACGCCCAGCGAGGTCATCGCCAGCAGATACAGCAGGCCGGCATTTGCGTTGGACAGCACCAGCTTGGCGTCGAACGGCACCACCGCCCACGCCGCGAACGCCGGCGCCAGGGTGATCAGCGGCGCCAGGATATACATGGTCTTGTGCGCGCTGCTGGGCTGGATGATTTCCTTGAACAGCAGCTTGAACACGTCGGCGAAGGCCTGGAAGATGCCCATGCCCACGTACATCGGCCCATGGCGCACGTGCATCCAGCCGATCAGCTTGCGTTCCCAGACCACATAGAACGCCACCGCCATGATCACCGGCACCGCGATGGCCAGGACCTTCAGCACGATCCACAGCACCACGCCGACATTGCCCAGTCCGAAGAACCAGTCGCGCAGCGGATCGATGGAATTCAGCAGCAGTTCGTTCATGCGCGCACCACCGTCACCCTGCCCGCGCCGAGCGGCGCGGTGGCGCCGTGCCCGCTTTCGATCCACGCCGCGCCCGCCGCGACGCGCTTGTCGATGAACACCGGCAGGCTGGCCATGCCGTTGGGCGCGCCGACCTTGGCGATCTCGCCTTCATTCAAGCCCAGCGATTGCGCGTCGGCAGGATTCAAAGTGATGCGCGGCGAAGTATTCAGCGGATGCGCCTGCAGCGCCTTCGCGCGGCGCACGACGCTGTCGGTGCGATAGATCGCCGCGCTCGCCACTACTTCGAGACCAACCTCCGAAGCCGCGAGCTGCGGAGCAGCGCTTGCCGAGTCCCGAGTCCCGAGCCTCGAGTCCCGGCTTTCCAGCAAGGCCCGCGCACCCGCAAGATCGATGAATTCGAATCCAGGCAACCGCAGCTCGCCGCCCAGCGCGCGCAGTACGCGCCAGCCCTCGCGCGCTTCGCCCGGCAGCTTGCCGCCGGCCTGGGTGCGCTGGTCGGTCCCGTCCAGATTGGTCAGGGTCGCTTCGATTTCCGGCAGCGCGCCGATCGGCAGGATCACGTCGGCCACATTGCGGGTGGAATCGCAGGCGAAATGGCTGAACGCCACCACCTGCGCCGCTTTCAACGCTTTCTGCGCCGCGGCGCCGTCGGCGAAATCCAGGCCCGGCTCGATGCCGTAAATGACATAAGCCGCGCGCGGCTCGGCGAACATGCCGGCCACATCGCGCGTGGCGGGCAGCACGCCGCTGCGCGCCAGGCCGACCGCGTTGGCGCCCTGCGGAATGCGGCACAGCGCCGCGCCAGTGGCGGCGGCGAACGCCTGCGCCGCGGCGCGCAGCGAGGCCGCCTGCGGATGGTTTTCCACCAGCGCGCCGACGACGACCACCGCGCGGCTGGCGCCTTTCACCGCTTCCCGCAGCGCGGCATCGTTCAACGCGTCGGCGAGTTTCGACGGCGGCACGATGCGTTTGCTCGCCAGCGAAAAGGCGAAGTCGAAGTCGACCGGATTGATCGCATGCACCTTGGCGTTGCGCTGCGTATTCGCCTTGCGGATACGCTGATGCAGCAGCGGCAGTTCATGGCGGATGTTACTGCCGAACAGGACCACGACATCGGCCTGTTCGATCTCGGCCAGCGGCAGCGCGAACGGTTCGGCCACCGCGCCGTCGGAGAAATCGCGGTTGGAAATGCGGTGATCCAGATTGCCGCTGCCCAGCTCCGCGGCCAGTTTAGCCAGCAGGCCGCCTTCCTCGTTGGAAGTGGCCGGATGCGCCAGCACGCCCAGCGCATCGCCTCGGTGCGCGCGCAGGATTTCCGCCGCGGCGGTCAGGCCTTCGGCCCAGGACACTTCGCGCCAGCTTTCATTGGGAGTGCCGCCGTCGACCTTGCGCAGCGGCTTGACCGCACGGTCGTCGGCGTACAGGCCCTGGTGCGAATAGCGGTCGCGGTCCGACAGCCAGCATTCGTTCACGGCCTCGTTGTCGCGCGGCACGGTGCGCAGCACTTCGCCGCGGCGGATGTGCAGGAACAGGTTGGAGCCCATCGCATCGTGATAGCCCAGCGATTCGCGCGCGGTCAGCTCCCACGGGCGGGCGCGGAACTGGAACACCTTGTTGGTCAGCGCACCGACCGGGCAGACGTCGATCACGTTGCCGGACAGTTCGGTGGTCAGCGGCTTGCCGTCGTAGGTGCCGATCTGCAGACTCTCGCCGCGGTACATGCCGCCCAGCTCGTAGGTGCCGGCGATGTCGGCGGTGAAGCGTACGCAGCGCGTGCAATGGATGCAGCGGGTCATCTCGGTGGCGACCAGCGGGCCGATGTCCTCGTCGGGCACCACGCGCTTGCGTTCCTGGAAACGACTGACCGAACGGCCGTAGCCCAGCGACAAATCCTGCAGTTCGCACTCGCCGCCCTGGTCGCAGATCGGGCAGTCCAGCGGATGATTGATCAGCAGGAATTCCATCACATTGCGCTGCGACTTCAGCGCCTTGTCGCTGCGCGTGGCGATTTTCATGCCATCCATGACCGGCGTGGCGCAGGCTGGCGCGGGCTTGGGCATCTTCTCCACTTCCACCAGGCACATGCGGCAGTTGGCGGCGATGGCCAGCTTGTCGTGGTAGCAGAAACGCGGGATCGGGATGCCGGCCTTGTCGGCCGCCTGGATGATCATCGAACCCTTGGGCGCAACCAGCTCGACGCCGTCGATGAAGACGGTAACGTGATCGGGCGGCACGCTGGGGTTTACGGGCTGGGCGCTCATGCGTGAAGTACCGGGACTCGGGAGTCGGGACTCGGGACCCGAGCGAGGGTAATGCTTCTGTCCGCAAAGGACGCAAAGGAAAAGCATCGCGTTCTGTACTTCTTTGCGTTCTTTGCGTTCTTTGCGGACAGCTTCCGGCTTCTCCCGAGTCCCGAGTCCCGAGTCCCGAGTCCCGCAGCAAAGACGCTCATGCCGCCACCCCCAACTTCGCATCCACGATCGAGCGGCCGTGTTCGATGAAATACTCGAACTCATGCCAGTAATGCCGCAGGAACCCCTGCACCGGCCACGCCGCGGCTTCGCCGAACGCGCAGATGGTGTGGCCTTCGATCTGGCCTGCCGACGCTTTCAAGGTGTTGAGGTCTTCCAGCGTGGCCTTGCCTTCGACCACGCGGGTGATCATGCGGTACATCCAGCCGGTGCCTTCGCGGCACGGCGTGCACTGGCCGCAGGATTCGGCGTAGTAGAAACGCGCGATGCGCTGGCAGGCGCGGACCATGCAGGTGGTTTCGTCCATGACGATGACCGCGCCCGAGCCCAGGCCGGAACCGGCTTTCTGGATACTGTCGTAATCCATGGTCAGGCCCATCATGGTTTCGGCCGGCAGCACCGGCATCGACGAACCGCCGGGAATCACGCCTTTGAGCTTGTGCCCATTGCGCACGCCGCCGGCCATTTCCAGCAGTTCCGAAAAGGGCGTGCCCAGGCGGATTTCGTAATTGCCCGGCTTGCTGACGTGGCCCGACACCGAGAAGACCTTCGGCCCGCCGTTGTTCGGCTTGCCCAGGTTGAGGAACCACTCGGCGCCGTTGCGGATGATCGCCGGCACCGAGGCGTAGGTTTCGGTGTTGTTGATCGTGGTCGGCTTGCCGTATAGGCCGAAATTAGCCGGGAACGGCGGCTTGAAACGCGGTTGGCCTTTCTTGCCTTCCAGCGATTCCATCATTGCGGTCTCTTCGCCGCAGATGTAAGCGCCGGCGCCGAGGGCATTGTGGATGTCGATATCGATGCCGGATCCGAGCACGTTCTTGCCCAGCCAGCCGTGCTTGTAGGCCTCGGCGGTGGCTTCTTCCAGATGCTCGAACGGTTCGTGGTGGAACTCGCCGCGCAGGTAGTTATAGGCGACCGTACTGCCGGTGGCGTAGCAGGCGATGGCCATGCCTTCGATCACCGCATGCGGGTTGTAGCGCAGGATGTCGCGGTCCTTGCAGGTGCCCGGCTCGGATTCGTCGGAGTTGCAGAGGATGTACTTCTGCATGTCGCCCTTGGGCATGAAGCTCCACTTCAGGCCGGTGGGGAAGCCCGCGCCGCCGCGGCCGCGCAGTCCGGACTGCTTGACCATCTCGACCACGTCTGCCGGCGCGATCTTCTCTTCGATGATCCTGCGCAGCGCACTGTAGCCGCCGGTCTTCAGATAGTTTTCGTACGCCCACGGCTTGTCGAAATGCAGCGTGGTGTAGACCACCTGGTGGTCTTTCGGCGCCGGCCCGATGGGGCCTGTGGGCGCTGAGTAGGAATGTCCGTGATGTGCCATGCGTTACTCCAGCCCGTCCAGCAGCTCGTCCACTTTCGCGGGCGTGAGGTTCTCGTGGTAGTGGCCGTTGATGGCCATCATCGGCGCGCCGGCGCACGCGGCCAGGCACTCTTCTTCGCGCTTCATGTAGATGCGGCCGTCGGCGGTGGATTGACCAGTCTTGCAGCCGAGCTTCTTCTCGGCGTGGGCGACCAGATCCTCGGCGCCGTTGAGCCAGCAGCTGATGTTGGTGCAGAAGGCCACGTTGTGGCGGCCGACCTTCTCGATTTCGAACATCGAGTAGAAGCTGGCCACTTCGTAAGCCCAGACCGGCGGCAGCTCCAGGTACTTGGCCACGGCCACGATCAGCTCGTCGGTCAGCCAGCCGCCGTTCTGCTCCTGCGCGGCGTGCAGGCCGGAAAGCACCGCCGAACGCTTGCGGTCCGGCGGGAACTTGGTCAGCCAGTGCTCGATGTGCGCGCGGGTCTTGTCGCTCAGCGCGATCAGCGGATCGACGTCGCGCGCCGCCTCGAAATTACCCGTGGCCTTCATGCGCGAAGCTCCGGGACTCGGGGCGCGGGACTCGGGACTCGCAAGCGCCCGTGTCTTGTCGCCCCATGGTTGGCAGGGAACAAAATTGCGATCGAAATGGCGATAACGGAAGCCTCGTTTTTCGCGAGTCCCCAATTCCGAGCCCCGAGTCCCGGGCAATTCATCGATCCACCTCGCCGAAAACAAGATCATAGGTACCGATCATCGCCACCACGTCCGGCAGCATGTGCCCGGCGACCACGTGGTCCATGGACGAAAGATGGGCGAAGCCAGGCGCGCGCAGATGCACGCGGAACGGTTTGTTGGCGCCATCGGACACCAGGTAGCAGCCGAACTCGCCTTTCGGCGCTTCCACCGCGGCGTAGGTTTCCCCTGCCGGCACGCAGTAGCCTTCGCTGAACAATTTGAAGTGATGGATCATCGCTTCCATGTCGTCCTTCATTTCCTCGCGCGAGGGCGGCGCCACCTTGAAGTTCTGCACCATCACCGGGCCAGGATTGGCCTTCAGCCACTTCACGCACTGGGCGATGATGCGGCTGGACTGGCGCATCTCGGCCACGCGCACCAGATAGCGGTCGTAGCAGTCGCCGTTGCTGCCGACCGGAATCTCGAAATCGACCACACCGTACTTCGCATAAGGCTGCTTCTTGCGCAGGTCCCAGGCCACGCCCGAGCCGCGCAGCATTGCGCCGGTCATGCCCCAGGCGCGCGCTTCCTCCGGCGAGATCACGCCGATGCCGACGGTGCGCTGTTTCCAGATGCGGTTGTCGGTCAGCAGGGTTTCGTATTCGTCGACGCGCTTGGGGAATTCGTTGGTGAAATCCTCGAGAAAATCGAGCAGCGAGCCTTCGCGCGCAGCGTTGAACCGTTTCAGCGCCTTGCCCTTGCGCCACGGCGATTCGCGGTACTTGGGCATGTGGTCGGGCAGATCGCGGTACACGCCACCCGGCCGGTAATAGGTGGCGTGCATGCGCGCGCCGCTGACCGCCTCGTAGCAGTCCATGAGCTCTTCGCGCTCGCGGAAGGCGTACAGCATGACCGCCATCGCGCCCAGATCCAGGCCGTTGGAACCGACCCACATCAGATGATTGAGGATGCGGGTGATCTCGTCGAACATGGTGCGGATGTACTGCGCGCGCTCCGGCGCCTCGATGCCCATCAGGCGCTCGATGGCCAGCACGTAGGCGTGCTCGTTGCACATCATCGACACGTAATCCAGGCGGTCCATGTAGCCGATCGACTGGTTGAACGGCTTGCTCTCGGCCAGCTTCTCGGTGCCGCGATGCAGTAGGCCGATGTGCGGATCGGCGCGGACCACCGTTTCGCCGTCCATTTCCAGGATCAGGCGCAGCACGCCGTGCGCGGCCGGATGCTGCGGGCCGAAATTCAGCGTGTAATTGCGGATTTCCTGACGGCTTTCGGCAGGATTGCTGGCGAAGACGACGTCGGAGGGCTGTGCGTTCATGGGGTTGCTCCGGGTACTGGGACACCGCTAGCCGCTAGCCGGCAGCCGGTAGCCGGAAAACAAGCGCGCGTGGCCCGCGCTTGCCGGCTACCGGCTGCCGGTTTCCGGCTCCCCCTCGTGACAAGCCCACTCACTTCGCAATCTCCCGCTGCGCCGCTTCGCCCGCCGCGGTCGCATAGCGCGCGTCGTCGCGGATCACGCGCGGCACACCGACGCGCGGTTCCACCGACGTCACCGGCTCGTAGATCACGCGCTTCTTTTCTTCGTCGTAACGCACTTCCACGTTGCCGATCAGCGGGAAGTCCTTGCGGAACGGATGGCCGACGAAGCCGTAGTCGGTAAGGATGCGGCGCAGGTCGGGGTGGCCCTGGTAGAGGATCCCGAACAGGTCGAACGCTTCGCGCTCGAACCAGTTGGCGCCGGGCCAGACATCGGTGACCGACGCCACTATCGGCACGTCGTCGTTGGGCGCGTAGCAGCGGACGCGCAGCACGCGGTTGTGCCGGTAGGAACGCAGGTGCGCCACGGTGGCGAAACGATGCGCCGGACCCTCGCCGTGCGGGCGGTTTTCCCAGGTGAAGCGGCCCGGCCCGAAGCCGAGCTCTACGCCGCGGCTGAATCCTTCGGAGGAAACCCTGGCGGTTTCCCATTCGTCGCTGCCGTAGCCCAAGTAATCGACGCCGCACAGATCGACCAGCTGCTCGAAACCGAAATCGTCGCGCAGCGACAGGCAGGCGCCGTGCCAGGCGTCCGACGGCACTTCCAGCGTCACTTCGCCGCGCGCTTCGGCGATGCTCAGCGTCGCATCGGGAAAACGCGTCTGCAGTCGTTGTAGGTAGGTTGCGGCTTGCTCGGCCATGGGGGCGTGGCGTGCTCGGGAAAAAGTGGGGGAACGGATCAGCGCGCGATGGTCTGCGTGCGCCAGATTTTCTTTTGCAGCTGCAGGATGCCGTAGACCAGCGCTTCGGCGGTCGGCGGGCAACCGGGCACGTATACGTCGACCGGCACGATGCGGTCGCAGCCGCGCACCACGGAATACGAATAGTGGTAGTAGCCGCCGCCGTTGGCGCAGCTGCCCATCGAGATCACCCACTTGGGGTCCGGCATCTGGTCGTAGACCTTGCGTAGCGCGGGCGCCATCTTGTTGACCAGGGTGCCGGCCACGATCATCACGTCGGACTGGCGCGGCGACGGGCGGAACACCACGCCGTAGCGATCCAGATCCAGGCGCGAGGCGCCGGCGTGCATCATCTCCACCGCGCAGCAGGCCAGGCCGAAGGTCATCGGCCACATCGAGCCGGTGCGCGCCCAGTTCATCAGCGTGTCCACGCTGGTGGTGACGAAGCCTTTTTCCAGCAGCGGATTCTCGCCGCCGGGACGCAGGATGTCGTCCACCCGCCCTTCCGGGATCGGGTTGGTCATCAAGCGATCGATGGTGCTGATGACGCTCATAGGGTCACTCCCATTCCAGCGCTCCCTTCTTCCAGACGTAGATGAAACCCAGGAACAGCATGCCCACGAACAGGCCCATGGTCACCAGCGCGCGCGCGCCGAGCTCCTGCCAGACCAGCGTCCACGGCACGATGAAGATGATTTCCAGATCGAAGACGATGAACTGGATGGCGATCAGGTAGTAGCGCACGTCGAACTTCATGCGCGCGTCTTCGAAGGGTTCGAAGCCGCACTCGTACGGCGAAAGCTTCTGCGCATCCGGACGGCGCGGACCGATGAACCGCCCAATCACCATCAACGAAACGCCGATGCCGGTAGCGACGATCAGGAACAACAGGGTCGGCAGGTACTCGGCCAGCACGCGTGGTCCTCGGTTGGTGGCTCCCACGCAGGCGCGCGGGCCGTCGGCGCGCGCGCATTCGCAGGATCTTTCGCGTTTCCCGATTATAAAGTCCGCGCCATGCCGCGCGTGCTTTGAGAGGGATTCGCATCTTGGTGCCCAAGAGGGGACTCGAACCCCTACGACTTTCGCCGCTACCACCTCAAGGTAGTGCGTCTACCAATTCCGCCACCTGGGCAAACATAAGCGTTCGAGCATGCCCGAACGCGCCGGCTATTGTAACCGTGTTAACCGCCTTGCGGCGGTGCGGACGGCTGCTGCGCGGGTGCAGATTCTACTGGTGCGGATTGTGCCGGTGCGGATTCCACTTCCAGCGGAGCGGACTGCGCTGGAGCCGACGGAGCAGGCAGCTGCGGCACGCTGGAAGGCGTGGCGGACGGCGCATTGATCGGCGCGCTGGGCACGCTGGACGGCGCGGGCTTGGGCAGTTCGCCGACGGCGGGCGCGCCAGGCTGCTCGGCCATGATGCCGAGATTCTGCTGCACCACCGGACGCGCGCTGTGCGAGGCCTGCCAGGCCATGTACAGACTGATGCCGAAGAAGACAATGGCCAGCCACTTGGTGCTCTTGGAGAGGAAATTTGACGCGCCGCGCGCGCCGAACACGGTGCCCGACGCGCCCGCGCCGAAACCGGAACCGGCGGCGGCGCCGCTGCCGCGCTGCATCAGCACCATCGCGATGATCGCGATGGCCACCAGCACGTAGATCACATTGAGGGTCAACATCCACATTTTTCGGAATCTCTTTACGGATTGAATTACGAATCAGGGCGCCGGCCTGCGCGGCTGCCGGGCCGGAACGGATACCCGCTCAGTCCGCCGCGGCGCGAGCGATGGCCAGGAAATCGCCGGCTATCAACGATGCCCCACCGACCAGCCCACCATCGACATCGGGCTGCGCGAACAGTTCCGCGGCGTTATCGGGCTTCACGCTGCCGCCATACAGCAGCGGCAGCAAGCCCGCGATTCTAGCATCGCCGGTCGCCACCACGCCACGAATGAACGCATGCACCGCCTGCGCCTGGGCCGGGCTGGCGGTGCGCCCGGTGCCGATGGCCCAGACCGGTTCGTAGGCCAGCACGGCGCCGGCGAACGCTTCAGCACCCGCAAGCGCCAGCACCGGCTGCAGCTGCGCGTCGAGCACCGCCTCGGTCTGCCCGGCCTCGCGCTGCTCCAGGGTCTCGCCTACGCACAGGATCGGGATCAGGCCGGCGTGCCTGGCCGCCAGGAATTTGCGTGCGACCAGTTCGCTGCTTTCGGCGTGGTATTGGCGGCGCTCGGAATGGCCCACCAGGCCATAGCGCGCGCCCACATCCACCAGCATCGCGGCCGACACTTCGCCGGTGTAGGCGCCTTTTTCGTTGCTGCTCACGTCCTGGGCGCCGAACGCGATGTCGTGGCGTTCGAAATCCTCGATCAGGTCGCCCAGATAAGGCAGCGGCGGCAGCACCACCACTTTCACCCCCGGCAAGGGCAGGCCCGCCGCCAGTTCGGCCATCAGGCCGGTGGCGAAGGTGCGGGTGCCGTGCAGTTTCCAGTTCCCGGCTACGATCTTGCGGCGCATCGTTGTCGCTCCTTCGCCTGTGTCGATGCGCAAGGATACCCGCGCCGTCCCGGCCTGACGATCGCGCCTTGCGCGGCGCACGCGCTGCTCCGCAACTCTACTTGAGCTTGATTTCCTTCAAACGCTCTTCCAGGTAGCCCTGCGCGGTGATCGGCTCGGGATAGCGCTTGGGATTGCCGGCGCTGATGGTGGACGGCAGCACGTCGATCAGGAAATCGGGATTCGGATGCAGGAAGAACGGCACCGAATAGCGTGGCTTGCGCGCGGCTTCGCCCGGCGGATTGGTTACGCGGTGAGTGGTGGACGGATACACGTGATTGGTCAGGCGCTGCAGCATGTCGCCGATGTTGACCACGATGGTATCGGCGTCGGAGGTGAACGGCACCCACTCGCCCTGCTGCGAACGCACTTCCAGGCCGGCCGCGCTGGCGCCCACCAGCAGCGTGATCAGGTTGATGTCCTCATGCGCGCCGGCGCGCACATTCGGAATGTCGTCGGCGGTGATGGGCGGGTAATGGATCGGGCGCAGGATCGAATTTCCGGAGTCGGTCTTGTCGGCGAAATAGTCCTCCGGTAGTCGCAGATGCAGGGCCAGCGCGGAAAGCACGCGCGAGCCCAGGGCGTCCAGGTCCTGGTACAGGCCGTAGCCGTGTTCGCGGAAGCCGGGCACTTCGTCCGGCCACAGGTTGGCGGGCATCACGTCGGCATACTTGGAATCGCGCGGGATCTCGCGGCCGATGTGCCAGAACTCTTTCAGGTCGAAGTGCTTGGAATCCTTGGCGGTCTCCACCCCGAACGCGGTATAGCCGCGCGCGCCGCCGCTGCCTGGCACGTGGTACTTGAGCTTGGTGGCATCCGGCAGGGCGAAGAAACTGCGGAACACTTCGTAGGCCGCGTCGATCCTGGACTGGGCGATGCCGTGGTTGCGGATGCCGGCGAAACCCCACTGCCGGTAAGCCGCGCCGAGTTCGGCGACGAATGCCGCGCGGTCGGTATCGAAACGGGTGATGTCGAGGGTAGGAATGGGTGAAGTCATGTGTTGGCTCTTGATTCCCTTCTCCCACCGAGAGAAGGTCGAAGCGGCGTGAGGGAAGGGCGGTTGAGGGAGGGCACTTTCGGGCGCGACGTGAGCATAGGTGAGTCAGAATTCCTCTTCCTTCATGCCACAAGGGCACTCGCTTCGTCTTGTCCGTCGCTTCGCGCCACCTTCTCAGTTATGCACTTCATTCGGTCGCCGGAGGGAAAAGGAAACTAAGCCGCCGCACGCACCGCATCCGCCAGCTTGTCCAGAGTGCCCTGCACCAGCGCATCGTCGTCCGCTTCCACGGTGACGCGCACCACCGGCTCGGTGCCGGATGGGCGCAGGAAGGCGCGTCCGCGGCCCGCGACCGCGGCCTGCGCTTCGGCCAGCGCGGCCTTGACGCTTTCCGCTTCGGTCGGTTTCGCGCCGTTGGCCAGGCGCACGTTGATGGTTTTCTGCGGCACCATCGACAGGCCCGTCAGCGCCTGGCGCAGGGATCTGCCGGTGCGGCTCAGCACTTCCAGCACCTGCAGCGCGCTGACGATGCCGTCGCCGGTGCTGGTGCGGTCCAGGCACAGCAGGTGGCCCGAGGCTTCGCCGCCCAGGATGCCCTGGCCCTCGACCAGCGCCTGGTGCACGTAGCGGTCGCCTACCTTGGCGCGCTGGAAGGCGATGCCGGCCTCGGCGAAGGCGCGCTCCAGGCCGTAGTTGGTCATCAGCGTGCCGACCACGGGCCCATGCAGGCGGCCGCTGCGCTTCCAGTCGTTGGCCAGGATGTAGATCAGGCCGTCGCCGTCGACGATTTCGCCTTCGCCATCGACGAACAGCACCCGGTCGCCGTCGCCGTCGAAGGCGATGCCCAGGTCCGCGCCGGTTTCGCGCACGCGCGCGGCCAGCGCCTGCGGATGGGTGGAACCGACCCGGTCGTTGATGTTCAGACCGTTGGGCTCGACGCCGATGGCCTCGACCCGCGCGCCGAGTTCGCGCAGCACGATCGGGCCGACCTGATAGGTCGCGCCATTGGCGCAGTCCACCACGATGCGCATGCCGTCCAGATCGAAATTACGCGACACCGAATTCTTGCAGGCTTCGACGTAGCGGCCGATGGCGTCACGGGTGCGCACCGCCTTGCCCAGCCGTTCCGAGGCGACGGTGCGGAACGAATGCTCCAGCGCGGCTTCGATGGCGAGCTCGGTGGCGTCGTCGAGCTTTTCGCCTTCGGCGGAGAAGAACTTGATGCCGTTGTCGTGATGCGGGTTGTGCGAAGCGGAAATCACGATGCCGCCGTCGGCGCGCAGCGAGCGGGTCATGTGCGACACCGCGGGCGTGGGCATCGGCCCCATCAGCTCCACGTCCACGCCGGCAGCGACCAGCCCGGCTTCCAGCGCAGCCTCGAACATGTAGTTGGAGATGCGCGTGTCCTTGCCGATGATGACCAGCGGCTTGCGCCAGTCCTCCGGATTTTGGTCCGCAGCGTGCAGCGCGTGGCCGTAGGCGTTGCCCAGGCGCAGCATGAAATCCGCCGAAATCGGGCCCTCGCCTACCCGGCCGCGGATGCCGTCGGTGCCGAAGTATTTGCGGGTCATGGGGCGTTTCCGGGAGGCGGGAGGTGGGAGGTGGGAGGTGGAAGCGCTGAGCCGGCGGCAGAACGCCGGTAACCGACGTGCTTCGCGTTTCCCGCCTCCCGCCTCCCGCCTCTCGCCTCACGCTTCACCTTCACGCCGTCGCCTCCACATCCAGCCGCGGCTTCGGCTGCTTCATCATCAACGCCAGCAGATCGGCCAGACGGTCACGCAGCTCGCGGCGGTCGCAGATCTGGTCGATGGCGCCGTGCTCCACCAGGAATTCGGAGCGCTGGAAGCCCTCCGGCAGGGTTTCGCGCACGGTCTGTTCGATCACGCGCGGGCCGGCGAAGCCGATCAGGGCTTCGGGTTCGGCCAGATTCAGATCGCCGAGCATCGCGAAGGAGGCCGACACGCCGCCGGTGGTGGGATGGGTCATGACCGAAATGTAGGGCAGCCCGGCCGCGCGCAGGCGCCCGAGCGCGGCCGAAGTCTTGGCCATCTGCATCAGCGAAAACAAGCCTTCCTGCATGCGCGCGCCGCCGCTGGCGGAAAAACTCACGAACGGCGATCCGATTTCCAGCGCGCGCTCGGCACCGAGGGCGAAGCGTTCGCCGACCACCGAGCCCATCGAGCCGCCCATGAAGGCGAAATCGAACGCGCAGGCCACCAGCGGCCGCTCCTTGAGCAGGCCCTGCAGGGCGATCAGCGCATCGCGCTCGCCGGTGGATTTCTGCGAGGCCTTGATGCGGTCGGCGTATTTCTTCTGGTCCCTGAACTTCAGCGCGTCCACGGGGCCCAGTTCGGCGCCGATTTCCTGGGTGCTGCCGGCGTCGAACAGCGCCGCCAGTCGCGCGCGCGCGCGGATCGGCATATGAAAGGCGCACTTGGGGCACACCTCCAGATTCTCTTCCAGCTCGGGCCGGTACAGCACCGCGCCGCAGCGGTCGCACTTTTCCCACAGCCCTTCCGGCACGCTGCGCTTGTTCTTGCTGGCACCGGCCTGGGTGCGGATGCCGGACGGCATCAATTTGCTCAACCAACTCATTCGTTCGCGTATTCCCGTTCAGGTTGGGCGCAGACCACAGCGCGGCAGTTTATCCCAGCGGGGCGATGCTGCGGTCAAGCGTCCAGCGCGCTCCGCAGTGGCGCCAGGAAGGCGACGGCGCGCGCGGCCGCATCCGCGGGACTGTTGGCCTGGGCCAGACTGGCGACCAGCGCGCTGCCCACCACCACGCCGTCGGCTTCGGTGGCCATGGCGACGGCGCTGGCGACGTCCTTGATCCCGAACCCGGCCACCACCGGCACCGGCGAGCGAGCGCGCAGACCACGCAGACGCTGGCTGGCGGCGCCGGCGTCCAAGTGCCCGGCGCCGGTGACGCCGGCGAAACTGACGTAGTACAGATAGCCCTGCGCGGCGTCGCACAACATGTCCATGCGCTCGGGCGTGGTGGTGGGCGAGGCCAGCGCGATCAGCGCCAAGCCGTGGCGCGAAAAGATCTCGCGGGTTTCCGCAGCCTCTTCCGGCGGCAGATCGACCAGCAGCACGCCGTCGACTCCGGCGCGCACCGCGGCTTCGGCGAAGCGTTCGTTGCCGTGGATCTCGACCGGATTCAGATAACCCATCAGCACCACCGGCGTGTCGGCGTCGCGCGCGCGGAATTCGGTCACCGCCTGCAGCACGTAGCGCAGGCCTGCGCCGCGCCCCAGCGCCGCTTCAGAGCTGCGCTGGATGGTGGGGCCGTCGGCCATGGGGTCGGAGAACGGCACGCCGAGTTCCAGGATGTCCGCCCCGGCTTCGACCAGCGCATGCATCGCCGGCACGGTGGCTTCCAGCGAAGGGTCGCCGGCGGTGATGAACGGGATCAGCGCTTTGCGCTGACTGGCTTTAAGCGATGAGAATTTTTTGCCTAGACGATCCATGGATTCAATCTTGTGTAGGAGCGGGCCATGCCCGCGAGCTTTTTGCTGGAACACCTGGGAAAGGCTCGCGCCCATGGGGCGCTCCTACAACTCGAATCCTTCGCGCATGGCGATGGTGTGCACATCCTTGTCGCCGCGTCCCGACAGGTTGCACAGCACCAGTGCGTCCTTCGGCAGTTCGCGCGCCAGCTTGATCGCCTGGGCGATGGCGTGGCTGGATTCCAACGCAGCGAGGATGCCTTCGCTGCGCGCCAGCGTATGGAACGCGGCCAGCGCCTCCTCGTCGGTAACGCCCACGTACTGCGCGCGACCGGCGTCGCTCAGGAACGAGTGCTCCGGGCCGACGCCCGGGTAATCGAGGCCGGCGGACACCGAATGGGTTTCGGTGATCTGGCCGTCGTCGTCGCAGATCACGTAGGTGCGGTTGCCGTGCAGCACGCCCGGACGGCCGGCGGCGATCGAGGCGGCGTGGCGGCCGGTGCCGATGCCATCGCCGGCCGCTTCCGCCCCCACGATCTTCACGTCCGCATCGTTGAGGAAGGCATGGAACAGGCCGATCGCGTTGCTGCCGCCGCCCACGCAGGCGGTGATGACGTCGGGCAGGCGGCCGTAGTCGGCCAGCATCTGCGCGCGCGCCTCGCGCCCGACCACGGCGTTGAAATCGCGCACCATGCGCGGATACGGATCCGGGCCGGCTACCGTGCCGATGATGTAGAAGGTGTCCTGCACGTTGGTCACCCAATCGCGCATCGCCTCGTTCAACGCGTCCTTCAACGTCTGCGAACCCGAGGTCACCGGCACCACCGTCGCGCCCAGCAGCTTCATCCGGTACACGTTGATCTTCTGCCGCTCGATGTCGGTCGCGCCCATGTACACGATGCATTCCAGACCCAGCCGCGCGGCGACGGTGGCGCTGGCCACGCCGTGCTGGCCTGCGCCGGTTTCGGCGATGATCCGGGTCTTGCCCATGCGGCTGGCCAGCAGGCCCTGGCCGATGGTGTTGTTGATCTTGTGCGCGCCGGTGTGGTTCAGGTCTTCGCGCTTGAGCAGAATGCGCGCGCCGCCGACCTGGCGCGAAAGACGCTCGGCTTCGTAGATCGGGCTGGGCCGGCCGACGTAGTGCTTGAGGTCCTTGTCGAACTCGGCGATGAAAGCCGGATCCACCCGCGCGGCGTCATAGGCGGCGGCGAGCTCCTGCAGCGGACCGATCAGGGTCTCGGCAACGAAGCGCCCGCCGTAGCGGCCGAAGTGACCGCTGGCATCGGGATAGGCGTGGAAGTCGAGGTCTTGCGGGATCTTGATGGCGTTCACGGGCATTCCGGGGGGGCGTGCGGCGTGTGCCGCGCGTTGCAGGCCTGCACTTTAACGCACCTGAAACCTCGCCGATAAGCTATAAAATCGTCCTTACCCGTCAGAAAAACTCACTTATCATGAGCCGCCTGCTGCCTTCATTGAATGCCCTGCGCGCCTTCGAAGCTGCCGCGCGCCTGGAAAGCGTCAGCCGCGCGGCGGTCGAACTGCATGTGACCCATGGCGCGGTGAGCCGCCAGATCCGCGCGCTTGAGGACGAACTGGGCTGCGCTTTGTTCTCACGCCAGGGTCGCGGCGTGGCCCTGACCGCGGCCGGCAAACTGCTGCGCGACGCCGTCGGCAGTGCTTTGGGCCAGCTGCAGGACGCCTGCGTGGAGCTGCGTCGCGAATCTGCGCCCGCCGCCCTGGTGCTGGGCTGCCCAGGCAGCCTGCTGGCGCGCTGGGTGATTCCACGGCTGCAGCGGCTGGCGCAGGATCTGCCTGCGCTGAAGCTGCATCTTTCGGCGCACGAGGGCGAATTCGACCCGCGCCTGGGCGGACTGGACGCGGCCCTGCTGCTGGCCGAACCGCCGTGGCCGGCGGAGTGGCAGGTGCACGAACTGGCGCCCGAGCGCATCGGCCCAGTGCTAAGCCCGCGCTACGCCGGTTACGCCCTGCTGCGTGAAGCGCCGGCTGGCGTGCTGCTGGACGAAGCGCTGCTGCACACCGCCTCGCGGCCGCAGGCCTGGCCGAGCTGGGCCGAACGCAAAGGACTGGACGCCACGCGACTGCGCTTGGGCGCCGGTTTCGAACACCTGTACTACTTGCTGGAAGCCGCGGTCGCGGGCCTGGGCGTGGCGATCGCGCCGGCGCCGCTGGTCGGCGAGGATCTGGCATCCGGACGTCTGGTCGCGCCCTGGGGTTTCGTGGAGACACCGGGGCGCTGGATCCTGTGCGCGCCGGCGCGCAGCCAGGACGCCCGCATCGCGCTGCTCGCCGACTGGCTGCGCCGCGATCTGGCGCGCGCCGAAGCATAGGGATCAGGCCTGCGGCTTATCCGCGCGCCGGGCTTCGTCGACGAAACGGCGCATTTTTTCCGCATCCTTGATGCCGGGCGCGGATTCCACGCCGCTGGACACATCCACGCCCCACGGCCGGGCGGTGCGGATCGCCACCCCCACGTTGTCGGCGGACAGGCCGCCGGCCAGCAGAAAAGGTTTTTCCAGCAGGTGCGGCATCCGTTTCCAGTCGAAGCGTTTGCCGCTGCCGCCCTGCTCGCCCGCGGCGTGCCCATCGAATAGGAAGCCGCTGGCCGAGGGATAGCCGGCGACCGCAGCCATCGCATTGCCGGCTTCGCCGCCCATGGCGATGGCCTTGAAGTAAGGCCGGCCGAACGCTGCGCAGAATGCCTCGTCTTCGCTGCCGTGGAACTGCAGCAGATCGGGCCGGATGCTTTCCAGCACCGCTTCGACCTCGCTTGCGCGGTTGTCCATCATCAGCGCCACCACCGCGACCTCCTCCGGCACCAGATCGCGCAGCATCCGCGCTTGCCCCAGCAGCAGCCGACGCGGACTGTCCGGCGCGAACACCAGCCCCAAGTAGTCCACGCCCAACTCCACCGCCAGACGCACATCTTCGGCGCGGGTGAGGCCACAGAGCTTGATGCGGGTGTGGGTCATGGGGGAATGGAAGGCGGGAGGCGGGAGGCGGGAGGCGGGAGGCGGGAGGCGGGGAAGCGTAACTGCTTTTGCGGCGCTAACTGCGGCTTCGCCCCCTTTGCAAAGGGGCCACGCCCCGAAGGAAGTCCCTTGGGGGACGGGGGATTTGCTGTCGATCTTGCTTAAGAGCAAAAGCAAATCCCCCTCGATCCCCCTTTTTCAAAGGGGGAAATAAAAACGCGACGCTCCCCATTCCCCATTCCCTACTCCATCCCACCCAGCGTCACCTCCGCTGGCAACCCCCACCGTGCCGGATACAGCGGCCCCAGGAACACCAGTCCCTCGGCGGGCGCGGTGGGGCCGGCCAACGATCGATCCCTGCCCACCAGCAACTCGGCGATCCAGGCTTCCGGTCGTTCGCCGCGGCCCACCCCCAGCAGCGAGCCAACGATGTTGCGCACCATGTGGTGGAGGAAGGCGTTAGCTTGCACCTCTACCACCACTTGCTCGCCCTCGCGCCTGACCGAAATGGCCTGCAGGTCGCGATTGGCGTTCTTCGCCTGGCAGTGCACAGTGCGGAAGGCGTTGAAGTCGTGTTCGCCCAGCAGCGGCTGCGCGGCGCGGTGCATGGCGTCGGCATCCAGCGGCAGGCGCTCCCAGCTGAGCATCCGCCGGGCCAGCGCGGGCCGCACCGCGCGGTTGAGGATGCGGTAGCGGTAGCGGCGCGCGCGTGCGCAGAAGCGCGCGTGGAAATCGGCCGCCACCGGCACGCACCACAGCACGCACACCGACGGCGGCAGGCGCGTGGTCGCACCCAGCACCCAGTTGCGCGGGTTGCGCGCGGCGTCGCTGTCGAAATGCACCACCTGGCACTGCGCGTGCACGCCGGCGTCGGTGCGGCCGGCGCAGATGGTTTCGACGGGCACGGCGGCGACCGTGGACAGCGCCGTTTCCAGCACGGCCTGTACGGTCGGTTCGCCGGGTTGGCCGTGCGGGCTAAGCCGCTGCCAACCGCGGAATTCGCTGCCGTCGTATTCGACCCCCAGCGCGTAGCGCATCAACCGCGCCTCCCGTGCGCTGCGGTCAACCGAGTTCGCGCAGCAGCTGGCTGGCCTCGTCGCGCGCGGCGGTGTCGCCGCCGGCGACGACTTCGTTGAGCAGATCGCGCGCGGTTTCCATATCGCCCAGGTCCAGATAGGCGATGGCCAGCTCCAGGCGCTCGCGGCCCGCGGGCGCGGGGTTCAGCGGCGTGACGTTGAGGCCGATATCGCCGGTATGCCAGGTGGGCTTGGTCGCGGCGGCGGTCCAGGTGGGCAGCGGCTTGGTGACGGCCGACGCTGCGCTCGTTTCCGAAACCACAGCGGGTTGCGAAGGCGCCGGAATGGCGGGTTCGACCGCGGGCTGTGGAATCGCCGCCGGCGGGTTGCCGGGCACCGGTACCGCAGCCGCCATCGCCGCGCTGTCGTAGCCGCCGCGTGGCGCCAACGTCGCCGAGGATTTGCGCCGGCCGATCAGCCAGGCCACCACCAGACCGGCGACCAGCAGGCCCAGGCCGGCCCACAGCCACAGCGGCTGCCCGGCATCGCCCTGGGTCTGGGCCAGGCGCTGCTGCGCGGCCGCCAGCTCGCTGTCCTTCATCGCGATCAGCGTGGCCTGCTGCTGTTTGAGGCTTTCCAGCTCGGCCACCTGGGCGCGCAGCTCCTGCACTTCGGATTGGCGCGCGGCCAGTTCTTCCTTGGTCAGGGTGAGTTGTTCGTTCGCCAGCATGTCGCCCTCGCCTTCGGCATCGATGCCGGATTGTGTTCCCGCCCGGGTCGCCGCGCTGGCGGCGGGCGGTGCGATTTCCAGACGCGCCTCGGCCACGCGCGGCGCCGGCGCAGCGCGGCTCGGCGGCGCCGCCGCCACCGCCGGCGCGGCCTCGACCGGCTGCGGAATCGGCCGGCGCGCCTGGCGCCACTGCGCCATTTGGTCGCGAACCAGCGCCGCGGCTTCGGCTTCGCCGAGCTGCGTGGCTTCGGCCGACGACGGCACGCGCAGCACTGCGCCCTGTTTGAGCCGGTTGATGTTGCCGTTGATGAAGGCGTCCGGATTGGCCCGCAGCAGCGCCAGCATGGTCTGGTCCAGCGTGCCGCCCTGGCCCAGGTCGCGCGCGATCTGCGACAAGGTCTGGCCACGCTGCACTTCGATGCCGCCATCGCTCGCCAAAGATGCGGGCGCAGGCGTCGTCACCGGATCCGGCGTGGCGGCCACCGGCGCGGGCGTTTCGGCGGACACGGGAGCGAGTTCGCTTGGCGGAACTTCGGCCGGAGGCGGCTCGGTGGCAGCCACCGCTTCGGGTTCGCGGAGGATGGTGTTGGAAGGCGGCGGCAGCGGCGCTTCGATGATCGGCTCGTTGGCGGCCGCGACCGCGCCGGGTGCATCGACCAGTGCCGAATACTCGCGCACCAGACGGCCCTGGCCCCAGTCCACTTCGATCAGGAAGTTGACCGCCGCGACCTGCACCGGCTCTTCGCTGGTCACGCGGATCACCGCGCGGCCGTCGTCGCTCAGCGCCACGGCGAAGTTGAGGCTATTCACCAGCCCTTCGGGCCGGGCCAGGCCCACGCGCTCGAAGGTCAACGGCGAAGCCAGCCGCGCCTGCAGCTGTTCCAGCTCGCCGGGTTCGTTGGAAATGATCGGGATTTCGGCGACCAGCGGCTGCCCAGGCTGGGATTTGACCCGGATTTCGCCCAGCCCCAGGGCCACGGCGGCGCCGCTGAACAGAAGCAACGAGAGCGCCGCCAGCGCGCGCCAGCCGCGCTTCCGGCAACCGGAAAAACGTAGCGCCATCAGTGTGTTGCCGCCTGTATCACGTGCATCCCCTTCGCTTGCAGAGGGTGAATATAGCCTCACTCGGACGATTTTGCCGATTCCGCGGCTACCAGTTCGGCCAACTGCACCGCGTTCAGCGCCGCGCCCTTGCGGATGTTGTCCGACACCACCCACAGGTTGATCGCGCGCGGGTGCGAGAAATCCTCGCGGATCCGCCCCACGTACACCGCATCGCTGCCCGAGGCGTGGGTGACCGGGGTCGGGTAGCCGCCGGCAACGCGTTCGTCCACGACCTCCACGCCCGGCGCGGATTCGAGCAGCTTGCGCACCTCAAGGGCGCTGATCTTGGTCCTGGTTTCCACGTTGACCGCTTCCGAATGGCCGTAGAACACCGGCACGCGCACCGCGGTGGGATTCACCTGGATGCTGTCGTCGCCCAGGATCTTGCGGGTTTCCCAGACCAGCTTCATTTCTTCCTTGGTGTAGCCGTTGTCCTGGAAATCGTCGATGTGCGGGATCAGGTTGAAGGCGATCTGCACCGGGAAGCGCTGCGGATCGATCTGCTGGAAATTGAGCAGCTGGCCGGTCTGCTTGCCCAGCTCCTCCAACGCCGAGCGGCCGCCGCCGGACACCGACTGGTAGGTGGCCACGTTGATGCGCTCGATGCCGACCGCGCGGTGGATCGGCGCCAGCGCCACCAGCATCTGCATGGTCGAGCAGTTGGGGTTGGCAATGATGCCGCGCGGACGGTTCCTGGCCGCTTCCGGATTCACTTCGCTGACCACCAGCGGCACGTCGTCGTCGTAGCGGAACGCCGAGGAGTTGTCGATCACCACCGCGCCCGCCGCAGCGAATCGGGGCGCGTACTGCTTGGACACGCCGCCGCCGGCCGAAAACAGGGCGATGTCCACGCCGGCCGGATCGAACGTGGCCAGGTCCAGCACCGGAATCTTGCGCCCGTCGAACTCGACATCGCCGCCGGCCGAGCGCTCGCTGGCCAGCGCCACGATTTCGCCGACCGGGAATTTGCGCTCCGCCAGGATCGACAGCATGACTTCGCCGACGGCGCCGGTGGCGCCAACGACCGCGACTTTGAAGCTTCGGGACTGGTTGCTCATTTCTTCTTTCGGATGTGGGGTGTGGGTTGTCGTTGTAGGAGCGGGCCGTTCCCGCGATGCTGTTGTTTTTTAGCGAAAAGGCAAAG
>JAESGX010000270.1_pt1 | contig 26468 bp, 22 predicted proteins | sample 9269801 | NCBI WGS metagenome assembly JAESGX01 (sample SAMN16773122, study PRJNA677054) | algae metagenome | isolation source: Pleurocapsa minor GSE-CHR-MK-17-07R and co-occurring heterotrophs from wet... | place: USA: Lower Calf Creek Falls, Grand Staircase Escalante National Monument, UT ... | reverse complement strand
CGGGGGTGGTCCTCCCCCTGCCAGGGGGGAGAGCCTGCCCCGGACTTGATCCGGGGACAGCCGGCGAAGCCGGCAGGTGGGGGCCCGTCAATCCGGCGCAAGACGTCGATGGTATCGCACCGGTTCGACAGGCCCCACCCTGGCCGCCGCTGGCGGTCTGTCCCTCCCCCTGGCAGGGGAGGGACGATCCCCCGCGTGGTCTCGCCATGACCCCGGCCGCGTTCCTCGCCCTCGCCACCCTCGCCGCTGCCCTCGTGGCGGCCCTCGAGGCCGCGCGGCGGATCTGGCAGTGGCGCATCGGCAAACCCGCCCCGGTCCCGCTTTCGGGCCTCCTCGCCCTGCCGCGGCGCTATCTCGTCGACGTTCATGATGTCGTCGCCCGCGATCCGTTTGCGGCGCGCATGCACGCCCTCGTCGCCGGCGGCTTCCTCGCCGGCGGGCTCTTCACGGCGCTGGCGGCCGTGCCGCCGCTCGGCGGCTCCCGGCTCTACTGGCTGCTGCCGGCTGCCGCCTTCGCGGTGATGCTGGCCGGCGCCGCGATGGTGCGGCGGCGGCGCATGCCGGTGCGGCCTGCGCGGCTGTCCGGCGGCCGCTTCACCGTGCTGCCGTGGCTGTTCGCGGCCTTCGGCGTCGGTGGCCTGATCGTCTCGGTGACGACCGTTCTCGGCGGGCTCGAAGCGATTGGCTGGATCGGTGCGGTGCTCGCCACCGCTGGCGCGGCCGGGCTGGCGTTGCAGGTCCACAGCGGGCCGCTCCGCCACATCGTCGCCGGCGCCATCCACCTCGTCGCCCACCCGCGCCCGGCCCGCTTCGCCGGTGTTCGCGACACCGCGCTCGCGCCGCTCGACCTCTCCGCCGACCGCCTCGGCATCGCCGTGCCGGCGGATTTCACGTGGAACCGGCTCGCCGGCTTCGACGCCTGCATCCAGTGCGGGCGCTGCGAGGCGGCGTGCCCGGCCTTCGCCGCCGGCCAGCCGCTCAACCCGAAGAAACTGATCCAGGACCTCTCCGCCGCCATCGCCCCCGGCGGCAGTGACGAGGGCTATGCCGGCAGCCCAGCGCCCGGCCTGCCGGTCGGCACCCGGCACGGCGGGCCGCATCTGCCGCTCGTCGGCGCGATCGTGCCGGCCGAGACGATCTGGTCGTGCACCACCTGCCGGGCCTGCGTCGAAGAGTGCCCGATGATGATCGAGCACGTCGACGCCATCGTTGGGATGCGCCGCTTCGAGACGCTGGACAAGGGCGCCGTGCCCGGCAAGGGCGCCGACGTGCTCGCGGAACTTCGCCTCGCCGACGATCCGGGCGGCCGGCCGCTTTCCGCCCGCGCCGACTTCGCCGCCGGCCTGACGCTGCCGATGCTGGCGGCGGGCGGCGCGACCGACGTGCTGCTCTGGCTGGGGGAGGGCGCCTACGACCTGCGCACCGGCCGCACCCTGCGCGCCCTCGTGCGGCTGCTGCAGGCGGCCGGCGTCGAGTTCGCCGTTCTCGGCGCCGACGAGCGCGACTGCGGCGACCTCGCCCGCCGGCTCGGCGACGAGGCGACCTTCCAGCGCCTGGCGGCGGACAACATCGCGGCCCTGTCGGCCCGCCGCTTCGCCCGCATCCTCACCGCCGACCCGCACGCCTTCCACGTGCTGAAGAACGAGTATCCGGCGTTCGGCGGCCGCTTCGACGTGGTCCACCACACGACGTTCCTGGCGCAACTCGTTGCCGCTGGGCGGCTCAGGCCGGCGGCGTTGTCGGGGCCGGCGATCACCTATCATGACCCCTGCTATCTCGGCCGCTACAACGGCGAGACTGCCGCGCCGCGTGCCCTCCTCGACGCCCTCGGGCTGGAGCGCCGCGAGATGGCGCGCTCCGGCCTGAAGGCGATGTGCTGTGGCGGCGGCGGCGGCGCGCCGGTGACCGACATCCCCGGCGAGCGCCGCATCGCCGACCTTCGCATGGCGCAGGTGGGCGAGACGGGGGCGGCGACGGTCGCCGTGGCGTGCCCTGGCTGCACGGCGATGCTGGAAGGCGTCACCGGGCCACGGCCGGAGGTGAAAGACGTCGCGGAATTGCTATGGGAGGCGGTCGAGGCGGCACCGGCGAGGCCCGCCGCTGGCGGGGCGCCGTTGGCGGATGGCACCGCTGCCCGCCGTCCGGAGCCGGTGGCATGAGCCGGCCGCGCCGCGATCCACGGGCGGAAGCTGCCCGCCGCGTGGTGCCCGGCGGCGCCCGCCTACGCTCGACGATCGAGATTGTCGGGGTGGCCACGGCAGCCGCAACCGGAGCCACGGTTGCTTCATCCGGCCGCCCGCGCCGCGATCCGCGCGCCGAGCGGGCCGCTGTCCTCGTCGCCGCAGACCGTCCCCGCCTCGACCGCTCCCTGGCGGTGGGCGGTGCCCTTCACCCTTCGGGGACCGTAGTCGCCAGGCTCGGATCGCCGGGCGCCGCGCCGTCCGGTCTCGCCACCGCAGCCGGGGCCACGGCGAACCGCGCGGCGACGGCGGGTGGGGCGCCGTCGGTCGCCGCCGCAGCCGGACCGGCCGCTGCCATCCGCACCATCGCCGCGCCGGCATTCCTCGTTCTCGTCGTCCCGGATGCCCCCGGCGGCCGCGCCGGCGCCCACGACCGCCAGCTCCTCGGCGGCGCGCGGCTTCTCGCCGACGCGGGCGGCGGGGCGGTCGTGCTTCTCGCCGACGGTGGTGTGTGGGGAACCCTCGGCGCCGACCGGGTGCTGTCGCTCGTCGGCGAGGGTCTGGCTTCATTCGACAAGATCGCGACGCAACCCTCCCCCCTCGCGGGGGAGGTCGGCGGCGCAGCCGTCGGGAGGGGGGGCCGCGCGGACGCGCGGCTGGAAGACTCCTCGCCCGACGCGACTGCCGAGTCTGCCGCTCCCCCCCTCCCTACCCTCCCCCGCGAGGGGGGAGGGGCGCCCAACGCTGATGCTGCGGCAGGTGTCGGTACAGGGGAGAGTGTTGACGGGCAGGAAGCAGGCGTCCTCGCAGCCGGCCTCCTCGCAGCTTCGGCCTCGGCTTCCGTCGCCTACGACCCCGAGGCCCGCGCCGCCGTCCTCGTCGCCACGATCCGCGCGCTCGCCCCCCGCCACGTCGTCTTCGCCGAGACCACTGAGGGCGGTGATCTCGCCCGGCGCGTCGCGGCCGGGCTCGGCGAGCCGCTGTTTGCCGGCGTGGAGAGTGTCGCCGCCCGGGCGGTGACGCGGCCGGCGAAGGCGGGAAAGGTCGAGCAGCGCAGGGCGCCGCCGCGGCTCCTGTCGCTGCTGCCCGACATCGTCGCCGCCCACGCCGGCGCCCCGCACGAGGCGCGGCTGGTGACCCCGGTGGAGCTTGCCGCCGAACTGGACAATGCAGTCCGCGAGAGGCCAGAGGGCGTGGGAGCCGAGGGCGGAGCGGCAAGAGCCGGTGAGGCGAGGGCCGGTGAGGCGAGGGGTGGAGAGGCGAGCGGCGTAGAGCCTGGGGGTGGTAAGGCTGGGGTGCGGGCGGAAACAGTCGGGAGTGCGGCAGCAGGCGGTGCCACCGCAGCCGCAGTTGGATGCAACCCCCCGTACCCGTTGCGGGCTGCAGGGTCGTTCCCCGCGCTGCCACGCGGTATCCTTTCGGCCGAGACGATCGCCGCCGACCCGGCGTCGCTGCCGCTGGCGGAGGCCGGTTTCGTCGTCTCTGCGGGCAATGGCGTCGTGGATTTCGACGGCTTTCGCGCCCTCGTCGCGGCACTGGGTGCGACGCCGGGGGCGAGCCGGGTGGTCTGCGACGCCGGGCTGATGCCGCGCGACCGGCAGGTCGGCGCCTCCGGCACGGTGCTCGACGCCACCTGCTATTTCGCCTTCGGCATCGCCGGGGCGCCACAGCATCTGCAGGGCGTCGCGAAGTGCGAGCACGTCGTCGCCGTCAACACCGACCTGCACGCCGCGATGATCGAGCGGGCGGGACTGGCTGTCGTCGCCGACGCGCAGGCGGTAATCCCGGCGCTGGCGGCGCTGCTGGCAGAGGACCGTGGCGGTGCTACCGCGACCACTGGTCTGCTGGCCGTACCAGCGAGCGGTGATCCGGTGAACGGCGATGAGGCTGGCGGCGGGGACTGGGGAAGCGAAGTCCGCATGACGGCTCGACCCCTTGCGGCGACGCTCGACGCCCGTACGACTGCGCGGCCCGGCGCCGACACGCTCGACGCCCTTCCGCCCGACCCGTTGCGAGCCCGCGTGCTCCTGTCCGCCGGCAGTCACCCGGTCTCCGGGCGTGCGGCGCCGGTGCGGGCGGAGGCGCAGGCGACGGCCCTCGCTCTGGCACTCGACGCGGTGGTCACAGGGCTCCACGCCGGCGGCGAGGCGGCGGTCGCCGACCACCTCGGCCACGGGCTCGACGAGATCGACGTGGCACCGTGCTCGGCGGATGCCGACCCGCTGCCGGCACTCCTCGCCGCGCTCGCCCGCCAGCCGGGCGATCTTGTGCTGATGGGCCGCTGCGGCGTCGGCGGCGACGACAGCGGGCAACTGCCCTACCGGCTGGCGGCGGCTCTCGGCCTGCCGCTGGTCGCCGATGCCGTGGCGCTCGCGCGCGAGCCGGGACGGCCGGACGTGCTCGTCGTCGACCAGGCGCTGCCGCGCGGCGCCCGCCGGCGGGTGCGGGTGACGCTGCCGGCGGTCGTCACGGTGCACCCGGCGGCACCGCCACCGCGGCCCTTTGCTTTCGCCGCCGTCCGGCGTGGGCGACTCGTTCCGATGACGGTCGAGGCCGCAGCGGGCGAGCCGCCGCTCGCCGTCGAGGAGCGGCCGTGGCGGCGCCGCCCGCGGCTGATCGCAGGGGCTTCGACCTCCGGCACCGCCGCCGAGCGGCTTAGGGCGGCGACGGAGGTGGCGGGCGGCGGCGGCCGGCTCCTCGTCGATCCGGCACCGGACGAGGCGGCGCGCGAGATCCTCGCCTTCCTTCGTGGCATCGGCGTCGTGGCATCGAACACGAAGTGACCCGTTGCAGCCGCTTTGCGTGACGGTGATCACAGCGGCCGTCCGGCTGTTGCGGGCATCTTCCTTCTCACGGCTGGGGTGGCCGACAACAAGATGGAGAACCGTCATGGCCACCAGCAAGATCACCGCTGCAATCGCCTTTGGGCTCGCTCTGGTCGCGAGCCCGTCGACGGCCGATGTTCTCATCGGCAAGGCGAAGGCAAAGAGCAGTGAAAAGATCGGCCCCGCGGCGCCAGGGGACCCGAAGCCCTATGGCGCCAAGGTGCTGGCCGAATGCGACGCGAGCAATTGTATCTTCAATTTTGGCAAAAAAGCCAATAAAATCCGTACCATAAGCTGGTTTAGCTGTGCCATATCGACACAAGATGGAACGACACTCTTTGGCACAATTATCACAAACAGTATTGATAATCAGGAAGGTTATTTCTCTGCGGTCTCGCGAGCTGCGACCGGGGCGACTGATTACACAATACTGGAGTACAAGAACCCCGTGACGGTCGACGCAGGCGACACGCTGTTCGTCTATGTTGCGACGTCCGGCAGTGCGAATGGGGGCCAGTGCAATCTCGGCGGCACCATCCAGTAGTGCCAGGCTGTCGGTCGGATCAGGCTCCACTCGGACAATGCAGCAAGACTTCGCGCAGGACGCGCCGCCCCAAGGTGCGGCGGCGTTCCCGCTGCGTTTTCTCACTGAGTGGCGTATCGATATCCACGACGATCACCGGCCCAGGCATGGCGCTGTCGCCGGCCCAAGAGTGCCGTCAGCTTCACACAAGCCACGAGATGGCGGTGTCCGTGGGCCGCTGCTGATCATCGTCGACCCCGATCCCGCCGAGGCCGTCCGCGAGATGCTCGCCTTCCTGCGCGGCATCGGCGTCGTGGCGCCGAAGACGAACTGAGCGGTCCCAAAGTATTTTGCGTGACGGTGATCACGGCGATCATTGAACGGCTGTGATCATCTTCCTCTCACGGCGAGCCGTGTGCCGCCGCTCAGAAGAGGGAGAACAGTCATGACGAGCAGCAAAATCGCTGCTGCGATCGCCGTTGGCCTCGTTCTGGCCGCAGGCCCGGCGACTGCCATCGTCCTCGATGGCAAGACCAAGGTGAAGAGCAGCGAAAGCATCGGCCCTGCCGCAGCGGGCGATCCGAAGCCCTACAGCGCGCGCGCCGGCAGCGAATGCAGCGGCAGCGTCTGCACCTTCAACTTCGGCAAGAAGGGCAACAAGGCCCGCACCATCGAGTGGATCAACTGCGGCATCAACGTCTCCACCGGCGCTGTTCGCATCGGTGCGGTGATCATCAACGACTTCAGCGACCAGGCCGGCTATTTCTCAAAAGTGTCGAGCGTCGTCGATGGCGGCGATGAAACAGCGGTCCTGGAGTACCGGAACCCCGTCACTGTGCCCGCGGGGGCACTCTTGTTCGTCTATCTCGTCACGACCGGCACCCCCGGTAGCGGGCAGTGCACCCTTGGCGGTACGATCGGGTAGCGGACTGCCGCTTCGACGCTGCGCAGTGGCGTTCTGAACAGTCGGGGCGCGGCGGTCCCGCCGCGTCCTGCCCGTTGCCTGCCAGCGCCGATCCGAGGCGGCCCGATCGTCGGGGCCACGGGTGAGCCTTCGGCCTTCCGACCGACGTGACCGCGGCGGGGCTCGTCCGTCGATCTCGGATCGGACCGTTGCGGCCGACGGACGCCAGCCTCCGGCAAGCTGTGAGTTGCAGTATCGAGTTGCGTCCGCGCCCTCTTTGGCGGCGTCGTTCGCTTGGCAGTCGATCGAGGCGACCCATGGCCACCTATAATGCGCTTTACCTCTGGGACGTCACGATCAATCAGGGCACCCAGCAGATAACGTCGTTCGTTTCACGGTTCGATGTTCCGACGGCGTCGAACGGTGACTTCTCCCTGAACGATACGATCGTCGTCACGGATCTATCGAATTCGAACAACTACAATTTTACCTACCTCGGCCATTTCGACGGTGGCTGGCTCGGTTTGATTGGCGCCAGCACGTACCGGTTCATCACCAACGACGCCACGGCACCGTCGACGCCGGCCACCTACTCGACGGCCGATTTCGTCGTCTGCTTCCTCGCCGGCACGCGGATCGCCACTCCCGCGGGACATGCGGCGATCGAGACCCTGAGGGTCGGCGACATCGTGCTGACGGCGGACGGGCGCGCCGCGCCGGCGCGCTTCGTCGGCCGGCAGACGGTGGCCAGCACCTTCTCTGACCCGCTGCGGACCTTCCCGATCCGCATCTCGGCCGGCGCCCTCGGCGCGGGCCTGCCGGCCCGCGACCTTCTCGTCTCTCCGGACCATGCGCTCCTGCTCGACGGCGTGCTCGTGCAGGCCGGCGCGCTGGTCAACGGCACGACCATCGTCCGCGAGGCCGAGATGCCGGAGCGCTTCACCTACTTCCACGTCGAGCTCGAGGACCACGCCCTGATCCTCGCCGAGGGCGTGCCGGCGGAGACCTTCGTCGACAACGTCACCCGCCGCCGCTTCGACAACTTCGCCGAGTTCGCCGCCCTCTATGGCGACGAGGCCGCGACGATCGTGGAGATGGACCGGCCGCGCGTCAAGTCCGCCCGCCAGCTGCCGAAGGCGCTACGCGCGCGGCTCGGCCTCGACATCGCGCGGGCCGCCTGAAACGACGACGCCCGCCACGGCGGCCGTGACGGGCGTTTTCTTGCGGCCGTGAGCGCGAGAGTGGTCAGGCGACCTTGCGCGCCTCGTGGCGGCCCTCCTCGACCTCCTCGATGATCTTGGCGACGAAGGCCGGCAGGTCGTCCGGCTTGCGGCTGGTGATCAGCCCGCCGTCGACGACCACCTCTTCGTCGACCCAGCGGCCGCCGGCATTCTCCATGTCGGTGCGGATCGAGTGGTAGGAGGTGACGCGCTTGCCGCGCACGGCGCCGGCTTCCACCAGCAGCCACGGGGCGTGGCAGATCGCGGCCACCGTCTTGCCGCTCGCCACCATCGCCTTGACGACGCGCATGGCATCGGCGTCGACGCGCAGCACGTCGGGATTGATCTGGCCGCCCGGCAGCACCAGGGCGTCATAGGCGGCCGGGTCGACCTCCGAGATGCGACGGTCCGCATCGACGGTGGCGCCCCAGTCCTTGTCCTTCCAGCCGCGGATCGGCCGGCCGTCCGGCGAGGCGACCTCGACGGTGGCGCCGGCCTCGCGCAGCGTCTCAAGCGGCACCATCAGCTCGGACTGCTCGAAGCCGTCGGTGGCGAGAATGAGGATCTTGGCGGACTTGATATCGGTCATGCTGAGAACTCCGGTTGCCCCTCAAGCCCAGCCAACGCGGGCCGGCCGGCGAAGTTCCGGCGGCCGTCAGTCGCGGCCGGGGCGGCGGCCGAGCAGCGTCGATCCGCCGACGCCCGCCGCCAGCAGGCCGACGAACAGCCAGGGCAACACGTCGAACGGCGCCGGCTGCACCGGCCAGACCGAGCCGTAGAGGACGTAGACGAGCACGGCCAGCGCCAGGCCCGAAACCAGCACATGATGAGGCCGGAGCTGCCCCTCGCGCCGCAGGAAGATCGGCATGGCGATGGCGGTGAGGCCATAGGCGAGGACGCAGCCGAAGGTCGAGAAGGTGCCGAACCAGTCGTAGACGTCGAGCGGCCGGGCGAACGACGTGAGCGTCAGGCTGAAGCCGAGGCAGATCGCCACCGCCCCCCAGACGGCGACGGTCGGCGCTTCGCGCACCGGGTCGAGGCGCCCGAGCACGGACGGCAGCGCGCCCCGGCTCGCCAGCGCGTAGGCGACGCGCGAGGCGGCGACGAGCGTCGCCACCACGCAGGTGAACAGGCTGATCGCCGCGCCGACCGAAACGAGCAGGCCGAGCCCCGGCAGGTTCAGCGCGCGGGCGAGGTCGTCGAGGGGCGCGCTCGCCGTCGCCACCGCGATGTCGTAGCGGTCGAAACCGAGCACGATGACGTAGGCAGAAAAGACGAAGAACACGCCGGCGATCAGCGGTGCGAGCAGCAGCGTGCGCGGAATGTCGGTGAGCGGCCGGCGCGCCTCGCCGCCGAGCGAGGCGGTCGCCTCGAAGCCGACGAAGCTCAGCACGCAGATCAGCAGGGCGTTGTTCATGCCCGCCATCGAGACGCCCTCGAGGCTGAACTGCGACAGGTCGACCGCCACGCCCTGCCGCGCCAGGATGGCGACGCCGAGCAGCGTGACGAGCAGCATCGACACCGCCTCGAGGGCCAGCATCAGGACCGTCGACAGCCGGACGTCGCGCAAGGCCAGCACGGCGGCGCCTACGCCGGCGACGGCGACCAGCACCACCGTGGGCACCGACAGCCCGGCCATCTTGAAGATCGCCTGCAGGTAGCCGGCACAACCGGCGAGCGTTGCAACCGGCACCGCCAGATAGGCGAGCAGCAGCGCCCAGGCGGCGACGAGCCGCCCGTAGGGGCCGAGGCCGTGTGCGACGAACTCAGACAGCGAGCCGGCACCGGCGAAGCGCCGGGCGAACGGGATGAGGGTGAGGGCGACGAGGAGCACCGCCGCGGTGCCAACCAGGTAGGCGAGCCAGGAGGCGGAGCCGGCGGCGGCGAAGACGAGGGCGATGTTGATGGTCGGTGTCGTCGAGGGAGCCATGCCGGCGACCGACTGCCCGAGCACCCCGACGAAGCCGACGGACCGGCGCAGGCCATCCCCGTCGTCGGCGGTTGTCGTCGTCGCCGCGTCGCCACCCATACCGCGCCCCCACGCTCCACCTGATGCGACGGCGATAGCATATCGGCGGGATTCGGGTCGACGGGTCGGGCGTTCGCCGCGGCCTGTGCGAGCGGCCCTCGGCGTGCCGACGGGCTCGCAGCGGCCGGCTACGGCCCCGCGCTCGATGAGCCGGATCCGGACGATGGTGAACCGGTCTCCGGCTCGCGGTCGGCCGCGGGATCGGACGAGGCGGCCAGGCGGAGCCGCGGCGTCTGCGTTTCCGTCTCCGCGGGCCGGTCGCGCAGGGCGCTCGGTGCCGTGCCGGTCACCCGCAGGAATTCGCGGTTGAAGTTCGACTTGGTGTTGAAGCCGCTCGCCAGCATCGCGGCGGTGACGCTCTCGCCGCGCTTGAGCAGCGTCGCGGCGTGGCGGATGCGGTGGCCGTTGACGAGGCGCGAGACATTCTCGCCGGTCACCCGGTTGACGGTGGCCGAGACCTGCTTGGCGGGAAGGTGCAGCCGCCTGGCGATCCGGGCGAGTGTCAGGTCCGGGTCGAGATAGAGGCCGTCCTGCATCAGCGCCTCGAGCCGCTGCATCAGCGCGGTGTCGGCCGCCGCCGTCTCCGGCGCAAGCGTGGCCGCCTCCTCGGTCTCGGGCCGGTCCGCCCCGCCGGTGGCGAGCGCCCCGGAGAGGCTGAGGAGGCCGATTGCGACGAGGTTGCCGGCCGTCAGCCCGACGACGATCCAGGGCCTCAGCCAGGCCCCGCCCGCCGACATCGCCACGGCGATCGCGGCGTCGCCGAGGGCGGAGAGGAGGAGTGCGCCGGCGATCAGCCGCCAGATCAGGCCGGGCCGCTCGCCGGTCGCGAGCGACAGGCGCGGCAGGCTGTCGACGCCGCGGTTGAGGCGCACGAAGAGCGCGATGGCGTAGACCGCGAAGATCGCCGGGATCAGCCCGTCGAGCAGCATCGGCGCGACGAGGAGGACGAAGGCGGTGAAGGCCGGCACGGCGAGATGCCAGAGGTCGCGGCCGGGATCGAAGGGGCGGACGGCCGTCACCTGGAAGACGACCCAGGCGAGCGGCGGGATCATCGCCGCGGTCACCGGCTGGACCGGCTGAAGCACGGCATAGGAGAGGATGACGCCCTGGACGGCGACCGCACCGATGAGGAGGGCGAGCGCCGGCGGCCGGTCCTTCACGACGAGGATGCGGATGGCGAGGTAGCCGAAGACGAGGGCGACCATCATCGGAACGGGCAGGACGGGCACGGGCGGCGCAACTCCCTCTCGAAGCGGCCCGAGACTGGACCGAAGACGGGTTCGGATCGACCTCATTCCGGATCGAGGACGCGCGAGGCCCTGAAAATCGCCGAGGTCTGCCGCCGGGCGATCCCCGCCCCGGAGTGTTTCGATGATGTTCGACAGACTGATCGCCCGCCTCGGCAGTGCGGTGGCCCTCGCCCTTTCCGTCGTCGCCGCGGCGCCCGCGCAGGCGGCGGACGACCTTCCAGGCTACGACCGCCTCGACGTCAAGGCGGCCCATCGCGCCGGCAGGATCGCCGGCTCGGTGTGGTACCCGGCCGCGACCGGGATTTATTCGGCGCCGATCGGCGAGAATGCCGTCTTCCAGGGCAACCGCGCCCTCGTCGGCGCCGGGATCGCCGAGGGACGCTTCCCGCTCGTGCTGCTGTCGCACGGCTCGGGCGGCAACATGGACGGCCTCGGCTGGCTTTCCGCGCAACTCGCACGGGCCGGCGTGATGGTGCTGGCGGTCAATCATCCCGGCAGCACGTCGGGCGACAGCTCGCCGCGCCGCAGCGGCGACCTTGTCGCGCGCGAAGCGGATCTGTCGGCGGCGCTCGATGCCGTCCTCGCCGATCCAACCTTCGCGGAGCACATCGACCCGGCGCGGATCATCGCCGCCGGCTTCTCTCTCGGGGGCGCGACCGCCCTCAATCTCGGCGGGCTGCAGGCCGACCGCGCCGCCTTCGCCGCCTATTGCGCCAAGTTCGGCGCGGCGGCGCAGGACTGCGCGTTCCTGGCGAAGGGCGGCGTCGAGCCAGGCGACCTGACGTCGGCCTTCTCGGACACAAGCGGCGACCCGCGCGTGGCGGCCGTCGTCGCGGTCGATCCGGCCTTCGGCGACAGCTACACCGCCGAAAGCGTGGCGGCCTTCGGCAGGCGCGCCCTCCTCGTCAATCTCGGCACGGTGGATCGCTGGCGGGCGGCCGACGTCGGACCGTCCGGGTCGAACCTCGCCGCGCGGCTGCCGGGGGCCCGCTACGCGGTGATCGCGCCCGCCTGGCACTTCAGCTTCCTCGGCCTCTGCAAGCCGGAAGCCGCGGCGCTCCTGTTGGCGGAACGGGACGACCCGATCTGCGACGATCCGGCGGGATCGGACCGTGCCGACGTCCACCGGCGAGCAGTGGAGACGATCCTCGCGTTCATCAAGGAGCGGTGAGGTTTTCTGAGGCAGGGGCGGCGCGTGGGTTCGCGCGCCTCCCTGGGCGGGCAGGGGGTGGGGGCGGCGTCAGCGAAGCCAGTTCTCGATCCGCAGGCCGCCAATGCGCGAGAACTCCGCAACGTTGTCGGTGACGAGCGTGCTGTTGGTCGTGATGGAATGGCTCGCGATCAGCAGATCGTTCGGACCGATGGGCAGACCACGCCGTTCCAGGTCGGCGCGGATCTCGCCATAGATCGCGTCTGCGGGAGGCTCCAGCGGCAGCACGGGGAGGCGGCCGAGGAGTTCCTCCACACGCTGCGACAGGCGTGGCGAGCCTTTCTTGGCCGCCCCGTAGCGAAGCTCCGCCGCGACCACGATGCTCGTCGCCACCGACCCCTGTCCGACGCGGCCGATGTGGTCGGCGACCCGCCCCTGCGGTTCGAGCACCAGCGCCGAGAGGATGTTGGTGTCGAGCAGATAGCGGTCGCTCACAGGTCGACAGGCTCGACGGGAAGCTCCTCGATCGTCGGGAACGTCTCGTCCAGGGGCTCGAGCGTGGCGAGCCAGTCGAGCAGCGAGGTCGGTGCCGCTGGCTCGATCACCAGCCGCTCCCCCTCCTTGCGGATCGTGGCTTCGGAGCCGGGCAGCTCGAACTCGCGCGGAATTCTGATCGCCTGATTGCGGCCATTGCGAAAGAGACTGACGCGACGCGGCTCCATCGAAGCCTCCGTTGGCATATGCCGAAACATAGGCTTCTGTCTCGGCGCCCGCAAGCACCCCCTACCGCTGCCGCTCCTCCCACCCCTCCGCCACGAAATAGGGCGCGTTGGACGGCGCCAGGGCCGGCCGACCGCGGAGAATGTCCGATGCCTTTTCGCCGATCATGATGGTGGGGGCGTTGAGGTTGCCGGTGGTCACCGATGGCATGATCGACGAGTCGACGACGTGCAGCGCCTCGAGGCCGTGCACCTTCATCGTGGCCGGATCGACCACCGCCATCGGGTCCGAGGCGCTGCCCATCTTGCAGGAGCACGACGGGTGGTAGGCGCTCTCGACCTTCGCCCGCACGAATTCGTCGATCGCCTCGTCGGTGACGATTTCGGCGCCGGGCTGAATCTCGCGGCCGCGATAGGGGTCGAAGGCTGTCTGCGCGAAGATCTCGCGGGTGAGGCGGACGCAGGCGCGCATCTCCGCCATGTCGTCGGGGTGGCTCAGATAGTTGAACTTCACCCGCGGCTTTTCCATCGGGTCCGCCGAGCGCAGTCGCACGAAACCGCGGCTCTTCGAGCGCATCGGGCCGACGTGGGCCTGGAAGCCGTGTTCCGAGGCGAGGCCCTGGCCGTCATAGGTCACGGCGAGCGGCAGGAAGTGATACTGGATGTCGGGATAGCGGATACCGACGCGCGAGCGGATGAAGCCGCAGGTCTCGAAGTGGTTGGTGGCGCCGAGGCCGTCCTTGAAGGCGAGCCAGCGCATGCCGATCAGCGCCTTCGCCAGCGGATTCATCGACGAATAGAGCGTGATCGGCTGCGTGCAGGCGACCTGGAAATAGAACTCCAAGTGATCCTGCAGATTCTCGCCGACGCCGGCCAAGTCGTGGACGACGCCGATGCCGTGCGATTGCAGCTCGGCCGCCGGGCCGACGCCGGAGAGCTTCAACAGTTGCGGCGAGTTGATCGGCCCGCCGGCGAGGATGACGCCGCGGCGGGCGGTGGCGAGGTGCTCGGCGCCGCCGCGGCGATAGGCGACGCCGGCGGCGCGGCGGCCGTCGAAGGTGACGCGGGTGGCGAGGGCGCCGGTGAGCACGCGCAGTCCGGGACGCTTCATCGCGGGCTTCAGGTAGGCGTTGGCGGCAGACGAGCGGACGCCGTCCTTCACCGTCATGTCCATCCGCCCGAAGCCTTCCTGGCGGTAACCGTTGACGTCGGTCGTCTCGGCGTAGCCAGCTTGTTTCGCCGCCTCGACGAAGACGCGGTAGAGCGGGTTCTTGAGCCGGCCGTAGCGGGTGCCGAGCGGGCCGTCGGCGCCGCGGTATTCGTCGCCGCCTTCTTCGCGCGTCTCGGCGCGCCGGAAATAGGGCAGCACGTGCCGATAGCCCCAGCCGCTGGCGCCCTGCTCCTCCCAGCCGTCGAAGTCGAGTGGGTTGCCGCGGATGTAGACGAGGCCGTTGATGGAAGAGGAGCCGCCGAGCACTTTTCCGCGCGGCGTGTGCAGGCTCCGGCCGCCGAGGCCGGGCTCGGGCTCGCTCTCGTAGAACCAGTTGTATTTCGGCATGTTCATCGGGATCGACAGCGCGCTCGGCATCTGGATGAACACCGAGCCGTCGCCGCCGCCGGCCTCCAGCACCAGCACGCTGACGCCGGCGTCCTCGCTCAGCCGGGCCGCCAGCACGGACCCGGCCGAGCCGGAGCCGACGATGACGTAGTCGTAGGTGTCGGCGGGGGTCATGCGGAGGCCCCTTCGCACCAAACCCTCGGCGTCATCCCGGACAAGCGAGGCGAAGCCGAGCGCCGATCCGGGACCCAGCGCAAGACTCTGCGCCGGAGGCGCAGCTCAAGCGTCGCGCGTTCCGCGCGACCAGTTTTCCGCTGGGTCCCGGCTCGCTCCGCGTTGCTTCGCGTCCGGGATGACGACGAGAGTTGTTCGCAAAGCGGCGAGACGGAAGCGACAGTGATCAACACCTTCTGCCCCCTCAATACGGTGCGTCGATGGGGGCGAGGGCCACGTAGACGCTCTTCAGCTGCGTGTAGTGCTCGATCGCCGCCTTGCCGTTCTCGCGGCCGAGGCCGGAGCGCTTGACGCCGCCGAAGGGGAGCTCGATCGGCGTGACGTTGTAGTGGTTGATCCAGCAGGTGCCGGCCTCCAGTGCCGCAACCGTCCGATGGCCGCGCGTGAGGTCGCGGGTGAAGACGCCGGCGGCCAGGCCGAACTCGGTGGCGTTCGCCCGCTCGATCACCTCTTCCTCTGTGTCGAACGAGAGCACCGTCATCACCGGCCCGAAGATTTCTTCCCGCACGATCGCCATGCCGTCCTCGCAGCCATCGAAGACGGTCGGCTCGATGAAGGCGCCGCGCGCCAGCGCCCCGGCGGTGACGCGCTTGCCGCCGATGGCGAGCTTCGCCCCCTCGGCGACGCCCTTCTCGATGTAGCCGAGCACCTTCTCCATGTGACCGGCGGAGATCAGCGCGCCGACCTGGGTGCGCGGGTCGAGCGGGTCGCCCACGACCATCTTGCTTGCCCGCGCCACGAGCTTCTCGAGGAAGGCCGCCTTCACCGAGCGGTGGACGAAGACGCGGGTGCCGTTCGAGCAGACCTCGCCGGCGGAGTAGAAGTTTGCGAGGAGCGCGCCGGAGACGGCGTTGTCGAGGTCGGCGTCCTCGAAGACGATCAGGGGCGACTTGCCGCCGAGCTCGAGCGTCACCTGCTTCAAGGTCGTGGCGGCGTCGGCCATCACCTTCATGCCGGTGCCGACCTCGCCCGTCAGCGACACCTTGGCGATGCCGGGGTGGCGGGTGAGCAGGCGGCCGGTGTCGGCGAAGCCCTGCACGACGTTGAAGACGCCGTCCGGCACGCCGGCCTCCGCCATGATCTCGGCGAGCTTGACGGCCGTGAGCGGGGTGAGCTCGGCCGGCTTGAAGATCATCGCGTTACCGCAGGCGAGCGCCGGGGCCGACTTCCAGCAGGCGATCTGCAGCGGATAGTTCCAGGCGCCGATGCCGGCGACGATGCCGAGCGGCTCGCGGCGGGTGTACCCAAAGGCGGAAGGGCCGAGGTCGATGTGCTCGCCGGCGAGCGAGGCGGCGAGGCCGGCATAGTATTCGATGCAGTCGGCGCCGGAGATGACGTCGACGACCGAGGTTTCCTGGATCGGCTTGCCGGTGTCCTGGGTCTCGAGCCGCGCGAGCTCGTCGTTGCGGGCGCGCAAGGTGTCGGCGACGCGCTTCAGGACGCGGCCTCGCTCGGTGCCGGTCATGCGGGCCCAGAGCTTCTGGCCGGCACGAGCGGCGGCCACCGCCGCCTCCACCTCGGCGGCGCCGGCGATCTCCACCTCGGCCAGCACCTCGCCGGTGGCGGGGTTGATTGTCTCGAAGGTCTTGCGCTCGGCGGCGTCGACCGGACGGCCGCCGACGTGGTTGCGGATGATGCTGGACATGCGGGTCGGCCTCGGGGCGGGGAGGGAGCCGGCCTTCACGGCGGCCTCGACGGAGGAATCGACGAAGGCGCCGGCGATGGCGCGCGCGGCGGTGCTGTCGGTCTCGTGAGTGTCGGAGAGGGTGGCGCGCAGCCACAGGCCGTCGATCATCGCGGCGGTGGCGACCGCGATGCGTTCGGCATCGGCGGACGACACCAGGGCCCGCAGCGCATGGCGCAGGTTCGACAGCATGCGCTTCTGGTAGACGACCTGGACGCGGCGCAGGCGCTGCGAGTGGATGACCTGGCCCCAGAAGGCGAGCCAGACCGAGCCGGTGCGGCGGTCGAACTCTTCGGGTGCGAGGTTCGCCTCGATGACGGCGCGGACGCGCTCCTGCGGCGTGCGGGCGCTCGCCAGCCGGCGGCCGGCGGCGCGGCCGACGCGGCTCGCCATGTGCCGCAGCGTCGCCTCCAGCAGCGAGTCCTTGTCGCCGAAATAGTGCGAGACGAGGCCCGGCGAGACGCCGGCGCGCCGGCCGATCAGGGCGAGCGTCGTCGCCCCGAAGCCGACCTCGGCGAGCGTCTCGATGGTCGCCTCGATCAGCTGATGGCGCCGGTCGTCCTCGGTGGCGATACGCAGCAAGGCGCGCCTCACGGTCCTTGATTGATCGTTCAAGCAAGCGCACACCGCCTGAGGCGATGGCGCCGATGGTGGCCGGCCGGACGACGTGGAAGCGGCGCCGCACCGAAGGCCTGACTGGCCAAATTATGGGCGTTTCCGGGCCAGAACAAGTCGAAAAAAGTGCGTGACAACGGCGCACAAGTGGCTTTGAGTAGCCGTTCAATGGACCTGGTTGGTGGAGGCCGCGTTCGTCGATCCCGTCATGCGACGGCCCTCGCCGCGAGAATGCGTGTGGAGGCTTCCGCGGACGGCGTCGCCGGGGCCAGGTCCGAGGGGAATGCCGGCACGAGCGCGAAGCGCCGTCGGCGAAGAGGGAGACCAGCAGGCATGTCGATCAGCTTTTCCCGCAGCGCGTTCTTGTTCCGCAGCACGATCCTGAGCCGCAGGACGTTCGCCGCTGCCGCCACGCTGTCGTTCGCCGCCATCACGGCGGTGTCGCTCGCCGCGCTGATGACGTCGGCCCCCGCCGACGCCGCCGATCCGGCGGCCTGCAAGGCCGTGCGCTTCTCCGACGTCGGCTGGACCGACATCACCGCGACGACGGCGCTCGCCTCGACCGTGCTCGAGGGCCTCGGCTACGCGCCGAAGACCACCATCCTCGCCGTGCCGGTCACCTACGCCTCGCTGAAGAACAAGGACATCGACGTCTTCCTCGGCAACTGGATGCCGACGATGGAAGCCGACCTGAAGCCCTATCTCGATGACAAATCGGTCGAAACAATCCGTGCCAACCTCGAGGGTGCGAAATACACGCTGGCGGTGCCGGCCTTCACCTACGACGCCGGCCTGAAGTCGTTCGCCGACATCGCTAAGTTCAAGGATAAGCTCGGCGGCAAGATCTACGGCATCGAGCCCGGCAATGACGGTAACCGGCTCATCCTCGACATGATCAAGGCCGACCAGTTCGGCCTCTCGGGCTTCGAGGTGGTGGAATCGAGCGAGCAGGGCATGCTCGCCGAGGTCGCCCGCGCCACCCGCCGCAAGGAAGACGTCGTCTTCCTCGGCTGGGAGCCGCATCCGATGAACGCCAACTTCGAGATGAAATACCTCGAAGGTGGCGACGACGTCTTTGGCGCTAACTATGGTGGCGCCACCGTCCACACCAATGTCCGCGCCGGCTACATGGAAGAATGCCCGAACGTCGGCACGTTCCTGAAGAACCTCGAGTTCTCGCTTCCCATGGAGAACGAGGTGATGGGCAAGATCCTCAATGACGGCGAGGATCCGGCCAAGGCCGCGAAGGCGTGGCTGACGGCGAACCCGGCCGCCCTCGACGGCTGGCTTGCCGGCGTCACCACGCTGGACGGCAAGCCCGGCCTGCCGGCGGTGAAGGCGAGCCTCGGCCTCTGAGACTTCGAGCGGTCACGGCCCTTCGTCCCTCCCCTGCCAGGGGGAGGGACAGCCGGCGCAGCCGGCAGGGTGGGGCCCGACAATCCAGGCTTCGAGGCTCGTTTGACGGGCCCCCACCTGCCGCGCCTCCGGCGCGGCTGTCCTCCCCCCTGGCAGGGGGAGGACCGTCGCCAGCTTCGCGGGGTGAGCCTCCATGTACGACTGGATCACGGACCACAAGATCCCCGTCGGCCGGTGGATCGCGGCCTTCATCACCTTCCTGACCGACAATTTCGAGTGGCTGTTCGACGCCATCTCGCTGGTCCTGAGCCTCCTCATCAACGGCACGACGGCCGGCCTCCTGTGGGTGCCGCCGATCATCCTGATGGGCATCATCGCCGTCGCGGCCTACCTGCTGCACCGCTCGATCTGGCTCGCGGTGTTCATCTTCCTCGGGCTCTTGTTCATCGCCAACCTCGGCTATTGGGAGCGCACGCTCGAGACGCTGTCGCTGGTGATCTGGGCGACGGTGGTGAGCGTCCTGATCGGCGTGCCGATCGGCATCGCCGCCGCGCACCGGCCCTGGCTCTACCAGGCGATGCGGCCCGTCCTCGACCTGATGCAGACGCTGCCGACCTTCGTCTATCTCATCCCGACGCTGGTGCTGTTCGGCCTCGGCGTCGTGCCGGGCCTGATCTCGACGGTGGTGTTCGCGGTGCCGGCGCCGATCCGGCTCACCCACCTCGGCGTGTCGTCGGTACCGACGCAGCTCGTCGAGGCCGGCAAGGCCTTCGGCGCCACCAAAAGCCAGCTCCTCTACAAGGTCGAGCTGCCCTACGCGCTGCCGATGATCATGGCCGGCGTCACCCAGTGCATCATGCTCAGCCTGTCAATGGTGGTGATCGCCTCGCTGGTCGGCGCCGACGGCCTCGGCGTGCCGGTGCTGAGGGCGCTCAATACCGTCAACGTCGCCATGGGCTTCGAGGCGGGCATCGCCATCGTCATCCTGGCGATCGTGCTGGACCGCGTCTTCAAGCGTCCCGAGACGCGCCGGAAGGGAGGCTGAGCCATGCCGGCGGTCGAGTTCCAGAACATCGACATCATCTTCGGCAAGGAGCAGGCGAAGGCGCTTTCGATGGTCGACGCGGGGGCGACCCGCGACCAGATCCTCGCCGAGACCGGCGCCGTGCTGGGGGCTGCCGGCGTCAGCCTCAGTGTCGAGCGCGGCGAGATCTGCGTGCTGATGGGGCTGTCGGGCTCCGGCAAGTCGACGATCATGCGGGCGGTCAACCGGCTGAACGTCGTCGCCCGCGGCGCCGTGCTGGTCGAGCACGCCGGCAAGACCGTGGACGTCGTCAGCTGCGACGAGGCGACGCTGCGTGACCTGCGCATGCGCACCGTCTCGATGGTGTTCCAGCAGTTCGCGCTCCTGCCGTGGCGGACGGTGCGCGAGAACGTCGGCTTCGGGCTCGAGCTGCGCGGCGTCGGCGCGGCCGAGCGCAAGCGCATCGTCGATGAGAAGCTCGCCTTGGTCGGCCTGTCGAAGTGGGCCGACAAGCACGCCCACGAGCTCTCCGGCGGCATGCAGCAGCGCGTCGGCCTCGCCCGTGCGTTCGCCACCGACGCCGAGATCCTGCTGATGGACGAGCCGTTCTCGGCGCTCGACCCGCTCATCCGCGACAAGCTGCAGGACGAGCTCCTCGACCTGCAGGCGAAGCTGCGCAAGACCATCCTGTTCGTCAGCCACGACCTCGACGAGGCGCTGAAGCTCGGCACCAAGATCGCCATCCTCGAGGGCGGCCGCATCGTCCAGTGCGGCACCGGCGAGGACATCCTGCTGCGGCCCGCCAACGACTACGTCGCCGAGTTCGTCAAGCACATGAACCCGCTCAACGTGCTGCGCGGCACCTCGGTGATGACGCCGGCGGCCTCGCTGGTGCGCGAGGCGGGGGCGGTGCTGGTCGATCGCAGCGGCCGCATCCGCGTCGCCGTCGACGCCGACGACCGGCCGGTCGCCGTTTCGCTGGATGGCCGCGCGGGCACCATCGCCCACTGTACCCAGGACGGCAGCATCACCGACGACATCCGCGCCGCCGAGGTGCTGATCGCCCCGGTCGACCTGTCGCTGAAATCGGCGATCGTGCTGAAACAGGAGACGGCGCACCCGATTTTGCTCGTCGACCAGCTCGGACGCCTCGCCGGCCTGTGCGGCGACGAGGAGATCTATCGCGGCCTGCTGCGCCGCGGTCAGAGGTGAGCGCGCACGGCCACCGTCACCATACGCAGACGCCGGCGAGCCAGACGATCGCCAGCGCCCGCGCACCCGTCGCCAGCGCGACATTGCCGGTGACCGACGCCCGCCACACCGCGACGCACAGGAAGAGGTTGTAGGGCAGCGGCGTCAGGAAGGCGGCGAGCGCCGCCCAGTCCGGGGCGTCGTGGGCGATCAGCGTCATCGAGACGCCGACGGCGCAGAGGTTGAGCACCGTTCCCCAGATCAGCATATCGATGAGGAAGACGCGCCAGAGCGGGCTCTCGGCGCACCAGAGCCGGCGGAAATGGCAGGGGACCGGCCGCAGCGCGGCGACGAGCGACGGGACGAGCGACGACACGCTCACGCCTCCTCGGCGTCCGCGATCTGCACCAGGAGCTTGTCGATCCGCCGGCCATCCATGTCGACGATCTCGAAGCGATAGCCGGCGTGCTCGAACCAGTCGCCGGCGGCCGGGATGCGGCCGAGTTTTTCGAGCGCGAGGCCGGCGACCGTTTGGTAGTCGCCGCCGCCGATGCCGCGCACGCCGAGCCGGTCGCGGAACTCGTCGACCGGCGTCAGTCCGTCGACCAGCCACGAGCCGTCGGCGCGCTCGACGATGTCGGGGTCCTCGGCCTCGTGCGCCTCCGGCAGTTCGCCGGCGATCGTCTCCAGCACGTCGGTGGGCGTGACGATGCCTTCGGTGGTGCCGTACTCGTCGACGACGACGATCATGTGGGCGCCGCTCGCCTTGAACTGGTCGATCAGCGTCAGCACCGGCGTCTGCTCGGGCACGGCGACGAACGGCTGCATGAGCGCGCCGAGGTCGAGGGGCCGATCCTCCATCACGGCGGCGAGCATCGCCTTGGTGTGGACGACGCCGACCGCCTGGTCGACGGTGCCCTCGCAGACGAGCAGGCGGGAGTGCGAGTGCGCGCACAGGACCCGCGCGATCTCCTCGGGCGGGGCGTTGCGGTCGAGCCAGACGATCTCGTTGCGCGGCGTCATCAGGGCGCGGACATTGCGATCGGCGAGGCGCAGCACGCCCTCGATCATCGCCTTCTCCTCGACGGCGAACACGCCCGTCGCCGCGCCTTCGGCGATGAGGGCGCGCACCTCCTCCTCCGATACCGTCTCGTCGCTCTGCGAGCGGCGGCCGAACAGCAGCAGGATCGCCTCCGTCGAGGTGCGCAGCAGCCAGACGACCGGTAGCGCCACCTTCGCGAGCACCGTCATCGCCGGCGCCACAGTGACGGCGACCGCCTCGGGATTGGCGAGAGCGAGGCGCTTTGGCACCAGTTCGCCGACCACCAGCGACAGGTAGGTGATCGCCACCACGACGAGGAAGAAGGCGATCTGCGGCGCGTGTGCGCCGACCACGGGAAAGGTCGCCAACACATGGGCGAGGCGGTCGGCGAGCGTCGCCCCGGAGAAGGCGCCGGCGAAGATGCCGACCAGCGTGATGCCGATCTGCACCGTCGACAGGAAGCGGCTCGGGTCCTCCTTCAGCCGGAGTGCGGCGCGCGCGCCGCGGCTGCCGTCGGCGGCCATCCCCTCCAGCCGCGCCTTGCGGGCCGAGACGACGGCGAGCTCGGACATCGCCAGCACGCCGTTGATGAACGTGAGGGCGAAGACGACGGCGATCTCGAAGAACAACATGGTCGGTCAGGGGCCTTTTGCAGCATGGCCGATATAATGGGGTCCGGCGGTGTCGTGTGCAAAACCCGCGGCCGGTCGAATCGGCCGCTCCTCCCGTCAGGGCGGCGCGTCGGCCGGGCCCGCGCCGCGTGCGAGCTTGCGCACCACCGGGCTCGCGACGCGGTAAGCCGCCGCGATGGCGGCGCCATAAGCGGAGAAGCTGGTCTCGTCGACATTCTCGCGCAGGTGCTCGGCGGCAGTCTCGCCGCGGCGGGGCAGCGTGTGGTTGCTGGCGGCGCGCAGCACCAGCACGCGGCCCCGGTCGACCTTGCCGGCCTTGGCGAGCTGGGTCAGGGCGGTCAGGGTGCCGGTGTCCTCCATCGCCGAGGTGGCGAAGTCGCCGCGGCCGTCGGTCCAGTAGCGCACCCAGCGCCCGGCCCAGCGGTTGAGGCGCTTGCCGGTCCAGAAGGTCGAGCCGGACAGCGTGTCGCCGCGGATCACGCGCGGAGGCTGCTGGGAGGCCGGATAGTCCTCGTAGCCGCGTCGCGCCCGGCGCAGTGTGCGGTCGTCCTCGAGGCGGACATTGCGCGTCTCACGGAAGGCCCAGGCGACGAGGCTCTCCCGCAGCTTGAAAACGGAGCGAGTTGGGCGGCTCGGCGGCCGCGGCTCCTGGTAGGGCTCGGTGCGGCCGAGCGGCACGTAGCCGGTCGTCCAGTCGGCCGGGATCTCGCGGGCGTCGATCTCGTAGGCGAGGTCGGCGTCGACCACCCACCGTGCCCACGCCGCCGAGCCGACCGACATCCGCTCCGGATTGCCCCCGGCGATGCCGGCGACCACCCAGTAGGCCTCGGAGAGGTCGAAGCGCGGGTCCATGCCGAGGCCGGCGATCGAGGCGGCCGCGTGGGCGGTGCCTTCGCCGGTGACGATCGCCAGCACGCCGAGGTCGGGGTTGTAGCGCAGCCGGTGGTTGCCCTGCGGGAAGGGCAGCACGTCCGGCAGCGGCAGGCGCTCGACCCAGGTCTGCAGTTCCCCGGGGACGTCGCCCTCGTCCTTGCCGATCTCGAAGGCGGTGACCACCACGACCTTGATCGGGATCGGCTCGGCGGCGGTGGCGGGACCGGCGACGAGGGTGGCGACGAGTGACAAAGCAAGGAGGACGTGGCGCATCGCCCCTCTACTAGGGGCGCCCCGAGCGGTTGTCACGCCATCGATGTGTCGACATCACTTTGGAATGCCTCTCATCCGTTGACAGAAGCGGGATGGTTTGATCAACTGGTCAAAATTTGGGCCTGACGCAGCAGCGGGCACCGCTGGCGGACGGGGTTCCCGGACCCCTTGGCACCCGGACCACTTTCAGAGGGCGTCGCCGAATCCGAAAACGGGCGGGACGCGGTGGAGACGATGGCATGACGGCAGCACCGGACATCCGGGGCGGACGCTTGGCGTCCCCCGAATACGTGGTCAACTTCGCCGACCTTCATCCGGCGCAGACATCGCACGAGGCGCGGCTCGCCGCTGAGCGCTGCCTGTTCTGCTACGACGCACCGTGCCAGACGGCGTGTCCGACGGCGATCGACATTCCGCTGTTCATCCGCCAGATCGCCACCGGCAACCGCCTCGGCTCGGCGACGACGATCCTGACCGCCAATCCGCTCGGCGCGATGTGCGCCCGCGTCTGCCCGACCGAAACGCTGTGCGAAGAGGCGTGCGTGCGCAACGCCGACGCCGACGAGCCGGTCGAGATCGGCCGGCTGCAGCGCTTCGCCACCGACCTCGTCATCGAGGAGATGCGGCCGATCTTCCGCCGCGCCGCGCCGACCGGCCGCAGGATCGCCGTCGTCGGCGCCGGCCCGGCCGGCCTCGCCTGCGCCCACGGCCTGGCGCTCGCCGGCCACGACGTGACGATCTTCGACGCGCGGGAGAAAGTCGGGGGTCTGAACGAGTACGGCATCGCTTCCTACAAGGCGACCGGCGACATCGCCCAGCGCGAGGTCGCGTGGCTCTTGTCGGTCGGCGGCATCACGGTCGAGACCGGCAAGGCGCTCGGCCGCGACGTGACGCTGGAGGGGCTGCGGGCCGATCATGACGCGGTCTTCCTCGGCCTCGGCCTGCAGGGCGTCAATCAGATGGGCTTCCCCGACGACAACCTCGCCGGTGTGGAGGACGCGGTGGACTTCATCGCCCGCCTTCGCGAGGCGCAGGCGGAGGAACGGCTCGACACGGTGGCGGTCGGCCGGCGCGTCGTCGTCGTCGGCGGCGGCATGACGGCGATCGATGCGGCGGTGCAGGCGAAGAAGCTCGGCGCCGAGGAGGTCACCATCGTCTACCGCCGCGGGGCGGAGGCGATGGGGGCGAGCCGCTACGAGCAGGAACTGGCGCTGACCAGCGGCGTCGTCATCCGCCACTTCGCCCGGCCGATCGGGATCGTCGAGCAGGACGACCAGCTAGCCGCGGTCCGGTTCGCCGCCACGGCGATCGACGACGGGCGCGTCTACGACAGCAACCAGCGCTTCGAGCTCTCCGCCGACATGTTGCTGAAGGCGATCGGCCAGACCTTCCTCGCCGAGGTGCTCGGCGACGCCGTCAGCCTCGTGAACGGCCGCATCCAGATCGACAACGAGCGCCGCACCTCGCTGCCGGACGTCTTCGCCGGCGGCGACTGCGTCGCCGGTGGCTCCGATCTCACCGTCGTCGCGGTGGAGGACGGCAAGCAGGCGGCCCGCGCCATCGACCGCCAGCTGCGCGGCGTCACCGCCGTCGCCGCCGAGTAGCCCGCCGCCGCGTTCGCCTGTTCCGGGGCCTCGCCCCGTATCAGCACTCTCCGGGGCGTCGCCCCGTTCCGCAGTTTCCGGGGCTTCGCCCCGCACCCGAGGAGGGTCGCATGGCCGATCTGTCCGTCACCTTCGCCGGCATCCGCTCGCCGAACCCGTTCTGGCTCGCCTCGGCGCCGCCGACCGACAAGGCCTACAATGTCGAGCGCGCCTTCGAGGCGGGCTGGGGCGGTGTCGTCTGGAAGACGCTCGGCGAGGAGGGCCCGCCGATCGTCAACGTCTCCGGGCCGCGCTACGGCGCCATCCACGGGCCGGACCGGCGCGTCATCGGCTTCAACAACATCGAGCTCATCACCGACCGGCCGCTCGAGGTGAACCTCGCCGAGATCGCCGCCGTGAAGCGGCGCTGGCCCGACCGGGCGATGGTCGTCTCGCTGATGGTGCCGTGCGAGGAAGCTGCCTGGAAGCGCATCCTGCCGCGCGTCGAGGACACCGGCGCCGACGGCATCGAGCTCAACTTCGGCTGTCCGCACGGCATGTCCGAGCGCGGCATGGGGGCGGCGGTCGGCCAGGTGCCCGAATACGTGCAGATGGTGACGGAGTGGTGCAAGTTGCACTCGCGCCTGCCGGTCATCGTCAAGCTGACGCCGAACGTCACCGACGTGCGCAACCCCGCCGAGGCGGCGGTGCGCGGCGGCGCCGACGCCGTCTCCCTCATCAACACCGTCAACTCGATCATGGGCGTCGACCTCGACGCGATGGCGCCGAGCCCGCACACCGACGGCAAGGCGACGCACGGCGGCATGTGCGGTCCGGCGGTGAAGCCGATCGCGCTGCACATGGTCGCCGACATCGCCCGCTCGCGCAGCACCGCCGGCATCCCGCTCTCCGGCATCGGCGGCATCGAGACCTGGCGCGACGCGGCCGAGTTCATCTCGCTCGGCTGCGGCACCGTGCAGGTCTGCACGGCGGCGATGGTCTACGGCTTCAAGATCGTCCAGGAAATGATCTCGGGCCTCGAGACCTTCATGGACGAGAAGGGCTACGCCACCATCGAGGACTTCCGCGGCCGCGCCGTGCCGAACCTCACCGACTGGCAGCACCTCAACCTGCACTTTGCCGTCAAGGCGAAGATCGACCAGGACCTCTGCATCAGGTGCGGCCGCTGCCACATCGCCTGCGAGGACACCTCCCACCAGGCGATCACCGCCCGCAAGAACGGCGTCCGCCACTTCGAGGTGATCGACGAGGAGTGCGTCGGCTGCAACCTGTGCGCCACCGTCTGTCCGATCGAGAACTGCATCGAGATGGTGCCGTTGGTGAACGAGGTCGACCGCCGCACCGGCCGCTTCGTCGACGGCTCCCATCTCGACTGGACACAGCACCCGAACAACCCTGCCGTCCGCGAGGCGGCGGAGTGATGCTTCTTGTCCTCCCCCTGCCACGCGAAGGGATTGTCGTCCCTCCCCTGCCAGGGCAGGGCTATCGCATTTGGGCGAGGGCGTTGAGGAGGTAGTCGTCCTCCCAGGCGCAGCGCTTGAAGCGGCGGCGGATCGGGGTCTTCGGATCGTCGATGGCTCTT
>JAESGX010000269.1_pt1 | contig 26551 bp, 26 predicted proteins | sample 9269801 | NCBI WGS metagenome assembly JAESGX01 (sample SAMN16773122, study PRJNA677054) | algae metagenome | isolation source: Pleurocapsa minor GSE-CHR-MK-17-07R and co-occurring heterotrophs from wet... | place: USA: Lower Calf Creek Falls, Grand Staircase Escalante National Monument, UT ... | reverse complement strand
AGATAGATCGTGCGGCCGTTGACGGTGCCCCAGCCGGTGACGACACCGTCGCCGGGATATTTCGTCTCGGCCATGCCGAAGTCGGTGGCGCGGTGCTCGACGAACATGTCGAACTCCTCGAACGAGCCCTCGTCGAGCAAGACCTCGATGCGCTCGCGCGCCGTCAGCTTGCCGCGCGCGTGCTGCGCGTCGATGCGCTTTTCGCCGCCGCCGAGCCGGGCCACCGCCCGCCGCTGTTCGAGCTCCTCGAGGATATCGCGCATGCCCCCTCCGTCCCGCCCTGCCGTTCGTGTTGCCGGCTCATAGCATGGCCGCGGGGCCGTGGCACCTCGGTGAAAGGCGGAGGGGGAAGGAGAGGGAGGCGATGGCCCTTTGGGTCGCAAACCCTGCCGTCGTCATCCCGGACAAGCGGGGCACAGCCGAGCGCCGATCCGGGACCCAGCGCAAGAATGCGCGCCTGAGGCGCGGCTCAAGCGTCGCGCTTTGCGCGACGAGTCTTCCGCTGGGTCCCGGCTCGCTCCGCGTTGCTTCGCGCCCGGGATGACGACTCCCAAGGTCGCCGGAGCCCCGCAGGCAACCCTTAAAACTCATAGCCGAACGCCGCGATCTCCTTTGCATACCGCTTCTCGATCACTGCGCGCGTCTCCGCGTCGTAGAGCTCGCGGTAGGGGCGGTGGTCGCGGCGGTAGTTCGACTTCGCCGACGGCAGCGCCGGCAATTCGACGCCGAGGCGGTCGGAGAGCTTGCCGTAGCCCTCCGCCAGCGTCTCGGTATGCAGCATGACGTCGGCGGCGACCCGGTCGTCGATCGTGTAGATCGACCAGTTGTTGATCATCTTGCGGTCGCCGTTCAGCACATAATCGCGGAAGGACGGCCGCGTCTTCGGATCGCGGTTGCGCCAGAAATAATGCGAGACCTCGCGGTCCCACGGATTGCGCTCGATCGAGATCTTGACGTAGTCGCGCCAGACGGCGGCCGGCACCATGCGCTTCACCTGTTCGCCGCGCATGTGGTTGAAGAACTTCGCCCCCGCCTCGGCGCGGCTGCGGCCGACCGCCATCAGGGCGTAGGCCGTGAGCGGCCAGCGCTTCAGCGGCAGGTTCTGGTTCTGCGGCGGCGGGCCGACGCGCAGCTTCTCGTCGTGGCCGACGGGGGTGATGACGTCCTCGGGCCCGCAGACGCCGCCGAGGCCGAGCTCGATGCTGGTGGAGCCGGTCTTCCAGGTCTTCAGGAAGATGAAGCGGTGGCGGTGGCAGAGGATCATCGGCGGCGCGGGTCCGAAACGGGGAATCGTCGGGCAGGCTTCAGCAGTCGTCTCTAGAACGTGTAGCCGAAATGGGCGATCTCGCGCGCGTAGAAGCGTGCCACCGCCTCCCGCGTCGCCTCGTCGTAGAAGCGCCGGTAGGGGGGGCCGTCGCTCGGCGCCCCGGCAGGTCGATGCGAGCTCTTGGCGTGCGGCAGCACCGGCGGTGTCTCGACGCCGAGGTCGGCCATGAAGGCCGAAAAGTCGGCGGCGAGGCTCTCGTAGCGCAGGAAGCGGTCGACGATGATCTTGCCGTCGATCGAGTAGAGCTGGACATTCTTCACCCGCTCCACCGCCGGCCGCTTCAGCACGAAGTCGGCAAACGACGGCCGGCTCGCCTCCGGCAGCTGGCGGGTTTCCCAGAAATACAGCGACACCTCGCGGTCCCACGGGTTCCGCTCCACCGCCACCTTGGCGTAGCCCTCCCAGACCGCGCGCGGCAGCGCTGCCTTCGCCTTGTGGGCCGGCATGTGGTTGTAGAACGCGAGGCCGGCGCGGGCGGGCGTCGCGCCCATCATCCGCCGGATTGGCGCCAGCAGGGAACGCCGGAGGAGGGGGATCGCGTAGTTCTGCGGCCCGCGGCCACGCCGGAGCCTTTCGTCGGCCGGGATCAGCGGCGTGATGATGTCGTCCGGCCCGCAGATTTCCGACAGCGCCAGCTCGACGCTGGAGCTCGCCGTCTTCTTCGTCTTCAGGAAGATGAAGCGGTGGCGGTGCGAGACGATCATGCCGCGGCCGCGTCTCCCCGGCCGGTGAGCTCGGCCACCACCAGGGCGGCGGCGCGGGCGTCGGCCTCGCGCGCCACCCGGCGGGTGATCGCCTCCGCGTCGGCGCCCCACAGCGACCAGTTCCAGTCCTCGTCGGCATTGGCCGAGGCCCACGCCGTCTCGAAGTCGAACGCACCGCGGACGATGGCGAGCGCCAGCAGCGCCGAGCCGGTCAGCGTCGTCAGCACGTGGGTGGCGGCGACCAGGAGCGGCGGATCGGTGGGCACCGCCGCGGCGATCGCCGCCATCGCCGACGGGTCCTGCGTCACCGGCATCAGCCCCTCGGCCAGCACCAGGCGGGCGCCGAGATCGCGCTCGGCCCAGGCGATCACCGGGTTCCACAGCGCGTTGGTGCGCGCCACCAGCCCCTCCGGCCCGTCCGGGCGGTAGCAGAGCAGGTCGCTGCCGGCGAAGGCGACGACGTCGGCGCGGACCGCCTCGATCTCGCCGGCGACGCCGTCGACGGCGGCGTTGGTGAGCCGCGTCAGCGGCATCGTCGCCGGGTCGATGCGGTCGCCCTGCGCCGCCCATTCGGCTTCGAGCACCGCTGCCAGCCCCGGCGTCGGCACGGCCAGCAGATGGCGCGCCGGCGTGCGCACGGGCTTGCCGTCGAGCCGCAACTCGAAGCCCTCCGGCCCCTCGGCGGTGGCGACGTCCGTGTAGAAGCGCTTCGGCAGCTCGACCTTCGCCGCCGGCGTGCGCGTCGGGTCGGACGGGCGCTCGGTCGGGGCGAGGGCGGCGAGGTCGAAGGGGGTGTCGGGCTCGTCGCTCATGAGGTCACCAGTCGCCGCGCCGCGTCCTCGGCGAACACGTCCGTGATCGCCGCCGGCAGGGCGGCGAAGTCGTCGACGAGGCGGTGGGCGCCCGCCGCCCGCAATTGCTCGACCGGGTGGTATCCCCACGAGACGCCGATCGAAAGCGTGCCGGCGGCGCGCGCCATCTCGATGTCGAAGGTGGTATCGCCGACGACGACGGTGCGCTCGGCCGGCACGCCGGCCTCGGCCAGTGCCTGCCGCACCATCGTGGGATCGGGTTTCGAGGGCGCGTCGTCGGCGGTCTGCAGCGTCACGAAGCGGTCGGCGATGGCGTGGCGGGCGAGGATGCCGTCGAGCCCGCGCCGCGACTTGCCGGTGACGACGCCGAGCCGCACGTCGGCCCGCGCCGACAGCGCCGCGATGGCGGCGAGCGCGCCGGGATAGGGCGGCTCGCGGTCGACCGGTTCCGTGCGCAGGCGGTTGAAGGCGGTGCGGTAGGCGTCGACCAGCGCCGCGACGGGCGCATCCGGCGTGGCGGCGGTGAGCGTCGCCATCGCCACCGGCAGCGACAGCCCGACGATCGACAGCGTCGCCGCACGCGTCGGGGGCATGAGCCCGGTCTCGGCGAAGGCGCGCTCCATGGCGGCGACGATCATCGCCTGGCTGTCGACCAGCGTGCCGTCGCAATCGAACAGGACGAGATACATCGCGGTGTTCCGCGGGGGCCGGACCACCCCCGAATGCTGGCGGCGTGATGGACCATCCGGCAGGGAGACGTCAACGTCGGCTGTCGACGCGGGCCGTCACCGTCGCTGGTCCCTTCAGCAGACCAGCCGTGCCGTCAGCGCCGCCGCGACAGCACCGCCACCGCCTCGACCTCGGTCGACCAGACGAACTGGTCGACCGGCACGACGCGGTCGATCGCGTAGCCGCCGGCGACGAGGATCGCGAGGTCGCGGGCGAGCGTCGACGGATTGCACGACACGTAGGCGATGCGTGGCACGGCGGACTTCGCGAGCAGCTCCACCTGCGGCTTCGCGCCGGCGTGGGGCGGGTCGAGCACGACCGCGTCGAAGCGGGAAAACTCCTTCGCCGACAGCGGCCGGCGAACGAGGTCGCGCCGCTCCGTCGTCACCGGCTTGAGGCCCTTGGCGAAGCGGCGGGCCGCCTCCAGCGAGGCGATCGCGGCGGCGTCCCCCTCGATGGCGTGGACGGTGGCGGTGCGGGCGAGGCGCAGCGAGAAGGTGCCGATGCCGGCATAGAGGTCGCAGACCCGCCGCGCCTTGCCGACCGCCGCGATGACGATCTCGGCCAGTGCCGCCTCGGCGCCCGCGACGGCCTGGACGAAGCCGCCGGGCGGTGCCACCACGGCGGTGCCGCCGACATCGAGCGACGGCGGCCGGATCATCGCGATCAGCTCGCCGTTGACAGCGAGGCGGGCGAGGCCGAGCTCGGCGGCGAAGGCCGGCAGCCGCATCCGTTCCGCCTCGTCGATGCGCCGCGCGTCGACGAGCGCCACGTCGAGGCCGTTGTCGGTCGAGGTCGCGATCACCCGCGTCGCGTCCTTCGGGTGGACGAGCCGCGCGGCGAGACGGTTCAGCCGTGGCAGCGCCGCGACCAGCGCCGGCTCGAGCACCGGGCATTCCTCGACCGCCACCAGCCGGTGGCTGCCGCGGCCGTTGTAGCCGAGCGCCGTGCCGCTCTCGGTGCGCCGCGCCGTGAAGGTGGCGCGCCGGCGCGTCCCGGGCGGCACCAGCACGATCGGATCGACGGTCGCATCGAGCCGCTCGGCGGCGACGGCGTCCTCGACGAGGCGGTGCTTGAAGGCGGCGTAGGGGGTGGGGGCGAGGTGCTGCAGCGTGCAGCCGCCGCAGACGCCGAAGTGCCGGCACGGCGGCGGGACGCGCTCCGGCGAGGCGATGTCGACGCTGATCAGCCGCGCCCGGCTGCCGTGGCGATCGACGGTGACGCGCTCGCCCGGCAGTGCGAAGGCGACATAGAGCGGTCCCTCGGGCGTATCAGTGATGCCGTCGCCGAGGTGGCCGAGGCGGTCGATGGCGACCGTCTCGCGCACGACGGCGGTGTCCTCGCCGGCGACGACATCCACGACGGGAGCGAAATCGCCGCTCACGGCCGGCCGCCGGTCGCCTGCCGCGTCGCGCCGATCAGGAACTCGCGGTTGCCGTCGCCGCCGGCGAGCGGCGAGGCGATGACGCCGGCGACATGCCAGCCGTCGCGGCCCTCGATCCAGTCGGCAATGGCCCGCGCCGCGCCCTCGGCGGCGGCGATGTCGCGGACGATGCCGCCCTTGCCGATGCCGTCGCGGCCGACCTCGAACTGGGGCTTGGCCAGGAACACGCCCCACGCCCCGGGGGCGGCGAGCGCCAGCGCCGGCGGCAGCACGAGCCTGAGCGAGATGAAGGAGACGTCGGCGACCACCGCCTCGGGCGCTCCCGGCAGGTGCGCGTCGGAGAGTTCGCGGGCGTTCAGGCCTTCGATGACAGTGACGCGCTGGTCCTCGAAGATGCGCGGGTGCATCTGGCCACGGCCGACGTCGATCGCCACGACGGCGCGGGCGCCGCGGTCGAGCAGCACGTCGGTGAAGCCGCCGGTGGAGGCGCCGATGTCGAGGGCGAGCCGGCCGGCCGGGTCGAAGCCGAAGTGGTCGAGGCCAGCGATCAGCTTCTCCGCCGCGCGGGAGACGAACCGTCCGGCGTCCTCGGCGAGTGCCAGCGTCGCGACCGGCGGCACCGTCGCCGAGGGCTTCGCCGCCACCCGGCCGTCGATGGTGACACGTCCGCGGCGCACGAGATCGCGGGCTCGGGAGCGACTGTCGACGAGGCCACGCGCCACCAGCGCGATGTCGAGCCGCTGTGCACCACCGGCCGAGGCCACGTCGTCTTCGTCTTCCTCGACGTTGCCCCCTTCGTTCACCCGAAGCACCCGGCGAGGCCGGTGAGCAGAGCCTCGAGATAGAGGCCCTCGCCATAGCTCGCCCACAGCGCAACGGCAGCCGCGACGAGCGCAGCGCCGGCGAAGGCGACGGAAAGGGTGGCGGGATGGGTCATGGGGCCCGAACGTTCCTGTCGTTCCAATGTAGGCGCTATAGGCTCGGCGCGGAAGGGGCGGCTGCCGTGACAGGAACGCAGCAGTCCAGGCGCCGGCGTCCTGCAGCCTGCCCTCCACAGTCACCTCCCGCAGTCATCCCGCACAGTCACTCCTCCGTCGTCTTCGCCCCCCTCAGCGGTCATCCCAGGGCCTTTCCCTGGGATCCATTCCTCTCGGCGACCGAGACGCCGGACGGACACCCGTGGCAGGCGTAGCTTGGATCCCAGGCACAAGGCCTGGGATGACCCAGTGGGGGTGCATGGGCGCCTCACGCCGCCCGCCGGCGCGTCGGCATTCCCTTCTCCCTCCTGAGGGCGGGAGAAGGGGGAGTGCGTCTCCACCGTCTTGGACTATAGCTTGCGCTCCGTGCCTCCGGAGCGCCACCCATGCCCGCCACCCGCCTCCTCCTCTTCCTCGCCGGCCTCGCCGGGGCGGCCGGTGTCGCGCTGGCGGCCGCCGCGGCGCATCTCGGCGAGGCGGGGCTCGAGACGGCGGCGATGTTCCTGATCCTGCATGCCGCCGCCCTCGTCGGCGTCACCGCCCTCGCCGCCGGCGCGCCGGGGACGCTCTTCGCCCGCGTCGCGCTGATCGGCGGCTTCGTCCTGTTCGCCGGGCTGGTGCTGTTCTCCGGCGATCTCGCGGCGCGCGCGTTCCTCGACGACCGGCTGTTCCCGATGGCGGCGCCGACCGGCGGCTCGCTCCTCATCGCCGGCTGGCTGGTGCTGGCGATTTCGGCTGCCTTCCGGCGCTGACGCATCCAAGTGTCGACAACCACGAGTGCCCTGACCGGCGCCCCTGCGGGCGGCCGCCTCCTGACGACAACAGCCGGAAGAAGCCGGAAGCTTCCGGCGGCTTCCGGCGGAAGCGAGTGCGGCCCGGCATCGCGGGCGTTAGCAACGTCATGTGGGACGTCGCAGTCGCGTCGAGGGCTCTCGTGAATGGCCTTCGTGACGCCTCGTCCCACGCTGATCCGCCGCGCACCGCGGCGATCGGCCTGTCGGGCGCCCCGGATTGCGGGGCTGCCGCAGCGAGGGGACGTTTTGCGATGACGGTGATTTGCGAGACCGCGATTGCGGGAAAGGGGCGCCGGGCGCCGGGTTCGCCGGCCCAGCGCGCCGATATCGTTCTCTCCACCGACGTCAGCGCCGTGCGGTGCGACGCCGCCCTGGTGGCTACCGCCCGCCGGCACCTGCTCGCCGACCTGCGCGAGCCACCGACCGTCGACCGGCTTGCCCGCCGTCTCGGCGTCGGCGTGCGGCGGCTTTCCTCTGCCTTCCGGATCGTGCTCGGGCGCGGCGTCAGCGACGTCGTCCGCGAGGCGCGGCTGGAGGCGGCCCGCCGGGCGATCGAGACGCGCGACGCGCCCCTGAAGCAGATCGCCTGGGAAGTCGGCTACGGCGACGTGACGAACTTCATCCACGCCTTCCGCAACCGCTTCGGCGCGCCGCCGCGGCGCTTCCAGAAGACGACGGCGATGCGCCCGACACGCCGCCTCGCGGCGTGAGCCGTCAGGCCCGTTCCTTCGCCTCGAGCCAGGCGCGGATGAGCGTGCGGTAGCGCGCCCCGTCGAAGCTCGGGAAATGGCCGCCGTGCACGACCCGCACGTCGAGGTCGAGGAGCCGCTTCATCGAGGCGAGGTAATCGGCCGCGTTGGCGTGATAGGTGTCTTCGATCAGCGGGCCGTCATAGAGAATGTCGCCGGAGAACAGGATGCGGCTCGCCTTCTCGTAGAGGGCGATGCCGCCCGGCGAGTGGCCCGGCGTGTGGATCACCTCGAAGTGGCGGTCGCCGAGGTCGACGATGTCGCCGTCGTCCAGGAGCCGCGTCGCCGGCGCCGCCTTCACCGCATACTCGGTCGACGAGTACGGCAGCGGCGGCAGCGCGGTGAAGATGTCGTCGGTCACGTAGGGATCGGCGAGCGTATTCGCCCGCGTCGGGTGCGCCAGCAACTCTGCTTCAGCGCGGTGGACGCAGCGGTCCTCGAACTCGTGGTGGCAGCCGATGTGGTCGAAGTGGGTGTGGCTCGCCACCGCGACGCAGCGCTTCTCGGTGACGACCGGCACGTGGGCGCGCAGGCTGACGACGCCCATGCCGCTGTCGACCAGCATGTCGCGGTCGCGGCCGCGCACATGCCAGAGGTTGCAGCGGTAGAATTCCTCGATGTGCGGCTCGCGGATGAAGGTGACGTCGTCGCCGAGGCGGTCGACGGCCCACCAGTCGGCGGCGGCGACGCGGGGCTTGGCTTGCGGCTTGTCGGTCGGCTGATCGGTCATGGCGTCTCCGGCAGGGCGACGACGCCGCGCGGGTCGAGGGCGAGGGCGACGGTGTCGCCCGCCCGCCCGGCGAAGGCCTGCGGTAGGAGGGCGACGAGGATGAGGTCGGCCGCCTTCGTGGGCCTGAGACGGCAGCGGTGGTGGGTGCCGAAGAAGGCGATGTCGAGGATCTCCGCCGGGCCGATCGGCTGGGCGCCGGAGACGGCCCCCTCGATCGACAGGTGCTCGGGGCGGACGGCGAGCCGTACCTTCGTGCCGGCGGTGCGGGCTGCGCGCACGGCCTCGGCCAGCACGACGGTACCGAGCGGCGTCTCGGCGATCACGAGGCCGCCGCTCGCAGCCCCGATCGTGGCGGCCAAGAGGTTCACCTCGCCCATGAAGGAGGCCGAGAACAGCGACTTCGGGCGGAGATAGATCTCCTCCGGCGGTCCGCGATCCTCGATGCGTCCCTTGTTCATCACGACGATCAGGTCGGCGATCGCCATCGCCTCCTCCTGGTCGTGGGTGACGTGCACGAAGGTGGTGCCGACGCGGCGCTGGATCGCCTTCAGTTCCTCCTGCATCTGCCGGCGGAGCTTGAGGTCGAGAGCGCCGAGCGGCTCGTCGAGCAGCAGCACGTCCGGCTCCACCGCCAGCGCACGAGCGAGGGCGACGCGCTGGCGCTGGCCGCCGGAGAGCTCGTGCGGCTTCTTCGCCGCCGCTTCCTTCAGGCCGACGAGGTCGAGAAAGCCGAGCGCCTGCTTGTCCCGCTCCGCCCGGCCGACGCCGCGCATCCTGAGGCCGAAGCCGACATTGGCGAGAAGCGTCATGTGCGGGAACAGGGCGTAGTCCTGGAACATCGTCGTCGTCGGCCGCTTCGCCGGCGCCACCCGCGTCACGTCCCGCCCGCCGATCGAGATGGTGCCGGTGGTGGGGGTGAGGAAGCCGCCGAGGATCGACAAGAGCGTCGTCTTCCCGCAGCCGGAGGGGCCGAGCAGCACGGCGTAGTCGCCGGCGGGGATCGCGAGATCGACGCCATCGAGCGCCGTGAAGGCGTCGAAGCGGTGGGTGATGGCGGTGAGCGTCACGTCGGCCGTCATGGCGCCGTCCTCCGCGCTGCGGCCTTGCGGAAGACGAGGAGCTCCAGCGCCAGCACGAGCACGATCGAGCCGAGGAAGACGATGCTGCCGACGGCGTTGGTCTTCGGGTTGAGGCCGGAGCGGAGCAGGCTCCAGATCTCGACCGGCAGCGTCACGTCGAAGCGCGACAGCAGGAAGGCGATGAGGAACTCGTCCCACGAGAAGGTGACGGAGAGGAAGAAGGCGGCGGCGATGCCCGGCGCCAGCATCGGCGCGGTGACGAGCGCCATCACCTGCAGGTCGTTGGCGCCGAGGTCGCGCGCCGCGCGCTCGACGTTCACCTGGTGCTCGCCCATCTGGGCATAGAGGATCGCAAAGCAGAGCGGCAGGTTCAGCACCACGTGGCCGATGCCGACGGTCACGAGCGAGCGCGACACGCCGATCATGTTGAAGGAGATCAAAAGCCCGAGGCCGATGATCAGCGTGCTGACGGTGAGCGGCGCCGTCAGCATCGCCCGCGCCAGTCCGCTACCGCGCGGGCGGAAGCGGGCGAGGCCGTAGGCGGCGAGGAAGCCGAACAGGCAGGCTACGCCCGACGACACCAGCGCCACGACGAGCGAGTTGAGGAGCGCGGACGTGAGCTTGCCGTCGGCGAACACCTGTCCGTACCACTGCAGTGACGGACCGTTGAACGGCGGGATCGGGAACCGCCCGCCCTGGAACGAGAACAGCACCAGCACGACCACCGGCAGATAGATGAAGCCGTAGAGGGCGGCGGCATAGAGGGCGGACAGCACCGTGGATGGGCGGGGCATCCTCATGCCCTCTCAAGCTTCAGGAAGCGCGCGCAGGCGACGTAGACGAGCGTCACCACCGCCATCAGGATCATCGACAGCGCGGCCGCGGTCGGGAAGTCGGCGCTGCGGCCGATCTGCAGCATGATCACCTGCGGCAGCAAAAGCTCGTTGTTGCCGCCGAGGATCTGCGGGGTGACGTAGTCGCCGATCGCCAGCACGAAGGTGAGGAAGGCGCCGACCATGATGCCGGGCAGCGTCAACGGCAGCACGACGTGGAAGAAGGTCTGGAAGGCGTTCGCCCCGAGATCGGCGGCGGCGCGGCGGTAGTTCGGCGAGAGCTGCACGAGGTTCGCATAGATCGTCAGCGTCAAGAGCATGACGAAGAAGTGGACGAAGCCGATGACGGTCGCGGTCCGTGTCGCCGAGATCTCCAAGGGTTCGGCGATCACGCCGAGCCCCATCAGCGTCTGGTTGACGACGCCGTTCTTCGACAGCACCAAGAGCCACGAATAGGACCGCACCACGTAGGACGTCCAGAACGGCAGGATCGCGAGCAGAAGCGCCAGCCGCTGCCAGCGCCGCGGCACCTTCTCGGCGATGATGAAGGCGAGCGGGTAGGCGAGCACGACCGAGATCACCGTGACGAGCACGGTGACCTCGAGCGAGTTCGCCAGCGCCTCGACGAAGTGGGGCTTCGCCAGGAACGCCGCGTAGTTGTCGAGCGACCCGTCGCGGACGATGTCGGTGCCGACCCGCTTCCACAGGCTCGCCACCGCCATCACCGCGAACGGCACGGCGAAGAAGGCGAGCGTCCACAGGAGGGCGGGCGCGACGAAGGCCCAGGCGCGCAAAGTTGCGCGCGCCCGGGAAGCCGCCGTCGTCATGTCCGCGGGCTTCGACGAAGCGTGGCTGTCACTGCTGCAGGAACTCGGTCCAGACGTCCTGCAGCTTGGCGTCGAGCTCGGCGCTCGGCGCCGGATAGAGCTGGGCGCGCTTGAGATATTCCGGCTGTTCGTCCCAGCGCAGCGCCGCCTTCTGGGCGTCGGTCAGGTGCGCGCCCGCCTTGGCGTTCGCCGGCATCGCCCAGTAGCAGGACGAGGTGGCAAGCCGCGCCTGGCCCTCGGGGCTCAGGATGTATTGGACGAACTTCAGCGCGAGATCCTGCTTCTTCGAATCCGCGAAGACGCCGATCGACTGCGACCAGCGAACGCCGCCCTGCTCGGGCAGCACCCAGTCGAGCGCCGGGTTCTCGGCCGACAGCCCCGCCGTCACCCACTCGCCGCCGCCGACCAGCACGTCGACCTCGCCGGTGGCGATCGCCGTCTGGCTGGAGACGACCTCGCCGACCTGTTTCGCCTGTTTCTTCATCTCGAAGAGCTTCTCGCGGATCGCCGGGATGTCGGCCTCCGTCAGCTCCGAGGTCTGCTTGCCGAGGCCGACCGCCACCATGCCGATCACCGGCAAATAGTAGTCGTAGACGGCGATCTTGCCCTTGTACTTGTCGCTCCAGATCACCGACATGTCGGTCATGTCGGCCGGGTCGACCTTCTCCTTGTTGTAGGAGATGGTGTTGTAGCCGAACTTCTCGGTAACGGCGTAGGTCTTGCCGTCGATGGTCTGCTGTTCGGCCATCACCACTTCCGGGAAGATGTCGGCGGTCGGCAGGGCGCCGTCGGGCAGCGGCGCCAGGATGCCGGCGGCGGCGACGCGTGGCACGTCCACCCCGTCCACCACCAGCACGTCCCAGTCGCCGGGCTGCGACTGCTCGATCAGGGACAGCGCCGTGCCGGTGCCCTCGTATTCCTTGAGGTTGACCTTGACGTCGTTCGCCTTTTCGAACGGTTCGATCAGCGCCGGGTCGGTGTGGTCGCACCAGACGAGGGCGTTCAGCTCCTCGGTCGCCGAGGCGGAGGTGGCGAAGAGGGCGGCGAAGGCGACGCCGGCGGCGAGGGTGGAGCGGAAGGCGAACGGCGTCTTGAGCGTCATTGCGGAAGATCCCCTTGGATGTCGACGGCGGCGCGCCGGGCACACGCCGCAGGCCTCGCGACGATCATAGTGCGGCGACGGCGAAGCGCGACACCCCGCTTGCAAGAACCCCGCCGGGCAAGAACCCCGCCGGGCAAGAACCCCGCCGGGCAAGAACCCCGCCGGGCAAGAACCCCGCCGGGCAAGAACCCCGCCGGGCATAAACATCGCCGACGGCAGCGCTCCAGCCTCTCTCATTCTCCTCCCCCTCCGGGGTCATTCCCGGGCTTGTCCCGGGAACCTACCCGCTTCCGCAATCGCGACGCCGTGCGCGCGGCAAAGCATGGGTTCCAGGCACAAGGCCTGGATTGATTGCGGAGAGGTGAGGGCGCCCGCTTCGTCCCGGCCGTGTGCCGGTCAGCGCGTCGCGGCGCGCGCCGACAGGGCGACGCCGACGAGCGCCACGGACAGGCAGACGAAGGCCGCCGTCAGGCTGGTCGCCTCGGCGAAGAAGCCGATGAAGGCCGGGCCGGCGAGAACGCCCGCGTAGCCCATGGTGGTGATCGCCGCCACCGCGAGGCTCGGCGGCATCGCCGTGTGGTTGCCGGCCGCGGTGAACAGCACCGGCACGATGTTGGCCGCGCCGAGGCCGACCAGCCCGTAGCCGGCGACCGCCACCGGCACGCTCGGCGCGAGCGTCGCGATCAGGAAACCGGCGGCGGCGGCGAGCCCGCCGACGAACAGCACGCGCACCCGGCCGAGCCAGGAGACGATGCGGTCGCCGGTGAGGCGGCCGATCGTCATCGCCAGCGAGAAGGCGGCATAGCCGATGCCGGCGACGGCGGGCTCGACGGCGCGCACGCTGACGAGGAAGACGGCGCTCCAGTCGAGCACGGCGCCCTCGGCGAGGAACATGATGAAGCAGAGCACGCCGACGAACAGCACGAAGCCGCGGGGGATGACGAACAGCGGCCCGCCAGAGTGGCCGCCATAGGGCAGCAGATGCCGCCACGAGGCGACGAGCAGGCCGATCGCCAATACCGCCACCATGATGCCGACGGCGATCGGCGGCAGCCCCAGCGTCAGCAGCCCGACACCGCCGCCGGCGCCGAGCAGGCCGCCGACGCTGAACAGCCCGTGGAAGCCCGACATCATGGCGCGGCCGCTCGCCTTCTCGACGATCACCGCCTGCAGGTTGATGGCGACGTCGACCATGCCGAGGCCGGCGCCGAACACCACAAGCGCCAGCGCCAGCAGCGCCACATTGTCGGTGGAGGCGAGCACCGGGGCTGCGGCGGCGAGCGCCAGCGTGCCGCAGGTGATGACGAGGCGGCAGCCGAAGCGCGCCGTCAGCGGCCCGGTCGGCAGCATCGCCGCGATCGAGCCCACCCCGAGGCAGAGCAGCACCAGCCCGAGCCCGGCATCGTCGAGCCCCGTCCGCGCCTTGGCGAACGGCACCAGCGGCGCCCACGACGACAGCGCGAAGCCGGTGATGAGAAAACCCGCGCGGGTCGACATCTGCGCGGCACGGCCGGGCACGGCCGGAGCTTCGGTCGACGGGAAATTCATGCAGGACTGCGTCTTCGAGAGGTTGCGGCGGCGTCGTTGCAACGTTGCGCCCCGCGTATAGGCTGTTCACGCCGGCACCGGGAGAGCGCGCATGTCTGACGCCGATCAAATCACGATCGCATCCGAAACAATCCGCGCGACGCTCTCGCCACTCGGCGCCGAAATGGTCCGCCTGCAGTCCGCCAGCCGCGACCTGCAATGGGAAGGCGACCCGGCGGTGTGGAACGGCCGCGCGCCGCTTCTGTTTCCGATCATCGGGGCGCTCGCCGGCGGTCGCTACCGTCTCGGCGGCGAGACGTTCGCCCTGCCGCGCCACGGCTTCGCCCGCCGCAGCGCCTTCGCGCTCGTCGCGCACGACGCCGCGCAGGTTCGCTTCCGCCTCGTGGCGGACGAGGCGACGCGGGCCGTCTATCCTTTCGCCTTCGTCCTCGACGTAGCCTACGCGGTCGAGGGCGCCGCCCTCGCGATCACCGCGACGGTCGCCAACGACGGCGAGGGGCCGATGCCGGCGAGCTTCGGCTTTCACCCGGCCTTCCGTTGGCCGCTGCCGTTCCGCCAGGGGCGCGCCGATCACGCGATCCGCTTCGACCACGACGAACCGGCGAAGATCCGCCGCCTCGACGCCGACGGCTGCCTGCTGCCCAAGGCGTTCCCTTCGCCCGTCGTCGGCCGCATGCTCACCTTGCGCGACGCGCTGTTCGTCGATGACGCGGTGATCTTCGACCAGCCGGTGTCGCGCCGCGTCGTCTATGGCGCGCCGGGGGCGCCGGCGATCGCCGTGTCGTTCCCGGCCATGCCGCAGCTCGGCATCTGGTCGAAGCCCGGCGCCGGCTTCGTCTGCATCGAGCCCTGGCAGGGTTATGCCGACCCCGCCGGCTTCGCGGGCACCCTGTTCGAAAAGCCGGGCGTCGTCACCATCTCGCCCGGGGGCTCGCACAGCTTCGGCATGCGCATCGAACTGCTGCCGACGTTTGGGTGACGACGGGGCCGCGCCGGGCCCCCTAGCTTTTGCGTCGCTCGCCCTCGAAGGTGAGGCCGAGACCGACCGCCTCGTTGCCGAATTTCGCACGGATCTTGTCCATCGCCTGCTCGGCCTTCGCCCGCTTGGCGCCGCCGGTGTCGACGAGGTCGGCGGGATCGGCCGCCGTCGGCGCCTCGAGCTCGGAGACGCCGACGCCGATCAGCCGGTAGGGCCGCCCCGGAGGCTCGCGCGACAACAGGTCGAGGGCGGTGCGGTGGATGCGGTCTGCGAGCATCGTCGGGTCGGACAGCTGGCGCGAGCGGGTGACGAGGCGGAAATCCGGCGTCTTCAGCTTCAGGGTCACCGTGCGGCCGGCGACCTCGGCCGCCTTCATCCGCCGCGCCACCTTCTCGGCGAGGCGCCGGAGCCAGGCGGAAAGGTCATGGGCGTCTGAAATGTCGGTGTCGAAGGTGGTCTCGGCGGAGACGGATTTGCGCACCCCCTCCGGATTGACGGCGCGGTCATCCTCGCCGCGGGCGAGCTTGCGCAACCGCACGCCGTAGGCGCCGACGAGGCGCATCAGGTCGGTCGCGTCGCGCACCGCGATGTCGCCGCAGGTCTCGAGGCCCGCCGACGACAGCCGCGCCGCTGCCGCCTTGCCGATGCCGGGCAGGATCGAGGCGGGCTTGCCGGCGAGGAAGCCGACGGCCTCGGCCCGGCCGATCACCGAGAAGCCGCGCGGCTTGTCGAGGTCGGAGGCGATCTTGGCGAGGAGCTTGTTCGGCGCGAGCCCGACGGAGATCGTCACGCCGATCTCGCGCTCCACCCGCCGGGCGAAGGCGGCGAGCGTGCCGGCCGGCGTCATGCCGTGGATGCCTTCCGTGCCGGAAAGGTCGAGGAAGGCCTCGTCGATCGAGATCGGCTCGACCAGCGGCGTCAGCGCCTGCATGAGCGTGCGCACCTGCCGCCCGACGGCGACATATTTCGCCATGTCTGGCCTGATCACCACCGCGTCCGGGCAGAGCGCCTTCGCCTTGAACATCGGCATCGCCGAGCGGACGCCATAGACGCGGGCGAGGTAGCAGCACGTCGCCACCACGCCGCGCCGCCCGCCGCCGACGATCAGCGGCTTGTCGATGAGGCTCGGATCGTCGCGCTTCTCGATCGTCGCATAGAAGGCGTCGCAGTCGACGTGGGCGATCGACAACTGGTCGAGCTCGGCATGGGCGACGAGCCGCGGCGAGCCGCACTCGGCACAGCGCGGGAACCGCCCCGCAGCCGCACGCCGTCCGCCGCAGTCGCGGCAGAAGACGGGGAGGGGGGCGGGGTCGGGCATGGGATTCGGCGCCGGTTGGGGCAGGAGGCGAGTGTAGCGCCGGGCGGAGCGGGGTGCACGGGCGGCGTGTGTCGATGCCCCTCGAGACAGACGCGACCTGTCCCTCCCCTGCCAGGGTGGGGCTCGTCAATCCGAAGCACCGCCCCCATCGACGTCGCGCACTTGATTCACGGGCCCCACCCTGACCGCCTTCGGCGGTCTGTCCCTCCCCCTGGCAGGGGAGGGACAAGCACAACCGTCCGCCGAGGCTGCTGGCCGCCCCATCGGGCGGACCGCTGCTCGGTGTGACAGTTCAATGAATGATCTCGCGCAATGCGGCGGCAGCGGTGTTGAGCAACGATGAAGCATGAGCATCTCCCTTATCAGACCACTCATCGTCGCCGAAGGTCGCCATGACATCAGCAGGCCGGTCAAGGCGTCGATGAGTGCGGTCGATGCGTGGTTCGGCGAGAAGCAGGTGTTGAAGACCGTGTCCCTCGACCTGTTCGATCGCGAGGTGACGGCGATCATTGGTCCGTCGGGGTGCGGAAAGTCGACACTGCTGAAATGCCTCAACCGCATCAACGAGACGGTGCCGAGCTTTCGCATGACCGGAGACGTGCGCCTCGATGGGCGCAGCGTCTTCGAGGCCGATCTCGAAATCAATCAGCTGCGGCGCCGCTTCGGCTGGGTGGCGCAGCAGCCGAACCCGTTTCCCTGGTCGATCTTCGAGAACGTCGCCTATGGCGCGCGTCTCCACGGCCTCGTCGCCGGCCGTCCCGATACCGAGGCCTATGTGGAGGCCTGCCTGCGGCGGGCAAACCTCTGGGACGAGGTGAAGGACATCCTGAAGAGCGCCGGCAACAGCCTGTCGGGTGGCCAGCAGCAGCGCCTGTGCATCGCGCGCGCCCTGTCGACGGAACCCGAGGTGCTTTTGATGGACGAGCCCTGCTCGGCGCTCGACCCGACGGCGACGGCGCATGTCGAGGCGCTGATCGACGAGCTTCGCACCCGCCTCGCCGTCGTCATCGTCACCCACAACATGCAGCAAGCCGCCCGCATCTCGCAGCGCACGGCCTTCCTCCACCTCGGCGAGCTCGTCGAGGCCGGCGACACCGCCGACGTGTTCATCCGCCCGCGCTCCGAACTCTGCACCCGCTTCGTCACCGGCCGTTTCGGCTGAGGACCGCAGCGCTTGCTGCATACACGGCCTGCTTGGCGTACACTGCCTTCGCAGACCGACGGGCGCACGACGTCGTCGGCTCCGGAGGAACGTCATGGACCAGCGCACCCTGCCGCAGCCGCGCCTCGCGCCGCTGCCGCCCGAGCACACGCCCGAGCTCGCCGACCACTTCGCCGCCTCGAAGAAGTCGATGGGCTTCGTCCCGAACAGCCACCTGATCATGCAGCGCAAGCCCGCGATGCTGAAGGCGTTCGGGCAGCTGTCGCGCTCGATCTTCGATCCCGAGGGCAAGGTCGGCGTGCCGTTCAAGCGGCTGATCGCCCATGTCGCCAGCCGTGCCGCCGGCTGCCAGTACTGCATGGCGCACGCCGCCGAGCGGGCGCATGAACTGGGTGTCAGCCAGGAAAAGCTCGACGCCCTTTGGGACTACCAGACGAGCCCGCTCTATACGCCGGCCGAGCGCGCCGCCCTCGATGTCGCAGTCGCCGCCGGCTGCGTGCCGAACGCCGTCACCGACGAGATGTTCGACGAGCTGAAGCGCCACTATGGCGAGGAGGAGATCGTCGAGATCGTCGGCGTCATCGCCCTGTTCGGCTTCCTCAACCGCTGGAACGACACGATGGCGACCCCGCTCGAAGAGGCGCCCACCGCCTATGGCGAGGCGCACCTCGCCGCCCACGGCTGGGACGCCGGCAAGCACCGGCGCTGACGGTCCCCAAATTCCCTCTCCCGCGTGGGTGGGAGAGACCTGGCCCGGACATCATCCGGGCGTGCCCGAAGGGCGGGTGAGGGCCGGCGCGCAGCGCCGGAGCGGCATCCCCCAAACATGAAGACGCCCGCGTCGAGGACGCGGGCGTCTCTGTCTGTGGACGGTTCAGGCTGTCGGCAGCCGGATCAGGCGGCGACGGAGGCCTTTTCGCCGGTCGACACTTCCGAGATCGTCTTCAGAACCTGCGAGGCGATCTGGTAGGGGTCGCCCTGGGAGTTCGGGCGGCGATCCTCGAGATAGCCCTTGTAGCCGTTCTTGACGAAGGAGTGCGGCACGCGGATCGAGGCGCCACGGTCGGCGACGCCATAGCTGAAGGCGTTCCACGGCGCCGTCTCGTGCTTGCCGGTCAGGCGCAGGTGGTTGTCCGGACCATAGACCTCGATGTGGGCCATCAGGTTCTTCTCGAACTGCGCCATCAGCGCCTCGAAATAGTCCTTGCCACCGATCTCGCGGAGGTAGGTCGTCGAGAAGTTGCAGTGCATGCCCGAGCCGTTCCAGTCGGTGTCGCCGAGCGGCTTGCAGTGGAACTCGATGTCGACGCCGTACTTCTCCGTCAGGCGGAGCAGCAGATAGCGCGCCATCCAGACCTCGTCGGCGGCCTTCCTGGAGCCCTTGCCGAAAACCTGGAACTCCCACTGGCCCTTCGCCACTTCGGCGTTGATGCCCTCGTGGTTGATGCCGGCGGCGAGGCAGAGCTCGAGGTGCTCCTCGACGATGGTGCGGGCGACGTCGCCGACGTTCTTGTAGCCGACGCCGGTGTAGTAGGGCCCCTGCGGGGCCGGGTAGCCGTGCTCCGGGAAGCCGAGCGGGCGACCGTCCTTGTAGAAGAAGTACTCCTGCTCGAAGCCGAACCAGGCGCCCTCGTCGTCGAGGATGGTGGCGCGGGCGTTCGTCGCGTGCGGGGTGACGCCGTCGGGCATCATCACTTCGCACATGACGAGGGCGCCGTTGTTGCGGGCCGGGTCGGGATAGACGGCGACCGGCTTCAGCACGCAGTCGGAGCTGCGGCCTTCGGCCTGCATCGTCGACGAGCCGTCGAAGCCCCACAGCGGCAGCTGCTCGAGCGTCGGGAAGGCCTCGAATTCCTTGATCTGCGTCTTGCCACGCAGGTTCGGGGTCGGCGAATAGCCGTCCAGCCAGATGTACTCGAGCTTGAATTTCGTCATGTTGGCTCCTCTCGTATCCGGACGCCGCGGTTGACCGAACGTGTCCCCGGCCGAGGGTCCCGTCACCCGGCCGGCGCGGCCTCCGTCGTTCCGCTCGCCCGCGAACGGAAGCATCGGGCGTGCCAGCTGGCGGCAAAGCGGTCCGGGTGCGTCAGTCCGCCGCCTCAAAACTGCGCCGATGCCGGAGCCGGGGCGGCAGATTGCCAGTGCCGTCCGGCCGGTCTTGTTGCCCAAGATGAAGGCAGGCGCCGTCAACGGATGCCTGTTTTCGCGGCAGGCATTGGCGGCGGGGCCGGCGATTTTCCGCGGTTCTGCTGGCAGAAGGAGCATGCACGAGGATGCGCAAAATGTATGCAGATGCTGCATTTTTGCTAGGCAAGCAAGCCTCGGGGAACCCATATGGTGGAGTGGAGTTGCAGTCCAAGGCGGTGAATCGCTGGACCGATGTGGGCGGACGCGCCGCGCCCCTCTCGCAAGAGGGGCCGGCGGGGAACGCCGCCCCCTGACAGACGTGAGAATGAAGATGAGCAACATGCCCGGCCGCGGGTCGGCCACCATCCACCAGTTCCCCGTCGGCGGACGGACCGGCGTCGCGCGCTTCGGCGCCGTTCGCGATAGCGGCGAGGCGAGCGTCGCCCGGCTGTTTCCGCCGGTCGCCGTCGTCGAGTTCGGCAGCGGCTGGTATCACGACGCCGCCATCAGGGCCGAAGACACCACGCGCAAGCACTGACGCGGGCCGGGCAGGCGGCGTCAGCCTGCCTGCGATTTGGGCGGCTGTCTGCTGAAAGGGCAGGCAATAGCGGGATGTCCGGGCGGCCCCTGCAGCGGGCGCACCGCATGCAGCCGGCAATGGTCGCCGCGGCGACACGCTCGCGAGCGCCTGCGGATGCCGGCGCGCAAGTCCGCCGCCGTGCGCCTCAACCGCCGCTGAGGAGTTCGAAGCAGGCGCCGGCCGGGCAGGCGAGCATCGCCACGCCGCCGACCGCCAGCCCGATCGCCGTCGCCACCGCGAGCGTCAGGGCGAGCCGCGGCGTCCCGGCCGTGGCGGCGAGCACCACCTTCACCCCCGAATTGACCGCCGCGGCGATCGCGATGGCGAGCGTCGCCGTCCAGATGTCGATCGTGCCGCCGGCGAGGCGCGCCATCGACAGCGTGATCGCGTCGACGTCGGCCAGGCCCGAGGCGGCCGCGATTATGAAGGTGCCGGCGGCGCCGACCCAGTCGTTGACGATCGTCGCGCCAGCCATCACCACCGCCACGAAGGCGGAGAACTTCAGGACGGTGGCGAGCTCGAAGGGGTTTTCGAGCTTGAGCCCCGCCTGCTTGGCGCCGTCACCGCCGCGGCGCACCAGCGCGAAGCCGATCACCAGGAAGGCGAGTGCTGCGCCGATCACTGGGGGTGCCAGCGACGGCAGCAGCGCCGGCTGCACGGCGCCGGCGATCACGGCCACGCGCACCAGCATCACCGCGCCGGCGAGCAGGATACCGCCGGCAAGCAACGTCTCGCCGCCGCCCGCCGCCTTCGACATCCGCGCGAGTGTCAGCGTCGTCGCCGTGGAGGAAGCGAGGCCGCCGGCGAGGCCCGCCACCGCGATGCCGGCCCGATCGCCGACGAGCTTCACCGCCCAGTAGCCGGCGAACGACACCGTCGCCATCAGGATGGCGAACAGCCAGATCTCGCGCGGATTGACGGCGTTCCACGGGTCGACCGGCCGATCGGGGAGGATCGGCAGGAGCAGGAACGTCATGGCGAGCAGGATCAGCCCGGCCCGGATCTCCACCCACGACAGCGCGCCGACCCAGCGGTGCAGCGGTTGCTTCAAGGCGAGCAGCGCCGTCATCGCCACCGCGCCGGCGACCGCGACCGTCAGGTCGCCGAGCACGGCGTAGACGCCGAGCGCGAAGGTGAGGATGCCGGCGACGACGCCGGTAACGCTGAAATTGTTGTCGCGCGAGGCTTCCAGGAGATGGAAGGCGGTGAAGGCGGCGGTGTAGGCGAGCGCCATCAGCCCGAGCGTCACCGGGGCCGTCACCATCGTCAGCGCCGCCGCGATGCCGCCGAGCAGGCCGGAGAGTGCGAAGGTGCGCAGCCCCGCGGTACGCTCGCCCTCGGCCTCGGCGCGCAGCTGCCAGCCGCGCTCGATCCCGACCAGGAGGCCGATCGCCAGCGCGACGCCGAGCCTCTGGAAGAGATCGATGACGTCCAACCGTCAGGCCCCTTTCGGCTCGTAGAGCGTCGCATAGGTGTCGCGCAGCGCCTTCTTCTGCACCTTGCCCATGGCGTTGCGCGGCAGGGCGTCGACGAAGATCACCCGCTTCGGCTGCTTGAAGCGGGCGAGCCGGCCTTCGAGCGCGTCGCGGATCGCCGCCTCGTCGAGGGTCGCGCCCTTCGCGAGCACGACGACGGCGGTGACGCCCTCGCCGAAATCGGGATGCGGCAGGCCGATGACGGCGCTTTCGGCGACGCCGGGGATCTGGTCGATCTCGTCCTCGACCTCCTTCGGATAGACGTTGTAGCCGCCGGAGATCACGAGGTCCTTGCCGCGCCCGACGATCGAGACGTAGCCGCGCGCGTCGATGACGCCGAGGTCGCCGGTGATGAAGAAGCCGTCGGGGCGGAAGTCCTCCGCGGTCTTGTCGGGCATCCGCCAATAGCCCTTGAAGACGTTCGGCCCCTTCACTTCGATCATGCCGATCTCGCCCGAGGCGATGGGCGCACCGCTCTCCTGGTCGACGACGCGTAAGCTCACCCCCGGCAGCGGGAACCCGACGGTGCCGGGGATGCGGTCGCCGTCATAGGGGTTGGAGGTGTTCATGTTGGTCTCGGTCATGCCGTAGCGCTCGAGGATGGCGTGACCGGTCAGCGCCTCGAACGTGCGGTGCGTCTCGGCCAGCAGCGGCGCCGAGCCGGAGACGAACAGGCGCATGTGCTTGGTCGCCGCGCGCGTCAGTCCGGCGTGCTCGACCAAGCGGACATAGAAGGTCGGCACCCCCATCATCGTCGTCGCCTGCGGCATCAGGCGGAGGATCTCGTCGGCATCGAACTTCGGCAGGAACAGCATCGTCCCGGCCGTCAAAAGGCTGACGTTGGTGGCGACGAACAGGCCGTGGGTGTGGAAGATCGGCAAAGCGTGGATGAGCACGTCGTCCGGCCCGAACCGCCACAGCCCGGCGAGCGCCAGCGCGTTGGACGCCAGGTTGTCGTGGGAGAGCATCGCCCCCTTGGAGCGGCCGGTGGTGCCGGAGGTGTAGAGGATCGCCGCGAGGTCGTCGGGTCCGCGTTCGACATCGGCGAACAGCGCCGGCTGCGCGGCCGCGAGCTCGGCGAGGCTGCCGCCTCCATGCTCGTCGAGCGTCTCGATCTCGGCGCCGTAGCGCGACGCGAGCAGCCCGACCGGCTCGGCGCGGGCCGGGTCGCAGACGATGAGCTTCGGCTCGGCGTCGCCGACGAAGTACTCGACCTCCGACAGGGTGTAGGCGGTGTTGAGCGGCAGGAAGATCGCGCCGGCGCGCACCGTGCCGAGATAGAGCGCGATCGCCTCCGCACTCTTCTCCACCTGCACCAGCACGCGGTCGCCGGGTGCCACGCCGCGGGCAATGAGCGCGCCGGCGAAGCGGGCCGCCATCGCGTCGAGGTCGCCATAGGAGATGACGCGCCCGGCGGGGGTCTCGATCGCCGGCTTGCCGAGATCCGGCATGCGGCCGCGGACGAGATTGTAGAGGTGGTTCATCGGCGCTCCTCGGGCGTCTTTCATTGTCCGGCCAGCGCTGGGGCGAGCTCGCCGGCATAGTCGTCGAGATAGCGTACCGGAATTTCCCAGACGACGAGTTTCGGCGGCTCCTCGCCGGCCGTCTGGGCCAGGTAGTCCGCCATCGGCTGGAACGGCCCGCCGGCCTCCACCGCGAAATTCTGCACGTCCGCCTGCAGCGCGATCTTCAGCGCCGCCTCGAAGGAGAAGCGCGGATCGGCGCTGTAGCTCGTGCCGACAAGCGCCACCGGCGCCGTCGCCGGCCCGCCGAACAGCGCGTCGGCGTCGACGTCGCCGACGGCGAGGATGGGCGCCAGCGTGTCCGGTGGGGGCAGGCGACCGGCGAAAGGGGCGCGGACATAGCGCATCAGGTCGCCGACGTGTTCGGTCGCTGCCTGCGACTGGGCGGTGAACGGCGTGTCGGGCAGATCCACGAGACCGGCCGCTTCGGCGACGGCTGCGGCGGCCAGGAGCGCACCGGCTGACGTCCAATGCGTGTCGTTGCTCAGGAACGACGTGCTCGGCGCCAGCGCCGCGGCGAGATCGGGCACGGCGACGCCGGCGGCGGTGAGCGCGGCACGCGCGCGCTCGGTCCGCTCGCGGGGCTCGTCGGGGAGGGGGAACCGCACGGCCTCGCCGCCCAGCAGCGCCTTCGGCGGCACCAGCGCGACGACGAGCGCCACGCCGCGCTCCGACAGCAGTCGCGCGACGCCCTCGATCGCTTCGACCGCGGCCTGCGTGCGCGCCGGCGAGCCGGCGTCGCTTTCGTACTCCTCGCGGCTGAACAGCCAGCCGTACTCGCCGACGACGACGCCCGGACGTCCTTCCTCGAACAGCGCCCATGACAGCGAGCCGAACAGCTCGATGCCGGTGTCGCGGAAGGGCAGCGCCTCGTCATAGGCCCGGTCGATCGCCGCCGTGGCTTGGCCGTCGAGCCACTCGGCCGCCGTGAAGCTCGATGGCCGCGGTGCTGCGCCCGAGGCCACGAAGGCGACGTTCACCCACGCGCCGACGGCGAGCGATGCGGCGAAGCCGACGAGGGCGATGGTGTGGCGCGGCCTCATCTCCCCCCTCCTCAGAACTGGAAATACAGGAACGGCGAATAGGCATCGGCCGAGAGCTTCAGCAGCGAGGCCGCCGCCAGCACCACCAGCACCAGCGAGGCGAGGGCGGCACGACTGAGCCCGCCGCTCCCGCCGGCCGCCCAGAAGCGCTTCGTCAGCTTCGGCTCGATGAAGACGATCAAGACGCCGATCGCCAGCACCGCGAGGTCGAAGCGGGCGAGCCGCCAGTCGGCATCCGTCGAGAGCCACAGGCCGTTCAGCCCGATCATGCCGCCATAGAGCCCGAAGGCCGAGGCGATGTCCGGGGCGCGGAACATCACCCAGCCGATGACGACGAAGAGGAGCGTCAGCGGCAGCGCGATCATTCGCGGCCATGGGCTGCGGTCACCGCTGCCGCGATGCTGGTCCGCCGTTTCGCCGGCCACCGCGCCGCGCCGCCCGCCGCGGGCCCCGAGCAGCCGCTCGATCGCCAAGAGCGCCCCGTGCCAGGCGCCCCAGATCAGGAACGTCCAGTTGGCGCCATGCCAGAAGCCGCCGAGCAGCATCGTCACGAATAGGTTGAAGTACGTCCGCAACGGCCCTTTCCGGCTGCCGCCGAGCGGGATGTAGAGATAGTCGCGCAGCCACAAGGACAGGCTGATATGCCAGCGCCGCCAGAACTCGGTGATCGAGCGGCTGACATAGGGGAAGTGGAAGTTTCTCACGAGCCGGAAGCCGATCATCAGCCCGAGCCCGACGGCCATGTCGCTGTAGCCGGAGAAATCGAAATAGAGCTGCACGGTGAAGGCGACCGCCGCGAGCCACGCGTCCATCAGGCTCGGGGCGGCGAGCGGGAACAGCCCGTCGGCGATCGGCGCGACGCTGTCGGCGATCAGCACCTTCTTGGCGAGCCCGATCATGAACAGCGTGCAGCCGGCCGAGAACTTCGCCACCGTGTGGCTGCGGCAGGTGATCTGCGCCGCGAGGTCCTTGTAGCGCATCACCGGGCCGGCGATGAGGTGCGGGAACAAGGCCAGGAACGCCGCGAAGTCGACGAAGCTCTCCGCCGGCTCGGCGTCCTTGCGATAAATGTCGACCATGTAGCTGATCGATTCGAAGACGAAGAACGACACGCCGATCGGCAGGATGACGTTCAGGACGAAGAAAGACGTCGCCGGATCGAGGCCGAAAGCTTCCGCGAAACTGATGGCGAAGAAACCGTAATACTTGAAGTATGCCAGCACCGCGAGGCTGCCGGCGACGCCGACGGCGGTGCGCCTGAACGCCGAGCGCGGGTCCGGGGCGGCGGCGATCGCCGCGCCGAAGCCGTAGGTCCACACCGTCACGGCGGCATAGAGGACGAGGAAATCGACCCGCCACCACGCATAGAACGCCCACGAGCCGACGGTGATGACGAGCGAGCGGGCCCGCGCCGGGACGGCGTAGTAGACGGCCAGGAACAGCGGCAGGAAGACGAACAGGAAGAAGGCGGACGAGAAGACCACGATCGTTGCCGCCGGCCGCCGCGGGGCGTCAGTTCGCGACCGCGGCGGGGCCGGCCACCGGCGACACGGTCGCCGAAGGAGGGGCCGCCGCCTGATCGTCGGTTTGCACCGGCAGCCCGCGCTGGCGCGCCCGGACACGCCAGCGCTCGGCACGCGCCCGGTCGATGGTGGTGTCGGTACGGGCGATCTCGACGAGACGCGCGAGTGCGTCGTCGTTAGTCTCGGCCGCCCGCTCCAGCCACGAGATCGACCGTGGCCGGTCGACCGGCACATCGAAGCCGTTGGCGTAGATCTCCGAGAGCTCGATCATCGCCTCGGCCAGGTTGCCTTCCGCAGCGCGCTCGAGCAGGCGGACGCCCTCGGCGGTGTTGCGCGTCACGCCGTAGCCGGACAGGAAGACCCGCGCGAGCTCGAGGTCGCCCTCGCGGTTGCCTGCTTCGGCGGCGCGCGCGAAGGCGACGACGGCGCGCTCCGGGTCGATCTCGCCACCGAAGCCGGAGAGGTAGAAGCGGCCGAGGTCGACATAGGCGCCGTCGATGCCCCGCTCGACGGCGAGCAGCAGCAGCTGCCGCGCCTCGGCCGGGTCGCGCGGCACGCCGGCGCCCTCGGTGTAGGCGGTGGCGAGCGCGATGAGGGCCGAGGCGCTGCCGGCGTCAGCGGCACGGCGGAAGTAGGCGACCGACTGCGGCAGGTCCTGGGCGGTGCCGCGGCCGTAGCGGTAGGCGCGGGCGATCGCCGACAGCGCCCGTGCCGAGCCGGGCTCGAACTCGACCGCCTTCTCATAGAGCGCGAAGGCGCGGGCCTGCGCGGCCGGGTCGGGGCCTTGTTTCTCGTAAGCGTTGGCGATCTCGATGAGTGCGTCGGTGACGCCGAGGCGGGCGGCCTCGATCGCCATCTCCTCCGCGCGTCCATCGTCGCGACCGACACCGGTGCCGTCGCGATAAGCCTGCGACAGGGCTGCGGCGGCAGAGCCGGAGCCCCCATCGACGAGGGCCTGCAACAGGCCGAGGCCCCTTTGCGTCGCCTCGATCCGGCCGACCTCGAGGAGCGCCTCGGCGATGGTGATGCGCGCCTGCGCAGAGGCGCCGCCGAGCGCCTCGGCGCGGGCGAGATAGGCCTCGGCGGCATCGACGTCGCGGCCGCCGGCGGCGCCCGATAGGCTGATGAGGGCGAGCTCGGCCAGCGCATCGGGCTGGCCGGTGGCGGCGGCCGCTTCCAGGGCGGCGACGGCCTCGTCGGCGCGGCCGGCGGCGACGAGCATCTTC
>JAESGX010000265.1_pt1 | contig 26729 bp, 27 predicted proteins | sample 9269801 | NCBI WGS metagenome assembly JAESGX01 (sample SAMN16773122, study PRJNA677054) | algae metagenome | isolation source: Pleurocapsa minor GSE-CHR-MK-17-07R and co-occurring heterotrophs from wet... | place: USA: Lower Calf Creek Falls, Grand Staircase Escalante National Monument, UT ... | reverse complement strand
CCTTGAACTTCGGCACCACGAACAGCGAAATGCCTTTCGCGGCCGGCGGCGCATCGGGCAGTTTCGCCAGCACCAGGTGCACGATGTTCTCGGTCAGGTCGTGCTCGCCGGCGGTGATGAAGATCTTGGTGCCGCTGAGCGCATAAGTGCCGTCGGCCGCGGGTTCGGCGCGGGTCTTCAGCAGGCCCAGGTCGGTGCCGCAGTGCGGTTCGGTCAGGCACATGGTGCCGGTCCAGCGGCCCTCGACCAGCGGCTTGAGGAACGCCTCGCGCTGCCAGTCCTCGCCGTGCTGCTTCAGCGCTTCCACCGCGCCGTGCGACAGCAGCGGGAAGTTGCCCCAGGCCAGATTCGCGGCGTTGATCATTTCGTTCAACGGTACGCCCATGGCGTGCGGCAATCCTTGCCCGCCGAATTCCGGCGCGGCGGTCAGGCCGGTCCAGCCGCCCTCGATGAACTGCGTGTACGCCTGCTGGAAACCGGGCGGGGTCGCGACTGCGCCGGTGGCCTTGTCGTGGGTGCAGCCTATTTCGTCGCCCACGCTGTTCAGCGGCGCCAGCACGGTTTCGGTGAAGCGCGCGGCTTCGTCCAGCACTGCGTCCAGCACGTCGCGGGTGGCGTCGGCGTAGCCGAGCTTGGCGAACAGCGCTTCGGCGCCCAGTACGTCGTACAGGGCGAAACGGATATCGGTGAGCGGGGCTTGATAGGTGTTCATGGGATCCGGGACAGGAGACGGGAATGGGGAGACGGGAGACGGGAGACGGGAGACGGGAGACGGGAGACGGGAGGCGGGAGGCGGGAGGCGGGAATAGGAAAAGCGGTGCAGCTTTGCCGCCTTGCGAAGGGGGGAATGCAGAGCGTTTTTTTCTCCATTCCCTATTTGGCATTACCCATTGCCGGCCTCACCGCAACACGCCCGGCAGCCCCGGCACCGGGGTCAGCGTGTTGCGCGTGTCGATGTCGAAGCTGCGGGATTTGCCTTCTTCCGGCACCGCCTGCAACGTGCCCTTGAGCGTGTAGGCCACGGAGCGGCGGCCGGCCAAAGCGTCGGCCAGGGTCATGCGCGCTTCGCCGGACGGCTTGAAGGCCAGCGTGGCCACGTCGGCCGATTCCGGGCCTATGGAGATCTTCGGCGCGCCCTGCAGCGTGCCGGCGGCCTGCTCGCCGACGGTGATCGCCAGGTCGGCGCTGTCGAAGCGCATCGGAATGCTGCTGTAGTTCTGCAGGCGCAGATCCACCGACCAGCTGCCGTCGGCATTCACCGTCAGCTGCTGAAGGCTAGCTGCGGGCGGCGAAACACGGCGTACCGGCCCGCCGGTACAGGCGCTCAGCGCGGCGCAACACAGCAACAACCAAGCCCAGCCCCAGCGATGTTTCATGCCCATTCCTTCCGATGATGCGATGGGCAAGGATACTACGGCGTATGGGCGGCGCTATTCCAGCGGCGCGGCCACGATCAGCGGGTTCAGGTCGTAGCCCATGGCCACGGCGCGGCCCTTGATCTGTTCGAACAGGGCGCGGTCCATGGCCGGCTCGCGCGACAGGATCCACAGGTATTCGCGGTCCGGTTCGCCCACCACCGCCCAGGTGTAGCCGGGGTCCAGGTCGATCACCCAATAGTCGGCCCACACCAGCGGCAGCCACGACAGCCAGTTCGGGGCGAAGCGCACTTCCAGCCGTCCGGGGTGTCCTTCGACCGGCCGCGCCAGGCCTTCGGCCACGGTGGTCTCGCCCTCGGCGGTGCGGCAGGCGTTGCGCACGCCGATCAGCGCGTCCTCGCGCAGGGTGTAAGCGGCGGTGACGTCGCCGGCGCATTGGTCCTGGAACGACACCGGCAGCCGCGCGATCTCGTACCACTGACCGGCGTAGCGAGAGATATCCAGCGCCGGCACCGACACCACCGGATTGGCGGCGCGCGCTGCGGGGACGCAGCAAGCCAGCAACAGCAACAGGGCAGTCGGGCTACGCATGCGGCGGCTCCTAGTCGGGAACCGCAGCTTATTTTGCCGGCCAGGTGGATGTGTGAAGCAGTTGTTGGGCGCCAAGTGGGCGCCGGTCAGCCGTAGCTGGCGACCCGCTTGGGCAGCCGGTCTTCGTCTTCCACCTCGACTCCGGTAGGCCGGTCGGAAAACGCATGCCGGGCCTCGGCGATCAGGTTGGCCACCTCCAGCGCGGCCGCCTTCTCGGGAAACCAGAGCACCGGCTTGCCGTCGTCCATCAGTTTCCACCCTTCGTACGACGGGCTGAGCATCAACAGGGAACGTTCCATGGCCGGGTCCACCACAGCGGCGAAGCGGTACCGCGCTTCTCCGCGTATCGAGCGAGGCACCGATTCCATGTGCGGAGGACGCATCCGTTGCGCGATCAAGCATGCTCGCCGGGCCGGGGTTGCGCAGTCGGGGAATGCTGCGTTGGGGGGTAGGGAAAATCTGAAGGGGGGGGGCTACGGCGCGCTGGCAAGGAGATGTCGAACCACAAGAGCGGTTAGCTCTTACAGCCCTCACCCTTCTTTTGGCGCAACCCACGATCAAGCAGCCAATGGTATGAAGTGAGCCATCTTGAGCGGCTACCTTTCGGCATGTCGTATCCGGACTAAGTGGCAAGGTTGGCTGCGCGAATGGAGCGCGAACCATTGAGGCGTCTGCGGCCTCACGTTCTTGTCGACTACACTGGCACTGGACGACCCGTATTCGACGTCAACGGTCTGTACGGCTACCAGCGCGCACGCTTCGACGCGCCAAATAAAAAGGCCTGCGGCATTAGCGCAAGCCCTTGTATTTAAAACACTTTGGCGCACCAAAAATGGTGGCCGGGGAGGGAATCGAACCCCCGACACAGGGATTTTCAATCCCTTGCTCTACCGACTGAGCTACCCGGCCACTGCACCTGCGGCCGAGCCGAAGTGAGGGGCGGCATGATACGGGCGCGGGGGCTGCGCGGCAAGCCGGATGGGGGCTGAATACTGCGCCTTTGGTGGGTTTTGGACGGCCGCGGGCCGGCGCATGATGCGGGCGAGTCCGGTTTTCAGCCCCTGGAGAACACCATGAAACGCATCCTTTCCGCACTGTCGCTGCTGCTGGCGCTGAGCGCCTGCAGCAGCATGTCCAAGCAAACCGACGCCGAAAAACTGGCCCTGTACCGCTCGTACGCCGGCGCGCCGGTCGGCGATTTCCAGTACTTCGGCCGGCTCAACGGCTGGTCGCCGCTGGGCGACAGCGCGCTGGTGGTCTGGACCAAGCCCAACCAGGCCTACCTGTTGGACCTGTTCGGCCCCTGCACCGACCTGGACTACGCCCCGGCGATCAGCCTCAGCAACCTGTCCAGCCGCGTATCCGCGCGCTTCGACAAGGTCTACGTGCTGGGCGGTGGCGGTGGCAGCTTCCGTATCCCGTGCCGGATCGAAACCATCCGCCCGCTGGACGTGAAGGCGCTGAAGCAGGCGCAGCGCGAGATGCGCGAGGCGAAGATGGTGGAGCGGGAGGCGGGGGCTGGGTGAGTTTTCGGATGTAAAACGTGAAATGGAGTGTTGTGAAGGTTCAGTGCGCTCTGAGCATTTGAGCTTCGCCGTACCCTCACACCCCAAGGGTGCTCGCTGCGCAGCGTCCGCCCCCGTATCGAGTACGGGGCAGGCTCTTCGGGCACCTTCTCCCAGAGGGAGAAGGATTCAATTTTCCGCGACGTAGCCGGCGGGTTTTTCCGCGCCGCCGGCGAACAGGAATTTCTCCAGCTCCTGCTCCAGGAATGCGCGGTGCTTGGGGTCGCGCGGGGACAGGCGGTTTTCGTTGATCAGCATGGTCTGGTGCGCCAGCCACGCGGCCCAGGCGGGTTTGCCGATGTGCGCGTAGATGCGCTGGCCCAGTTCGCCGGGGTAGGGAACGAAGTCCAGGCCTTCGGCCTCGTGTTTTTGGTATTCGCAGAAAATCGTTCTGGGCATGGCCGGTTCAATCGCTCAGTAGTTTGCGGATGGGCGCGGGCAGGCCGAGCAAAGCGAGGTCGGCGCGTGCGACCCAGCGCAGGCCGTCATTGTCGCGCACCGCGTCGCGTGCGGCGAGCGCGCGCCAGCGCAGCGGCTGCAGGTGCAGGCGGTAGTGGGTGAAGGTGTGCGGAATTTCCGCCAGCGGTTCGGCGTGGTCGTAGTCGCCGTGCAGGTGCGCGGCGAACCACAGGCGCGCCTGGTCGTGGTTGTCGGCTTCCGGCAGCGACCACAGCGAGGCCCAGATGCCGGTGGGCGGGCGTCGCTGCAGCAGGATTTCGCCTCTGGAATTTTCGGCCAGCAGCACTAGCGCGCTGCGCTCCGGCAGCGGCTTGCCGGGGCGCGAGGTGGGCAGTTCCTCCACGCGGCCGTCGCGCAGCGCCACGCAGTCGTCCTGCAGCACGCACAGCATGCAGGCAGGGTTCTGGCGCGTGCACAGGGTGGCGCCGAAGTCCATCTGCGCCTGGGTGTAGTCGGCCAGGCGCGCGGCGGGCAGATGCTCCTGCGCCTGCGCCCACAGCTGTTTTTCCACCGCCGGCAGGTTGGGCCAGCCGGCGATGCCGTGATAGCGCGCGAGCACGCGCTTGACGTTGCCGTCCAGGATCGCGAAAGGATCGCCCCAGGCCTGCGCCAGGATCGCGCCGGCGGTGCTGCGGCCGATGCCCGGCAGCGCCAGCAGCGCGTCGTAATCGCGCGGCAGGTCGCCGCCGTGCCGTTCCACGCACAGCCGCGCGCTGGCGTGCAGGTTGCGCGCGCGGGCGTAGTAGCCAAGCCCCGACCACTGCGCCAGCACTTCATCCAGCGAAGCGGCGGCGAGATCGGGCAGGGTGGGGAACGCCGCGACGAAGCGCTCGAAATACGGCGTCGCGGTTTTCACCTGGGTCTGCTGCAGCATGATTTCCGCCAGCCACACGCGGTATGGCGTGCGCGGATGCTGCCAGAGCAGGTCGTGCCGGCCGGAGGTGTCGAACCAGGCCAGCAGACGCTGCGCGAAATGGTCTACGGGCGCGTTCATGGCGACGGCGCGACGGCGGGAAGGCCGGGGTCTTCGATGCTCACTTCCACGCCTTCCAGCATGGCGCCGGAAATTTCCAGCTGCGGTGTGCTCAGATGGCCGGCGATGGGCGGAAGCGGCGAGCCGGTGGCCTGCGCGTCGATCCAGTCCAGCACCTGCAGTAGGCGGAAGTGCGCGTCGAAGCGGGTTGCGTCGCGCTGCAGCTCCAGTGCGGCGATATCCGAAAAATCGCCGGCGCCGTCGTAACGCAACGCGAACGGCAGCGGCGAGGTGGATTGCCCCAGCGGCGGCGGCAAGGCGGGCCAGGCGTCGGGCCAGTTCGCCAGGGCGCCCCGCAGCTGCAGGCGCAGTACGTCGCCCAGCGCGAACGCGCCCTGCGCATCGAAGGTGGGCATCGCCCCGCGGCCGCGCATCGACAGCCCCGCGTCCGGCAGGCTGAGCCCGCTGCCGTCGAAGCGCAGCGGCCCGGCGAGGCCGAGCGCGAACGGCAGCGCGGTGTCGCCGGCAACGTAGCGCGACTGCGCGCCCAGAATCGCGTTGCGCAGGCCGAAGCCGCTACCGGTATCCAGTCGCGCGGACAGCGTCAGCTGCGAAGGCAGCCGCCACTGCGGCGTTTCCAGCGCGAGCTGCCCGACCACGCCGATGCCGGCGCCCGCTGCGGGCTGGGTCAGCGCCACTTGCACGTCGAGCGGCGCGGCGACGCCTTGGCCCACGTAGCGACCACGCAGGCGCGTGCGCAGCGGCTGGTCGGGCGCGAACGTGCGCAGGTCGGCGTCGACGTTTTCGATTCTCCAGCCGTCGCCGATCACCTGCCCGCGCACGATGCGCAGGCCGCGGGTCAGCGTGGGCAGGGGCGCATCGCTGGGCGGGCGCTTGGCCAGCCAGCGTTGCAGCGCGGCTAGATCCAGCACCGGCGCGTCCAGCTCCAGGCGATCGACGGTCAGGTCGCCGCCGCGTGCGCGCAGGGTGGACCAGGGCACGGCAATGGTCAGTCGTTGCGCGCGCAGGAGCGGCGTCTTCGCACCGGGTTCGCGCGCGCTCAGATTGCGCACGGTCAGCTGCGGCGTGCCGCGCAGGCGGTATTCGCCGACTCCGCTCGCGGTGATTTCCAGGCCCAGCGCATCGCCGGCCATCGCCAATATCCGGGGCACCAAATATCCGGGGTTAAGCAACCAGCGCAGCAGCACGGCGCCGATCAGGATCAGCGCCGCGACCGCCAGCAGCGCGATCTTGCGGCGCCGGGTCATGTCAGCGGGCTCCTGGCCCGCTCACGCGCCCAAAGCTTCCGGCAGCAGCGCATCGACGAAGGCCTCGGCATCGAACACGCGCAGGTCTTCGGAACGTTCGCCGATGCCGGCGTAGCGGATGGGAATGCCGAACTCGCGCGCCAGAGCGAACACCACGCCGCCCTTGGCGGTGCCGTCCAGCTTGGTCACCACCAGTCCGGTCACGCCGACCGCGGCGTGGAACTGGCGCAGCTGCGACAGCGCGTTCTGGCCGGTGGTGCCGTCGATCACCATCAGCACTTCGTGCGGCGCAGTGGGGTCCAGCTTGCCCAGCACGCGGCGGATCTTGCCCAGTTCGGCCATCAGTCCCTGCTGCGTGTGCAGGCGGCCGGCGGTGTCGGCGATCAGCACGTCGATGCCGCGCGCCTTGGCCGCCTGCAGCGCGTCGAATGCGACCGAAGCCGCGTCCGCGTCCTGGCCTTGAGCGACCACCGGCACGCCGTTGCGTTCGCCCCAGGTCTGCAGCTGGGCCACGGCGGCGGCGCGGAAGGTGTCGCCCGCGGCCAGCATCAGGCTGTAGCCGTCTTCCTTGAAGCGGCGCGCGAGTTTGCCGATGGTGGTGGTCTTGCCGACGCCGTTGACGCCCACGGTCAGCACCACGAAAGGTTTCGCCGCCGCGTCGATGCGCAGCGGCAGCGCCACCGGCGCCAGCAGCGCGATCAGTTCGGCGCGCAGGGACTCGAGCAGGGCGTTGGCGTCGGCGAACTCGCGCGCCTTCATGCGCTTGCGCAGGCTCTCGATCAGCGCGCCGGTGGCGGACACGCCGACGTCGGCGGTCAGCAGCGCGGTTTCGATTTCGTCCAGCAGCTCGTCGTCGAGCTTGGGATTGCGCGAAAACAATCCGCCCAGGCCGCGCGCGAAACCGCTGCCGCGCAGGCGCTCGCGCCAGCCGGATTTGCCGGCGGCGGCGGGCGGGGCGGTGGGCGATCCGTTGGTCTGCGTCGGCGTGGCGACGATGGGGTCCGCGGCCGGCGCGGGTGCCGCTTCGGCGGCGGGCTCCGGAAACGCGGCCGCCAGTTCTTCCAGGCTGTAGCGGCGCGTGGAGTCGGTATCGGGCGGGGTTTCGGGTGGCGCTGCGGGCTTCTTGCGACGGAAAAAACTGACCATTGCTCGGCGATATCGGAGAATGCGCACATGCTAGCACCGGCACCCCGCAGGCCCCGATGAAACGCATTGCCGAAACCGGCACCGTCAACACCGGCGCCGCCCGAACCGACGCCGGCAAGATCCGCATCATCGGCGGGCACTGGCGCGGCACGCGTCTGAGCGTGCCGGCCAGCCCTGGCCTGCGCCCCAGCAGCGACCGCGTGCGCGAAACCCTGTTCAACTGGCTGATGCCGGCGTTGCCCGGCGCGCGCGTGCTCGACGTCTTCGCCGGCACCGGCGCGCTCGGGCTGGAGGCGGTGTCGCGCGGCGCCGCGCACGCCACGCTGCTGGAGCGCGACGCCGCGCTGGCCGATGCGCTGCGCGATACCGTGGCCCGTCTGTCGGCGCAGGACCAGGTGGAAGTGGTGCAGGGCGATGCGCTGGCGTGGCTGGTGCGGCCGCCGCAGGACGCTTTCGATCTGGCCTTCGTCGATCCGCCGTTCGATGCCGACCTGTGGCAAGCGACTTTTTCCGCTCTGCTGCCGCGGCTCGCGCCCGGTGCCTGGCTGTATCTGGAATCGCCGCACGACAAGACGCCCGTCTTGCCCGCGGAGTGGGCGCTGCACCGCGAGGGCCGCACCCGCGAGGTGCGTTTTGCCCTGTACCGCGCGCCCGGCCAGCGCGGCGCTGATACACTGAACCACGACCCTCAGCGGTGACTTACTGAATGACTGTGGCGCGCACCCGTATCGCGGTCTATCCCGGTACGTTCGACCCCATCACCAACGGCCATATCGACCTGATCGACCGCGCCGCGCCGCTGTTCGAGCGCTTGATCGTCGGCATCGCCGAAAGCCCGGGCAAAGGCCCGACCCTGCCGCTGGACCTGCGCGTGTCCCTGACCCGCCAGGCCGTGGCCCATCACCCGCACGTGGAAGTGCGCGGCTTCGATTCGCTGCTGGCGCACTTCGTGGCCGAAGTCGGTGGCGGCGTGCTGCTGCGCGGGCTGCGCGCGGTGTCGGATTTCGAATACGAATTCCAGCTGGCCAGCATGAACCGGCACCTGATTCCGGACGTGGAAACGCTGTTCCTCACCCCGGCCGAACAGTACGGCTTCATCTCCTCGTCGCTGGTGCGCGAAATCTCGCGCCTGGGCGGCGATGTCTCCGGCTTCGTGCCGCCCGCCGTGGCCGCCGCGCTGCAGGCCCAGTGGTCGCGCAAGGCGGTCGCATGATCCGCGCCTTACCATTCACCGCAACACTCAACCAAGGGGATTGACCCATGAAAATCGCTCAACGCCTGCTGCTGGCCGCCTGCCTCGCGCTGCCCTTGGCGGCCTGCAAGAAAGAGGAAGCCGCCCCCGTCGACACCGCGCCCGCGGCGCTGGTGGTGCCGGCCAAGACCGACGACGCCGGCTGGCGCGCTTATTTGCAGGAAGTGGTCATCCGCAACATGGGTGAGATCACCAACCAGCCGTTCCTGTACTACCTGCCCACCCAGTCCGATCCGGAGTTCCAGGCCAAGTACGACCGTCAGCTGGATCAGGCCAAGAACGCCATCGCCCGCGGCATCGTCGGCGGCAACCTGATCGCGTTCGGTTCGCCGGAATCGGCCAAGATCGCCGATATCGCGGTCGCTTCGTTCGCCGACGTGCCGGCGGACACGATGAAGAAGGTCAAGATCGTATTCATCGGCGACGCCGCCGACAGCGAGCGCGTCAAGGCCGCTGTCGCCCCCACCGGAGCCGACTACGTCTTCGTCGAAGCCAAGTGACGATCCGGCGCGTGGCCGCAATGCGGCCACGCCTTTGCCGGATCGTCATCCCCGCGCAGGCGGGGATCCAGGGTTTTTGATCTTTGCGCGAGGGGCTTCAGCCCCGACGGCTTTTCGCTTAAAGCCGTCGGGGCTGAAGCCCCTCCCACATCGGAATTTCCGCTTTCCCCCATGTCGCTGAAAATCAACGAGCTCTGCGTCAACTGCGACGTCTGCGAACCGGCCTGTCCCAACCAGGCCATCGCCATGGGCGAAACGATCTACGTCATCGACCCGGCGCGCTGCACGGAATGCGTTGGGCACTTCGACGAACCGCAGTGCGTCGTCGTCTGCCCGGTGGAATGCATCGATCCGGATCCGGCCTATCCGGAAACCGAGCACGACCTGCTGGCTAAACTGCGCAAGCTGCAGGAGCAAGCCTGAAGCCGACGTTGCGCGCCTGCGGTCTGGGTTGACAGCGATGTGTTGTCGTCCCTCATTGCGTTTGCGACGACCTTTCTCGGCTCCTAAGTAACGCTCGAGGCAATACTTTCGGCCGGCCCTGACATGACGTTCGGGATGGCAGTTGTGTGGCGTTTAAGCGGCCGTCTTCAGATGCGGACTGCTCGCATGTGGCAAAGTGCCCAACACGCGCGCCATTGGAGTAACCGTGACACTTCGCATCGCTTCCATCTTCGCATTCGCGCTGGCGTTCGCAGCGCCCGTCTTCGCGGCCGCGGACTTGCCCGGCGGCAAGCCCACGCATCCGCCCGGCGCGGCTATCGCCAGCGCCCACAAGCTGGCGACCGATGCGGGTTTCGAGACGCTGCGCGCCGGCGGCAATGCGTTCGATGCGGCGGTGGCGGTGTCGGCCACGCTATCGGTGGTGGAGCCGATCAGTTCGGGACTGGGCGGCGGCGGTTTTTTCCTGCTGCACGACGCGCGCAACGGCAAGGACGTGTTCGTGGACGCGCGCGAGACCGCGCCGGCCGCGGCCACGCCGGCGGCGTACTTGAACGAAAAGGGCGAGTTCAACCGCGACCGCGCCGAAAACGGCCCGTGGGCCGCCGGTATTCCGGGCCTGCCTGCCGGTTTGGTGCATCTGGCCAAGCAGTACGGAAAGCTGCCGCTGGCGACTTCGCTGGCGCCGGCGATCCGCACCGCGCGCGAAGGATTTCCGGTGTACGCGCGGCTGGCGCGCGGCTACGGCGCGCGACGCGAGGTGATGGAGCGCTATCCGGGCACGCGCGCCGTGTTCCTGGCCGATGGCGATGCGCTGGAGGAAGGCGAAACCTTCCGCCAGCCCGACCTGGCGCGCACGCTGGAGCTGCTGGCGGCGCGGGGCTTCGACGGTTTCTACCGCGGCGACGTGGCGCGCAGGCTGCTCGCGGGCGTCAAGGCCGAAGGCGGGCGCTGGACCGCCGCCGAACTGGCCGGCTACCAGGTGCGCGAACGCGAGCCGCTGCGCTTCCGCTATAACCAATGGAACATCGTCACCTCGCCACCGCCGTCGTCGGGCGGCGTGGCGCTGGCGCAGATGCTGCAGATTCTGGATGCGTGGGATCTGTCCAAGCTGGACCCCGCCGAGCGCACGCATTTGACCGTGGAGGCGATGCGCCGCGCGTTCCGCGACCGCACCTTCTATCTGGGCGATCCGGATTTCGTGAACGTGCCGGTGCGCACGCTCAGCAGCCCCGATTACGCCGCCGGCCTGCGCGCCACCATCCATCCGGACCAAGCCACGCCCAGCGATCTGCTGTCCGGCGAGGTCACGCCGCTGGAAGACGACGAAACCACGCACTTTTCCATCATCGACGCCGAGGGCAACCGCGTGGCCGGCACGCAGACGGTCAACCTGCTGTACGGCTCGGGTCTGATTCCCAGGGGCACCGGCGTGCTGCTGAACAACGAGATGGACGATTTCGCGCTCAAGCCGGGCACGCCCAACGCGTTCGGCGTGATGGGCTTCGACGCCAACGCGCCGCAGCCGGGCAAGCGCATGCTCAGCTCGATGACGCCGACCTTCATGGAATCGCCCGACCGCGTGGCCGTGCTCGGCACGCCGGGCGGCAGCCGCATCATCACCATGGTGCTGCTGGGCATCCTGGGCTACGACGCGGGGCTGGGCCCGCAGGAAGTCGCGGCCCTGCCGCGTTTCCATCACCAGTGGACGCCGGATACGATCAGCGCCGAACGCGGCATGTTTTCGCCCGACACCGTGGCCGCGCTGCAGGCGATGGGACACAAGCTGAACCTGCCGGGCGACGAAGTGTCCGGGCGCGCTTCCAGCCACGTCTGGGGCAACCTGCAGACGGTGATGTGGGACCGCCAAGCGAACGCGCTGTCGGGCGGTTCCGACCCGCGCAATCCGGTCGGCGAAGCCCGGGTGGAATTGCAGACCACGCCCTGAACGCACGGCGCGTGCGCAGGGCGCAGGCGCGATAAAATCCGCGCCCATCCACCCATCCACATTCACCCTTGGCAGGCATACGCGTGGCGGACAACGAAAAAAAGCCGGTCATCACGCTGCTGCCGGCCATCCTGACCGGGGCGACCGCGTTGATCGCCGCGCTGACCACGATCTACATCAACGTGCGTAACGACCTGAAGTCCGCCGACACGCCGCTTGCCGTGGTCGCCAAGGTCGAATCCGCGCCGCCGAAACCGGTTCCGCCAGCGCAGCCTCAGGCATTGCGCCTGCAGTTGAAGCGCATCGCCGTGCAGCAGGACGGCGCCAGCGTGGGCGACGCCGACTGGCGCTTCGCCATCGAAGCGGACGGCGAGCCGCTGTTCGTGTTCGAACAGGAATCGATGACTTCCGAAGGCGGCCGCAATGTCGTGGTCGCCGGCGAAGACCGCGGCGCTTACTCCACGCTCGATCTCGCTCCGGGCAAACCCATTTCTATCCGTATCAAGGGCTGGCGCAGCGGCTGGTTCAAGGGCAGCGAGCCGCTGGTGCTGGGCGAGGGTTCGCTGAGCGCCGCCGGCCCGCTGGCGCCGATCACGGTGAAGGCCGAGGACGAACGCAAAGGCGCGTTCACCTTCTATTTTTCGGCGTCTCCCGAAGCCAGGTGAAGCGTGTAGGAGCGCCCTTCATGTACCCAAGGGGCATGAAGGGCGCTCCTACAGATGTCGGGAGTACACTGCGCCCATGAAACTCTGGTCCATTCTCGGCAACTCGCAGAAGCTCGACGGCGGCGCGATGTTCGGCAACGCGCCGCGCGCGATGTGGGAGAAGTGGTCGCCGCCGGACGCCGACAACCGCATTGCGCTGGCCTGCCGGGCGCTGCTGGCCAGTCCAGTCAACGGCAAGACCGTGCTGTTCGAAACCGGCATCGGCGCGTTCTTCGAGCCGAAGCTGCGCGAACGCTACGGCGTGCAGGAAGCGCGGCACGTGCTTCTGGATTCGCTGCATGCCGCCGGCTTCGGGCATGAAGACATCGAGGTGGTGGTGCTGAGCCACCTGCATTTCGACCATGCCGGCGGCCTGCTGGCGCCGTGGTCGGAAGGCAAGGCCGCCGAGCTGCTGTTCCCTAACGCGACCTACCTGGTCGGCGCGCAGCACTGGCAGCGCGCGCTGCATCCGCATCCGCGCGACCGCGCCAGCTTCATTCCGGAACTGCCGGGCCTGCTGCAGGCCAGCGGGCGCCTGGAAATCGTCGACGGCGAGTTCTCGCGGGCGCTCGGCGACCGGGTGCGCTTCAGCTACAGCGACGGGCACACGCCGGGGCTGATGCTGGCGGAAATCGTGGGTCCGGAAACCGTCGATGGCCAGGCGCACGGCGGCGTGGCGTTCTGCGCGGACTTGATACCTGGCCGCTCGTGGGTGCACGTGCCGATCACCATGGGCTACGACCGCAACGCCGAGCTGCTGATCGACGAGAAGCGCGCGTTCCTGGAAGACAAGCTGGCGCGCAACGTGCATCTGTTCTTCACCCACGACACCGATTGCGCGCTGGCGCAGGTGACGCGCGACGAGAAAGGCAGGTTCGGCACTACGCATGAGGTGGCGGAGCTGCATGCGCGGGTGCTGGCGGCTTGAGGCTATTCCTTCTCCCGGAGGGAGAAGGGAACAAAATCACACCATCCGCGTGCCGAAAATCCTGTCCCCCGCATCGCCCAGGCCCGGCAGAATGTAACCGCGTTCGTTGAGCCGCTCGTCTATCGCCGCGGTGTAGATCTCCACATCCGGATGCGCTTTCTCCAGCGCCGCCAGTCCTTCCGGGGCGGCGACCAGGAAGATGCCCTTGATGCGCCGGCAGCCGGCGCGCTTGAGCATGTCGATGGTGGCGATGAGGGTGCCGCCGGTGGCCAGCATCGGGTCCAGGATCAGCGCGTCGCGTTCATCCAGGCGGCCGGCGAGTTTTTCGAAGTAGGGCAGCGGCTGCAGCGTGGTTTCGTCGCGCTGCAGCCCGACCACGCTGACCCGCGCGGTCGGCAGCAGCGCCAGCACGCCCGGCAGCATGCCCAGGCCGGCGCGCAGGATCGGCACCAGGGTGATCTTGGCGCCGGCGATCTTCTGCACCTGCACGTCGCCGGCCCAGCCGACCATGGTTTCGGATTCGGTTTCCAGGTCGGCGGTGGCCTCGTAGGCCAGCAGTGTGCCGAGCTCGGTCACCAGCTCGCGGAAATCCTTGGTGTTCAGCGCGGCGGCGCGCAGCAGGCCGATCTTGTGCCGCACCAGCGGGTGGCGGACTTCGACGACTTTCATGGGCAAACCCGCGGCGGCAACGATGCGCGCAGTCTGCCTCAAGCCTCGCCTAGTGTCGAAACCCGAGCGTCGGAGCGGCGTCCCGCCGCGAGCTTTTGCTTTCTGTGCGCGCAAGATCAAGAGCTCGCGGCGAGGACGCCGCGCCCACGATCGCGCCACTCAGAACGAGTAGCGCGCGATCAGCTGATAGACCGGGCCGGCCTTTTCGGTTTCCAGCTCGTACTCGTCGAAATCGCGGTCCCGCTGGTCGGCGGCGTTGTCGAACTTGTTGAAGTATTCGTCCTTCGACGCATCCAGCAGGTTGGAGCCGGTCAGGCGCACCGACATGCGCTCGCCGAAGCGTTTCTCGACGAACACTTCCAGGTCTTCGCCGTAACTGGTGCCCACTTCCTCAGCGAGGATCCGCGAATACGCATCGCCCTGGCGGCGGTAGCTGGCGCCGAAGGCGGCGTCCCATGACGGGATGTCGTGGATGAAGCCGAAGTTGAACACCGACTTGGCCTGGTTGTTGAAGCGGCGCTCGCCGAAGTCGTCGTCCACCTTGCTGTCCAGCCACGAGTAGTTGAGGAACACGCCGGTGTTGGGCAGGCCGACCGCGCCCAGCGGCGTGGACAGGTCGAACTCCACACCGTACACATAGCCGTCGCCGACGTTGGCCGCGGTGTACACGAAGCTGTCCGGCTCGAACTGCGGATAGCCGGGAGTATCCGGCGTGGCGCCGGGGTTATCGTCCAGGAATTCCTCCACCTCGTCCTCAAAATCGCCGAGCGCGGTGCCGCTGGGTTCGCCGGTGTTGACGATTTCGATCAGATCCTCGACGTCGCGGTAGAACACATTCACGCCGACCACGCCGCGCTTGCCCAGGCGCCGCTCGTAGCCCAGGTCGATGCCCCAGGCGTATTCCGGATCCAGCGCGGGATTGCCCAGGAAATCGTTGTCGCCGTATTCCTCTTCCAGCAGCAGCGGCAGCACGAAGTCGAAGTTCGGACGGCGCACGGTGCGGCCCGCGGAAAAACTCAGCCGGTCCTGTTCGGTCATGTCCCATTTCAGGTGCGCGGAGGGCAGCAGCGCGGCGTAGTCGTTGGAAGCCGAATCCCCGTCGGCGCGCACGTCGACCTCGGTGGTTTCGTAGCGCAGCCCGGTCTCCCAGGCCACGGCGCCGCTCCGCCCGGAGAACATGAGGTAAGGATCGATCCGGCGTTCGTCGATGCGGCTGGTGGCCCGTTCGAAATCCGCGTAGGGCGGCAGCGGTTCGCCCTCCTCGTCGGTGCTGACGTCGCTGGTCCGCAGCGCCACGTCGCGCTGCTTGTCGGTGTAATCCACGCCGAACTCCATCTTCGCGTCGCCCAAGGCGCGCTCGTGCGAGAAGGAAAAGCTCAGCTCGGTGTCTTCGCTGTCGCTGACGATGCGGGTGCCTTCGAATTCGTCAAAAGAGGGCGGCAGATCGTCGTCGTCGTAGCCTACTTCCTGCTCGGTATCGAAAGTCCCTTCCTTGAACTGCGCATAGCCCAGGTCCAGATCGGTGCGGCCGCCGAGCATGTCGAACTCGTAGTTGGCGCCCAAGGTCAGCGTGTCCTGATCGATCTCCACCACCTGGTCGTTGACCGACAGCAGGTTGTCGCGGCTGGTGCTGGTGGGGTCGTTGTATTCGATCGAGTTCTCGGTCTCGGTGCGGTCGGTGCGCACGTACAGGCCGCTGAGCGAAAGCTTGCCGTCGCCGATATCGCGCGCGTACGACAGGTTGCCGGAATAGTCGGTGCCGTCGCGGGTATCGGTCTGGTTCTCGGCATTCACGAAATCGCCGCCGGGCTCCTCGAAACGGTCGCTGCGCTTGAGTTTGGGATTGTAGCGTCCCTGCACGTTGAAACCGCCGAGAAGGCGCCCGCCGCCGACCTCGCCGCCGGCCGCGCCGCCGTAGGTCGGTTTCACCTCGCCGTCGTCGAAACGCAGCGCGCCCGCGCGCAGGTAGGCGCCGTCGAATTCGTACGCATCGCGCAGCACGATATTGAGCGCGCCGGCGACCGCATCGCCGGAACGGTTGGCGCTGGAGCTGCGCACGATCTCGATACGCTCGACCAGTTCGGCCGGAATGCGGTCGACGAAGAACGAGCGGTCGTTGCCCGCGCCCGGCACCTTCTTGCCGTTGATCAGGATCTGGGTGTAGCCGGGATCCAGGCCGCGCAGCTGCGCGCCGTCGTATTCCAGCACGTCGGAAACGAAGGCGACGCTGGGCACGCGCTTGAGCATGTCGCCGACGGTCAGCGGCTCGAAGCGCTGGAAGTATTCCAGGTCGTAGGACAGGGTGGGCGCGACGTCGTCGGTGCGGTTGCGGTACGCGATCTCGCCCTGCACCACGATCGCGTCCAGCTGCTTGGGCTCGCTGGCGGCGCCCGCCCCCGGGCTTTGCTGCGCGAATGCGCCGCCGGACACCGGCATCATGACGGCGCAGGCCAGCACCTGCGACAAGCGCATGGCCAGGGGATTTCTTTTCATCGTCACCGCGCCCCGTGTAATCGAACCCCATGTTCTACGGGAGCCTTGTGGCGGAAATATGACGTGCGCGGCGGCGATGTGACCGGTGGGTTACGGCAGTTGGTGGATCGCCGCGCGGCCTGCGCCGCGGTTCGGCGATGACATGAAACGGAAATATCCGCTGCGTAGAACCTGCTGCCTTGCAGAGTGAGTCGAGCCCCCTGAAAACTATCCGTCGTCCCGTGCGCAGCGAGCGATCTGTTTGTCCTGATCGTGTGCGATGAACCGGATCCTCGCTGCGCTCGGCATGACGGATCATTGGCTTCGCTGCTATTGCCGGAATCAATTCCACATCAGATCGGGACATCCATTCATGCCGAAGCGACCTTATCCGCTCTTCGCCGCCGCCCTGCTCGCGCTCGCCGCCAGCGCGAATGCCGAAGAATCCATCCGCCATCCCTTCCTGGCCAAGCAGTCCAACAACACGCCGGAGGAGGCGATGCTGACCGTGGAGATTCCCGCGGGCAGCTTCACCAAGTACGAGATCAACGAGGAAGGGCTGGTGTATGTGGACCGCTTCCAGTCGATGCCGGTGGCGTACCCGGCCAACTACGGATCGATGCCGCGTACGCTGGCCGGCGACGGCGACCCGCTGGATGCGCTGGTGTTGACCCGCGCGCCGCTGCATCCGGGCGTGCTGATCGAGTTCCGGCCCATCGGTTACCTGAAGATGACCGACACGGGCGAAGCCGACGAGAAAGTGATCGGCGTGCCGACCGACAAGATCGATCCGACCTACGCGAACATCCGCGATCTGGCCGATCTGCCGGAAACAGAACGTCAGCGCATCGAAGCGTTTTTCCGCGTGTACAAGGATCTGCCGAAAGGCCGTAATCCGGTGCGGCTGGACGGGTTCGGCGATGCGAAAGAGGCCAAGGCGCTGATCCTGCGGTCGATGCAGCGCTTCGATCAGGAGCATGCCGACGCCACGCCGGCTAAAAAACCGTAGCAGGATGTAGGAGCGGGCCTTGCCCGCGATGCTCTCGCCTCGAATCGAAAACATAAGAGCATCGCGGGCAAGGCCCGCTCCTACGCGATCGGCTACACGCTTAAGCGGCGACGGCCTGCTGCGCGCGCGGACCTTCCTGTAAGGCCAGTCCCACCATGCCCACCGTCAGGTCAAGTTCGTCGCGGGTCATGGCGAAGTGCGGGGTGAAGCGCAGCGAATTGGCGCCGCCGTGGATCACATTGAGACCGCGTTCGCGCAGCCATTCCTCGGTGGAGCCGGCGCCATAGCATTTGAACTGCGGCGCGAGTTCGCAGGAGAACAGCAGGCCGGTGCCCTGGACCTTGGTGATCAGGCCGCCGAGCTCGATTTTCAGCTTCTCCAGCTTCTCGATCGCTTCGCGGCCGCGTTTGCGGATGTTCTCGCGCAGCTGCGGAGTCAACTGTTCCAGCACCGCGCAGGCCACGTCCAATGCGCGCGGATTGGCGGTCATGGTGTTGCCGTAGATGCCCTTGCGGTACAGGCCGGCGGCGCGCTCGTTCACCGCCAGCACCGACAGCGGATACTGCGCGGCGTTGAGCGCCTTGGAATAGGTTTCCATGTCCGGCGCGTCCAGGCCTTCGAAACCGGGATAGTCGACGATGGACAGCACGCCGTGCGCGCGCAGGCCGGCCTGGATCGAATCGACCAGCAGCAGGCCGCCGTGACTGCGGGTCAGCTCGCGCGCGGCGGCGTAGAACGCCGGCGGCAGGGCGCGGCCGGGATCGCCTTCGCCCATCACCGGTTCCAGGAACATCGCTTCGATGAACCAGCCCTTGTTTTCGGCCTCTGCGAACACGCGCTTCAGCGCGTCCACGTCGTAGGCCTCGACCGCGATCACCGAGTCCTCGTTGCGGTAGCTGGCCAGATGCTGCTGATAGGCCTTGCGCGAGGAGTCCGAATACAGCGCCGGACGTTCGGTGCGGCCGTGGAAGCTGCCCTTCACCACCACGCGCTTGATCGCGTTGCCGGCGTACTTGGCGCCCGGGTCGGTCTGCAGCTTGGTGTTGATATCGGCGATGCGCGCGGCCAGGCCGACGGACTCGGAGCCGGAATTCAGGCACAGGAACTTGGCGAACGGACAGCCGCCGCGGGTGTGACCGATTTCCTTGCGCAGCGCGCGGTCGAAACGCAGCTGCGACAGGCTGGGAGTCATGATGTTGGCCATCACCTGCGGCCGTGCCATGGCCGCCAGGACCGCTTCGGGCGCGTGGCCGAAACCGAGCATGCCGTAGCCGCCGGTGTCGTACAGCACCGCGCCGTTGAGGGTCACGATCCACGGGCCGCGCGCGGCCAGGGCGATGTACGGATTGATCGCGTCCTCGGCGTAGAAATTGACGTAGCCGCCCTGCACGGCGCGCAGCTGCGCGTCCTCGTCCAGAGCGAACAGGTCGGCGAATTCGCCCTGCAGGCGCGCGTGTTCGGCGGCCGCGGCGGCGATGGCGGCCTGCAGATCGGAATGCGATTTAGCCAGGCGCAGGACGGTGGCGTCGTCCAGGCCGGTGGTCATGCGTTTGCCGGGATGCGCGCGCAGCGGCGCCAGTTTTTCGATCGGGTTCATCAGCGACTCCACGGTGGAAAACGCCGTAAATGAAAATGCGCGGCTCGGGCCCGCGCATTGGCGTTTCTTAGCTATTTCAGATAGTTGCGGCATGCTAGCACGGCAAAAATACGGCCGTAACCCCCTCTGGGAGCGGCGCCCCGCCGCGAGCTTTTACCTGCCCCCTGGAAAGCTTGCGGCGGCACGCTGTTGCCACGACAGGATGAATAGGGCGCCGCCTTACAATGTGCGGCTGCCGTCCGGACCTGCGCCTTTGAAGAAATCCGATTTCCACTACGAATTGCCGGACGCGCTGATCGCGCAGGCGCCGCTGCCGGAGCGCTCGGCCAGCCGCCTGTTGGTGGTGCCGCCGGGCCAAGCCGCGTTCGTGGACCAACGGGTCCGCGACCTGCCGCAGTGGCTGCGCGCCGGCGATCTGCTGGTGTTCAACGACACGCGGGTGATGCCGGCGCGGATTTTCGGGCAGAAGGACAGCGGCGGGCGGGTCGAGATCCTGATCGAGCGCCTGCTGCCGGACAACGTCGCGCGCGCGCAGATCGGCGCCAGCAAATCCCCCAAGCCCGGCGGCCGCATCGCCCTGGATGCAGGCGGCAGCGCCGAAGTACTGGGCCGCGAAGGCGAGTTCTACCGCCTGCGTTTCGAGGTGGAAGGCGCGCTGGAAAGCTGGCTGCTGCATGCCGGGCGCCTGCCGCTGCCGCCGTACATCCGCCGCGAGCCGGGCCGGGACGACGACGAGCGCTACCAGACCGTGTTCGCGCGCGAACTGGGCGCGGTGGCCGCGCCCACCGCCGGCCTGCATTTCGACGATGCGCTGTTGAACGAACTGCGCAGTAGGGGCGTGGAGTTCGGCCACGTAACCCTGCACGTGGGCGCGGGCACGTTCCAGCCGGTGCGCGTGGACGATGTGCGCGAGCACCAGATGCACAGCGAGTGGTTGAACGTGGGCGCCGCGCTGGTGGAGCAGATCCGCACTACGCGCGCTCGGGGCGGGCGCGTGATCGCGGTGGGTACGACCGTGGTGCGCGCGCTGGAATCGGCGATGCGCGCTAACGCGGCCGGCGACGGCGAATTGCGGCCGTTCGCCGGCGAAACCCGCATCTTCATCTTCCCCGGCTACCGCATCCGCAGCGTGGATGCGCTGCTGACCAATTTCCATCTGCCGGAAAGCACGCTGCTGATGCTGGTGTCGGCGTTCGCCGGCAAGCCGCGGGTGCTCGCCGCCTATGCGCACGCGATCGAAGAGAAATACCGGTTCTTTTCCTACGGCGATGCGATGCTGCTGTTTCCGCAGCGCGACGGCGAGGCCGAAGGAAAAACCGATGCGGCTTGATTTCGCGGCGCTGCCCGCAGCGGAAAGCTACCGCTGGCTGACCGCGACGGTGACGCCGCGGCCGATCGCCTGGGTATCGACGCGCTCGCTGGCGGGGATCGACAACCTGGCGCCTTTCAGCTTCTTTCAAGTGGTCTGCGATGCGCCGCCCACGCTGATGATCAGCATCGGCGCACGCCCGGACGGCGGGCCCAAGGACACCCTGCGCAACGCGCGCGACACCGGCGAACTGGTGATCCAGCTGGTCGCCCGCGCGCAGGCCGACGCCATGAACTCGAGTTCCGCGCCGCTGTCGCCGGAGAAGAGCGAGTTCGAGCGCTTCGGCATCGCCGCGCTCGCCAGTGAGCGGGTGCGCCCGCAGCGCGTGGCCGGCGCCCCGGTGGCTTTCGAGTGCCGGGTCGCCGAAATCAAGCCGTATCCCGCCGCAGCGCCCAGCCATCACCTGGTCTTCGCCGAAGTGCTGCTGGCGCACATCGACGACGGGGCGCTGGCCGACGCGCGCCACGTCGACCCGGCCCGGCTCGATCTGATCGCGCGCATGGGCGGCAGCCTCTATACCGGCACGCGCGATACCTTCAGCCTGGTGCGTCCGCGCTAACCCGTCACCCTCAACCGCAAAGCGAACGGCATGTCACGACTGAGTTTCGAACTATTGGCCACCGACGGCGTCGCCCGCCGCGGCCGCCTCGCTTTCCCGCGCGGCACGGTGGAAACGCCGGCGTTCATGCCGGTGGGCACCTACGGTTCGGTGAAAGGCATCCTGCCGGAACATATCGAGGAACTGGGTGCGGAGATCATCCTCGGCAACACCTTCCATCTGTATCTGCGTCCCGGCCTGGAAGTGATCGAAAAACACCGCGGCCTGCACGGCTTCGCGCGCTGGCACAAACCCATCCTCACCGACTCCGGCGGCTTCCAGGTGTTCTCGCTCGCGCACCAGCGCAAGATCACCGAGCAAGGCGTCACCTTCAATTCGCCGGTCGACGGCGGCAAGGTGTTCCTGGGCCCGGAAGAAAGCATGCATATCCAGAAAGTGCTGGATTCGGACATCGTGATGATCTTCGACGAATGCACGCCGTACCCTGCGACCGAAGAGGTGGCCGCGCGCTCGATGGAGCTGAGCCTGCGCTGGGCGCTGCGCAGCAAGCGCGCGCACGAGGGCAACGACGCGGCGCTGTTCGGCATCGTCCAGGGCGGGGTGCATCCGCAGCTGCGCACGCGCTCGGCCGAAGGCCTGCAGGAAATCGGTTTCGACGGTTACGCCATCGGCGGCCTGGCGGTGGGCGAACCGGAGGACGAGCGCAACGCCATGCTCGAACACCTGCATCCGTTATTGCCTGCCGATCGCCCGCGCTACCTGATGGGCGTGGGCCGCCCGGAAGACTTGGTGGAAGCGGTGGCGCGCGGAGTGGACATGTTCGACTGCGTCATGCCCACCCGCAACGCGCGCAACGGCCACTATTTCACTTCCACCGGCACCGTACGCATCCGCAACGCGAAGTACGAGCAGGATCTGGCGCCCATTGAGCCCGGCTGCGGCTGCTATGCCTGCCGCAACGGCTACACCCGCGCCTACCTGCGCCACCTGGACCGCTGCAACGAGATGCTGGCGCCGATGCTGGGTACGCTGCACAACCTCTGGTACTACCAGAAATTGATGGCGGGGATGCGGGAGGCGATCGCCGCGGGAACCTTCGCCGAGTTCCGGCGGTCTTTCTATGCCCTCCGGAGCGGCCAATAAGCCATCCGATGTGGGAGCGACGCAAGTCGCCATAGCTTTAGCCGGTCGTCTTTTCGCGACTTGCGTCGCTCCCACGGACTAGATTCCGGTCACTTTTCCTCCTTCTTCGGGCTTGATCGGACGCCCGCTTGCCCGCATGGCATAATTCCCGGCTGTTTTCAGCCATAAACGGATCGCACCGATGAACCTGTTCGACTTTCTGATCCCCGCTGCCCACGCCCAAGCCGCGGGCGCCGCGCCTGCCGGCGGCGGCTTCGGCATGCTGCTGTTCCCCATCGTCCTGATCGCGGTCATGTACTTCCTGATGATCCGCCCGCAGATGAAGCGCGCCAAGGAGCACAAGGGCATGCTGGACAAACTGGCCAAGGGCGATGAAATCATCACCTCCGGCGGCATCGCCGGCACCGTCATCGACATCGGCGACAACTTCGTCACCCTGGAAGTGGCCGACAACGTGCGCCTGCGCGTGCAGAAGGCCGCGGTGGGCAACGTGCTGCCCAAGGGCACCCTGAAGTCCGCCTGATCCGGCTCGTCGCACGGGCCGCGGCCGGAATCGATCCGGCCGCGGCCTCAGACCCGCATCGCATACCTCGCCTGTCCTTCGCTTTCGGCCGAGACCGGGCTACCTTCCTCTGGAATTTCTTCCATGCTTGAATTCCCGCGCTGGAAATACATCGTCATCGTGCTGGTCGTGCTGCTGAGCGCGCTGTATGCGTTGCCCAACATCTATCCGCAGGATCCGTCGGTACAGATCACGCCCAACCGCGGCTCCGCCGTCGACGCGGCGCTGACCCAGCGGGTGAACGCGTCGCTTAAGAAAGTCGGGGTGGCGATCAAGTCGGTCGATAACCAGGCCAACGGCCTGCTGGTGCGCCTGCCCAGCCTGGACGCGCAGACCAAGGCCAACGACGCGCTGCGCGGCGACCTGGGCGACGACTACACGGTGGCCTTGAATCTGGCCTCGACCGTGCCTGACTGGATGGGTAAATACGGCGCGCGGCCGATAGTGCAGGGCCTGGACCTGCAGGGCGGCGTGCATTTCGTGCTGCAGGTGGACCAGAAGGCCGCGCTGGACAAGCGCATCAACGCCTACGCCGAGGACATGCGCGTGACCCTGCGCGACAAGCGCGTGCGCTACGAATCGGTGGAGCGCCGCCCCGACAACAGCATCATCATCACCCTGGCCGATGCCGCCGACGCGGAAAAAGCGCGCACCGCGCTGGCCGGTACCACCGATGCGGCGATGGCCGGCGCCGCCGCGCCACTGACCTATCTGACCAACGGCAACCGCATCACGGTCAATCTGCCGGAAGCCGAACTGGCGCAGATTTCAGGCGACGCCATCGAACAGAACATCAGCACCCTGCGCAACCGCGTCGACGAACTGGGCGTGTCCGAACCCATCATCCAGCGCCAGGGCGACGACCGCGTGGTCGTGCAGCTGCCGGGTGTGCAGGACACCGCCGGGGCCAAGAACTTGATAGGCGCGACCGCGACCCTGGAGTTCCGCTCCGTGGTCGAGGGCAGTGCGCAGGACGCGCTGGCCAGCGGCAGCGTGCCGCCGGAAGCGCGCATCTACTACCAGCGCGAACTCGGCATCGACGGCAAGCCGATTCCGGTGCTGCTGAGCAAGCGCGTGCTGGCCTCCGGCGACCAGATGGTCACCGCGCGCGCCGGCACCGACCAGAACGGCCTGCCCGCGGTCGACATCACCCTGAACAACGCCGCCGGCCAGCGCATGTTCGATTTCACCAGCGCCAACGTCGGCAAGCTGATGTCGGTGGTGTACATCGAGCGCATTCCGCAGGTGACCATGGTCGACGGCAAGGAAGTACGCAGCACCAAGGTCAACGAGGAAGCGTTGGCGCCCACGCGCATCGCCGGCGTGTTCGGCAAGAATTTCCAGACCACCGGCCTGGAGAAGACCGAAGCCGAGAACCTGGCCAAGCTGCTGCGCGCCGGTTCGCTGGCCGCGCCGATGGACTTCATCGAAGAGCGCGTGGTCGGCCCCAGCCTGGGCGCCGAGAACGTCGAGCGCGGGACCCGGGCGGTGATGTATTCGTTCCTGTTCGCGCTGGCGTTCTTCCTGGTGTACTACCGCATGTTCGGCCTGCTCACCTGCATCGCGCTGCTGCTGAACCTGGTGATGGTGGTGGCGGTGATGTCGCTGTTCGGCGCCACCATGACCCTGCCGGGCTTCGCCGGCCTGGCCCTGACCATCGGCATGTCGGTGGACGCCAACGTGCTGATCAACGAACGCATACGCGAAGAGCTGCGCGCGGGCGTGCCGCCGCAGGCGGCGATCGCCACCGGCTACGACAAGGCGTCGGGCACCATCTTCGACTCGAACATGACCGCGCTGCTGGCCGGCGTGGCGCTGTACGCGTTCGGCACCGGTCCGCTGAAGGGCTTCGCCATCACCATGATCGTCGGCATCCTGACTTCGGTCTTCACCGCCGTGACCGTGTCGCGCGGCATCGCCACCCTGATCTACGGCCGTCGCCGCAAGCTCAAGTTGCTGGCCATCTAACGGGCATCCCTGACCATGAAAATCTTCCCGTTGCACTTGATTCCGAACGACACCAACTTCAACTTCATGCGCCTGCGCTGGGTCTCGCTGGGCGTGGCGCTGCTGCTGGCGGTGGTGGCGGTAGGGGCCATAGCCTTCAAGGGGTTCAATTACGCGCTCGATTTCACCGGCGGCACCGTGGTGGAGGTGCGCTTCGACAAGGCGCCGGACGTCGACGGAGTGCGCGAGCGCCTGATCGCGGCAGGCTATACCAGCGCCCAGGTGCAGACCTTCGGCACCGGCAGCGACCTGTTGATCCGCTTGCAACCGCGTGAGGGCCAGACCAGTTCGGATACCAACGACCGCACCGCGCAGGAAGTGCTGGCGGCGGTATCCACCCCGGACAACGCCGCGAAGATGCAGCGCAACGAGTTCGTCGGTCCGCAGGTGGGCAGGGAACTGGCGCTCAACGGCCTGTATGCCCTGATCTTCGTGGTCATCGGCTTCCTGATCTACATCTCGTTCCGGTTCGAGTGGAAATTCGCGGTGGCGGCGATTCTGACCACGCTGCACGACGTGCTGATCGTGGCCGGTTTCTTCGCCCTGACCGGGCGCGAGTTCGATCTGACCGTGCTGGCGGGCCTGCTGTCGGTGATGGGCTTCTCGATCAACGACACCATCGTGGTGTTCGACCGCGTGCGCGAGAATTTCCGCAACCTGCGCGTGGATCCGGTGGAAGTGCTGAACCGCTCGGTCAACCAGACCCTGTCGCGCACCATCATCACTTCGTTCGTCGCCTTTTTGACCGTGCTGGCGCTGTATCTTTACGGCGGCGGTTCGCTGGAAGGCATGGCGATTTCGCAAATGCTCGGCATCGTGATCGGCACCATCTCCTCGATCTTCGTGGCCTGTCCGCTGCTGACCCTGGGTTTCATGAAGGTCACCAAGCAGGACCTGATGCCCAAGGCCAAGGACGAGGCCGCGCTGGCGCGCCGGCCGTAAGTTCAAGTTTCGATAGGCCGAGAAAAAGCCGCGAACTTCGCGGCTTTTTTCTATTTTTGTAGGAGCGGGCCTTGCCCGCGATGCCTTGGATCTTATTTGTACAGCCGAGCTTGCTCGGCTGCTCTTGACCCTGGCGAAAAGCAGCCGAGCAAGCTCGGCCATACAAGGCATCGCGGGCAAGGCCCGCTCCTACAACAGCGGTAAAGCTCAGTTGAAGCTGGCCGCGTAGCCCGAGGACACGATGGCTTTCTGCAGCGCATCGCAGACCTTGATGTTGCCGGCGACGATCTGCTGGCCCTTGGCGCCCTGCTGGTCCAGGCGCGGCAGGCCGGCGCCGCGGTAGTCGCAGACCCGGCCGCCGGCTTCGCGCACCAGCAGCACGCCGGCGGCGATGTCCCAGGCCATCACTCCGGCCTCGAAATAGGCGTCGCTGCGGCCGCAGGCCACGTACGCCAGATCCAGTGCCGCCGAACCCGTGCGGCGCACGTCCTCGGCCTGCACCAGCAGTTCGCGCATGCATTCCAGCTGCGCGCCGGCGCGCGCGCGTTCGCGCGGCGGAAAGCCGGTGGTGATCAGCGCGCCGCTCAGGTCCTTGCGGTCGCTCACGCGGATGCGGCGTTCGTTGAGCTGGGCGCCGCTGCCGCGGCTGGCGGTGAACAGCTCGTTGCGCAGCGGGTCGAAGATCACCGCGTCGGTGGGCTCGCCGTTGTCGACCAGCGCCAGCGACACGCAATAGTGCGGAAATCCGCGCAGGTAGTTGCTGGTGCCGTCCAGCGGGTCGATCACCCAGGTGTAGCGGCCGTTCCTGCCGCTCTGGGCGCCGCCTTCCTCGCCCAGCACCGAATAATCCGGGTACGAACGCTTGAGCTCCTTGATCACGGCTTTTTCCGCATCGCCATCCACTTCGCTGGCGTAATCCATGCGCTGCTTCTCCACCACGTTCAGGCTGTCGAGCTTGTTGATATTGCGCAACAGCACGTTGCCACCCTGGCGCGCGGCCTTGACCATGACGCTGACGACGGGATTCAACATGGGGAAGGACCTCGGGCGGGGCTGACGGGGGACAACGAGTGGAAAAGAGCAGCGCGGCGCTAAGACCGGCGCGCGCAGTTTAACATCCGCACCCATGAAGACTCCGCCCGACCTGCCGCAGCCCTCGCCGCAAAACCAATCCGCCCCGAGCATCGCCGCGCGCATCCGCATCGTGCTGGTCGGCACCCAGCATCCGGGCAACATCGGCGCGGCCGCG